>OQVN01000667.1_pt1 | contig 12753 bp, 15 predicted proteins | sample 1691621 | NCBI WGS metagenome assembly OQVN01 (sample SAMN03418278, study PRJEB22391) | human gut metagenome | biome: human-gut; feature: organic feature; material: feces | host: Homo sapiens | place: Tanzania | collected 2013-01 | reverse complement strand
CTTTTGAAAAACTGTTCTGCGCAAAATTCAGATGAATAACTGGGTAGGGTTTCCAGGCGTCGGGATTGTCCTTTTCAAGCTGCTCAATCCTAAGCTCTGCAAAAAGTTCTTTCTTCCCTTCAAAATATGCCTTAAGAGTTGAGAGAAAAAGGCTCTTTCCAAAACGGCGCGGCCGGCTAAGAAAGTAAACTTTTCCTGAGTGGACAAGACTGTATACAAATTCCGTCTTGTCTATATAGATATAATTGTCTCTGCGGAGACTCTCAAAACTCTGGATGCCTATCGGCAGTTTTCTGATTTTCTGCATATAAAAATAATAGCATGGAAGATGGAAAAAATAAATTGGTATTTTTGTTTACTCTGAAAGGCGTTTATCTTTTTGAAATTAAAATTTCTGCTTTATGTTAAAAAGATATTTATACAGACCTAATACTGAAAGAGAATATTTTATAAAATTTCCGGCTGTAGGATTATATTTTAAAATCATTTTCATTTCTTCTTTAGGATTTTTGCCTGTCTTGCATACAAAAGAAGCTTTTTTTCTGAAAAAACTTTCAACAATTTCCGGATCAGAAAGAATTGCATCTTTGTGTTTTTCAAAAAGCATTTCCATTCCTTTGACACCTTTTTGAGGATTTTTTGTTATGGAATCCTTTTGCTGATAGACATCAACAAGAACAGCTTGCTGATAATATAATTTATATTTTTTTATTAAATCAAGAGAAAGTGCCCAGTCCGTAAATCTTGGCTGTTTTTCATCGAATAAAACATCCTTAAAACATTCAGCTTTTCCAATGATTGTTTGAGATGTAGTGCAGTTGTATTTTAATAATTGCTTATATGAAACAAAACCTTCCTTTACTAATTTCTCATTTGGATGATTATATAAATATTTGTGAGTATCTTCATCATTTACAGCAGTCTGGCAGCATAAAACATCTGCGCTGAATTCTCGAATTTTACTCATCTGAATTTCTAGTTTATTTAGATGCCATATATCATCACTGTCGTGGTGAGCAATATATTCTCCGGTACTTGCTTTTATACCAGTGTTTCTTGCTGCGTTTTGCCCTTTGTTTTCAGAATGTCTGATGATTTTCAATCTTTTGTCACTGATTTGTTCCAAAACGCTGATTGTATCATCGGTTGAGCAGTCGTCCACAACAATCAGTTCAATATTCTTATAAGTCTGATTCAGAACAGAATTTACTGAGTCAAGAATAAGCCGTCCGCGGTTATAAGTTGGAATAATTACAGATACTAATGGTTCGTTTTGCATAGATTATTGTTGCTAATTTTTTTTGTTAACGATAGCAGAAACTACAACTTGTACTATGACGGCAATGGAAGTTGCTATTGCTCCTGCAGTATTACCTTTTAGTCCTAAATAGATTGTTGCACCTATTCCTGCTATTCCAAAGATAAATGATAATATTTGACCAAGTATTACAGATATTATATTTCCTTTTACTAAAGCTGATTGAGAGGCATCTTCTGTTTTTGCATGATTTTCAGCTAATTTTATGATTCGCTCTGGATATGACTTATCAATTTCTCCATAACCTTTTAGAATGTCAGGATGAGGTATAGCACCTTCAAATACAACTTGTTTTTCTTGATAAAGGGCAACACCAGCTTTATCTGTCGCTGAAGCTTTTTCGTTTTTTGTCATTTGGTTTCGTGGCATAAGAAATTCCTATCTTTATATCATTTCCTGCTTTGCTGAACATACGTGCAACAAATTCAAAATCTTTAGAAACAGAACATGATGTTGTTTTTTGAATTCTAGGAGAAATCGAATTAATTTGACCAAAAAGATTTTTGTAGAAATATTCCATAGTTTTCCTCCTAGATACTATTCTAACACAAAACTATTTTCTTGTCAGTTGTAATTTACAACTAAAATAACAACTATTTTTCTAAAAAGTATCCGTAAAGAGTTTTTTTGCCGTTTATCTCTTTTTTATAATCTCTTTTCCAGTTAAGTTTGAAAAAAGTTGATTGGGCCAAAATATTATTTAAATATTCCATTGAATATTCATCATTAAAATGTTTGTCGAGTTCTTTTATGCCTTGATTGTTGAGAGGCAGTTCATCTATAAGTTTTTTGAAACCAGGAATATTTTTGTATCCTGCAAGCATCACATAGTCAATGAAGAAATAATCAATCAGCTTGTTATATTTTTTCCAATATGAGAAAAATACATCGCGGCAAAAACTGTGTATAAGTGAATTTTTCTGCCCAGACTGACAAAAACCTGTCCATTTTCCTTTTGCTATTTTGCTTGTTGAGGTTTCATAGTGAATTGAAAAATACTGAAGCTCAAAACAATAGTCAGGAATTTCTCTTGATACAAAAATTGTTGCGTCAAGCCAAAGCCCGCCATGCTCAGAAATCAGAGTCATCCGAAGAATATCTGAAAAGTGGGTTAGGGTGATAATCCCTGTTTCAAGTTTTTTTATTATATATTCAGGAATGTCTGCGTAATTTCTCCAGTTTTCTTTTGTGATTAAAACCACCGGATGGTTTCCAGCATTTTTTGTTATGCTGCCAATACATTTTTTTACAAGGAGCGGAGCGGCATTGTAGCCTTGCCACCAGAATATCCATATATTACCATTATTTTCAGAAATTCTTTCTTTTTTAGAATACAGGATTTCTTCTTCATGGCTCTTGTATTTTTCTATGATTTGTGAAAAGTCTTTTTCAATGAAATTTTCTATTACAGATATAGAGCTTAGTGTTATGAATCTAAGTATTTTAGAAAGCTTGTTGAAGAGTTTCTTTTTAAAAATTAGTAAAATGATTTTCATAATTTAAAATCTGCCATTCCTGTTGATTTTATCCAATCGCAGACAGCTTTTGAATAAATGCTTCTGTAGGGAGGAATTATATGTCCAAAAAAATCTTTAAAATTTATAGTTTCCATTGAATTTGGAAAAAAAATCTGATTATTTCCATGAATATAATTTATATTGTTTTCTTTCATAAAGTTATATGTGTTTTCAATACATTTGTTTAATTCTGGATTAGATTTCATTATTAATGAGGGAATAGGACATGAAATTACAAAAAAATTTATATCATGCTCTTTACAATAATCTCTTATTTTTAATAAATAAAATGCATCATTTGATGTCATTTTATCAGAATATTTAGTTTTAGAAACTTGGTCGAATTTAAAATTTTGCTTATAAATATTATTAGGGTCTATTCGTTCGCTTATTCCTCTTGGAACATAACCTGGTTTTCTTGATTTTATAACTTCAGGAATTTCCATTATATTTTCTGGAAATGATGACCAATCAAAAAAAGTTGACGTATATCTTTGGTTCATAACACCTTTGAAAACAATTTTTTTTAATTCTGAATTTCCTTTTAAATCAGCAAAAAATTCTCTGTAAAGTTCTTCTTCATGAGGATAATGATATTCTGGGAGTTGGTAATTTTGAATTACATCCCAACCTATAAGTAAATTTTTCACATTATGCTTATTTGTGATATCGACTAAAAGATAATATAAACTTTCTGGATAGGAGCCCTGTGGAGTCATACAATAAGCAGTCTGGTTAAATTCCCTACCTACTATTTCTGGCGAAATTCCGTTTCCCTCAAGAGAATTTCCTAAAACAAGAAAATCTATATTCTTGTCGAAGTTATGATAATCAATAAATTTTTTGTTCATAGAGGATAATGGGTACAATAAAAAGGTCATTACTCTTGAACATAAAACAAGCAAGATACAAAAACAGAATGATTTTATATACTTTGAAAGTTTAGAACTGTGCATAAATAAATCCTGTCATATTGGCTGCCTGAAAAAAAGGTACACTTAATATCAGAGCTAAATAAATAATCCATCTAATAGGAAGAGCGAAAGATTCAATTTTTTTACGGACATCAATATTTTTTTCTTTTAGAACACTTATTATAAACCAAATCAAACAAAACAGAACAACTGTACAAATTGTTAATTCAGAGAATGTATCAAATTTCCAATTAGAAATAAGATTTCCTGTATTAAATTTAAAAAGTTGATTTAACATTGAAAGACTTTGTTTTAAATCTGTAACCTCATCAAAAACCCAACCTATATTAACAAGTAAAAACGTTCTTAGAATTCTGAATATTTTATACCAAGTTTTTTTTACATCAATATGAAAAATATTTATAATTTTTTCTAAAAATGGCTTAAAAACTGTTCCTAGAACAATTAAAAAACCATTGTAAAGTCCATAAACTATAAAATGCCATTCAGCTCCATGCCATACACCAACAACAAAAAATACAATAAGATTTGCTATGCACATAGGAATAATTTTTCCTGCATATTTATTGATTTTTGCAATTGCTTTACCCATATTAGAAGCAAATTTTGAAAGACTAAAAGGATAGAAAATATAATCTTTCATCCACGTACCTAGGGTAATATGCCATCTTCGCCAAAATTCACTTATAGATTGACTAAAAAATGGTTGTCTGAAATTTTCTGGAAGTTTTATGCCTACAAGCTCAGAAACGCCAAGAACAACATCCATTCCACCTGAAAAATCCGCATACAATTTTATTGAATAGAATATAAGACCTACAAATGTAATATACCAAGGAAGCTTTGTGTATTCTGCGAAAATATATGTTACAACTTCCGCAGCTCTGTCAGCAATGACCAATTTTTTTAAGAAGCCCCAAAGAATTCTTTGCAATGCATACTGACATGATGTAATGCTAAAATGATGTTCTTCCTCAAAAAATTGTTTTTTTAATTCGTTGTATCGACTTATAGGACCTTGAAGGAGAGACGGAAACCAACTTACATATAAAGCATAATGGAAAAAGTTTTTCTCAGCCTTATATTTTCCATTATAAACATCAAAAATATAGCTTGCAATTTGGAATGTGTAAAAAGAAATCCCCAATGGCAGAATGATTTTAATTGCAGGAATTTTAGCATATTCTGGAATAAAATTATTAATATTTGAAATAAAGAAATTCGTATACTTTACTATAATCAATATTCCAAAACAAAAAACGAGTCCAAGACTGGCTATTAATTTCTTTTTTGATTTACATTCTTTTTTTAGATTTTTGCGCTCAATTTTATCTTCAAGTAATTTTAACTTTATGTCATAATTATCGGAAATTTTCGAAATATAAACTGCCGATAAATAACTTATAAGCGTTGACGAGAAAATAAAAAGAATTGCTTTTACGTTATTCAGTGCATAAAAAACATAGTTTGCCAAAAGCAGTACAATCCATTTTCTTTTTTGTGGAACTAGATAATATGCTGCTACTACTAATACGCAAAAAAATACAAAACCTGTTGAAACAAATGACATATTATTGAAGTTTTTGAATCATATTCCACATAGCTTCTGCAGAATTAAAGTTTTCTGGAATAAGATCCGCCGGTGTGATATCGATATCGAAAGTATCTTTTAATTGTGTCACAAGCTGCACAATGTCAAAGGAATCTAGAATCGCATTGTCTATAAGAGATTTTTCTTCTGCAAAATCTACATCTGGTTTAAGTTCTTTAAGAATGTCTAAAAGCTCGTTCATTTTATTATCCTTTATAAATTATTATGAATTTAGTATATATGTTTCTTTTTGTTTTCTCAATATGCAATAACTTGTTCCGTTGAATAATAAAACAGCTGGAAGTGGATGGCTTAAGAAAAGATAAATTCCTTCTGTGATTGAATATGCGCCAATGTCATTGAAAACAAGAAGATCGCCTATGTCAGGGGATTTTAACGAAAGCTTTCGTAATACGATGTCTGCTGTTGTGCACAAAGAACCTGCAATTGCAAAGTCAGTTGTTTTTTCTGCACTTTTATTTTCATAAATTTTTATATGGTCCACTTTTGGATTTTTCATTCCCATCATTTGTCCATAGTAATTTATATGGTTTATTCCGCCATCAATTATTATATAGTGATTTTTTTCATCTCCTTTTATATCCATGATTTTTGTAATATATTTGCCACAGCAAGAGGCAATGTAACGTCCAAGTTCTATTACATAGTCGTATTTTGAATCTTTTATAATTGATGAAAACTGTTCAAGCTCAATGAAATTTTTATTTTGCTCTTTTTCGGAAAAATATTCGTAGCTCAAGCCCGGACCATATTCTATGCTTGAAAAACTTATTCCTGTATCGGATTGCAGCTTGTCGCAAAAATCTTCAATAAAAGTAATTTCTTCTGTAATTTTTTTGATTTTTTTCTGTGTTCCAGTAAAAAAGTGAATGCCACGGATATTTATATTTGAATATGGTTTTAAAAGCCTGACACATTCATAAACATCTTCTTTTGACATACCAAATTGGTTTCCGTTTGAAAGTCTGATGATAACATCTTGAGGATGTTCTTTTTCTGATTTTACAGCTTTTATAAGGTATTCACAGTGCAAAAGTGATTCTAGTGTTATTGTATTTACTTTTAGATTATATGCTCTTTTTATATCTTCAAGAGTTTTGCAAACACCACTAAAAACAATTTTTTGTGGAAAAAGCTGATTTTCTTCGCAAATGGAAAGTTCTCCCGGAGAACAAACTTCAAACAGTAAATCTTCATTCTTTAGTTCATTTACTAAAAAAGCATTTGCTTTTATTGCATAGCAAAGTTTTGTATTTTTGGGAAGTATTTCTTTTATGTCGTTGATTCTCTCTTTTGCTTTTGAAGAATCAATAATGTAAAGTGGAGTACCATATTTTTCTGCAAGAACCTTATAATCTGTAATATTAGTCATGAAGCTTCTCCAGAAGTGTACGTTTGTCGATTTTTCCATTTTTGGTTAATGGAAATTCACTTATAAAAATAAAATCACTTGGAATCATGTATGAGGGAAGATTTATACGCAACATAGAAACAATTTCTTTTTTTTCAGTTTCAGTTCCTGTATAAAAAGCTGTGATTCTATTGTCCGAGAAAATACAACAGGCACGAGTAATATTATTGTGCTTGGAAATAGCACCTTCAATTTCTCCTAGTTCTATTCTGTGTCCCATGTGTTTTATTTGAGTATCTTTTCGTCCAATATAATACAGAAGTCCATCATCTCCGTATTTTGCAAGATCGCCTGTTTTATAAATTCGTTCATATCTTGAATTTTGGCACGGATTCTGAACAAAAACTTCTTGCGTTTTAGGAGAGTTGTAATAACCGATTGCAACGCAAGTTCCACCTACGCAAAGTTCACCTTCAGCATTTTTTTCTGTAATAAGTTTATTGTTTTCATCTATAAGATATATCCGTTCATTAGGAAAAGGAACTCCGATTGGAATTGTGTCAGGAACTGTTCCAGCAGGAAGAATATAGTAGGTACAATTACATGTTATTTCTGTTGGCCCGTAAAGATTTATGTATTGTGCATTTGGAATAAATTTTTTCCAAATTTCGAGCTGCTTGCAAGGCATAACTTCTCCGCTAAACATAATCTTGTTAAGTTTAGAAGGGACTTTGTAGTCAAAGCCGTTAAGCGTAGAAAGAATGCACATTGCGCTTACCGCCCATATTATTGTTGTAATTTCACGTTCTTCAAGATAGTCAAGAAGTTTTGTTGGAAAACTGAAGAACATTTTTGGAACTAGATGAACAGTCGCCCCTGTGAAAACTCCAGAAAAAATATCTTTTACAGAAACATCAAAGTCAAATGGCGCTTGATTTGCAATGTTATCTTTCTCTGTAATATCGAAAAGCTCTGTAAAACAAGTTATAAAATCAATTACAGAACGATGAGAAACAACGACTGCTTTTGGTGTTCCTGTTGAGCCTGATGTAAAATTTGCATAGGCAGGATCTGTATCGATTATGTTTTTGCGGCGAGTGTCATAATATTCTTCACAACTTTTAGCGTTGAATTCTTTTTCCAAATCATCAAAAAAAAGTGGTGTTACATTAAGGGTTGAAACTTTTTTCTCAAAGCGACGGTCGCAAATAATATATTTTACATTGAGAGTTTCAACCATTGAGTTTAAGCGACTGTCTGGAAAAGTTGCATCAAAATAAGAATAAAAACAACCTGAATATAAAGCTGCAAAAAAATATTCCAATGTTTTGACGCTTTTATCAATCATAACAGGGACTGCTTGTCCACTCTCAAAGTATTGCGAAACTACTGTTGAAAGCATTTTTGATTTTGATACAAAATCTTTCCAATTTATGGAATGCTGAACGTCTGCAAAGGCCGTCTTTTCAGGATAAGAACTAGCCGTGGATTCAAGATAGTCTAAAATAGTGTATTTCATAATAAATATCATAAGCAGTATATAAGATTTTTTATACTATTGCTAGTAACGACTATTTAGTCGAAATTTTTGGACACATCACAGATATTTAGTCTCAAATTATTCTCGTGTTTATTGGTTGTACAATAACTTTTTTTAATCAGCATGCTTCAGGAAAACAAAATCGATGTTTATAAGACGATACAAAAAAAAGAACATAGCATTCCGCTGGGCATGTTATTATGTTCCTCTGATTTTGATAATTCTTTTATTCAGTTTTAGTTCTAGGACACAGGATTTATGTATGCACAGTATTGACAGCTATTTTTTTATGCATCAAAGCAAGTATTGGTATTAATAAATTAAATGTATTCATGTTTTTTTCTGTAAAAAAAACTCTACCTTTTCTGTTTTTATTGTTTTATCAAATAAAACAGACTGTTTTTCCCAATAAAACACTTTGTTTTACCAAGAAAAACAGTCTGTTTCTTTTGGTAAAACTCTTTGCTCTATTTTTAATAGCTCCAGTCATAGTCTTCTGTGAATCTTTCGTATTTGGCTTCTACTTCTATTCCGTGTTTTTGGAAGATTTTTGTGAATATCTGCTGGTCAGACGGGAAAAGAGGTTTTTCACTTCTGTAGAACTGATAGTATTTTGTTCTTCCGTATTTTAAAAGAAGCTCTTTTTTTATTTCCACGGCTTTTTTGCTAGGAATGTCATCAAGAATATTCTTTGTGCCCCAGGCAAGTTTTATTTTCTTATCTGTCTTATAATAAGGACATTCCTCGTTTTCCTTTGGGAAAAGCATCGGATTCAAAACGTAGATGCCAATATCTTTTTTGGTTACTTGCCTGTAGCAAAGCTGCCTAAGACAGTTTACTGATTTTTTGCAGGCTGAGTTTGCGCATAATTTATATTGTTCTGGCGGTGTAAGGTTCATTGCGACTATTATACAATAAAAAATGCGTTAGAAGAAGTTGTTCTTCTACAATCTTCCATTCAGCAAGATTTCTTTCCTTTATGGAAAAGTTCGCACCGCTTTTAAAACCTGTTTTCCGCCTGCCATAATGAGAACTCCTTTCTAACCATTGTCCTGATCCGCGGAACACAAGACAGAACATATTCTAAAGCTAAACTTTAAAAAACTTCATAGACAATTTTGCAATAAAATTACAAAGATTAAAGAATTTTCTATTACTCTCATAAATTTTGCGGAGAAAAATATAAGCTGGAGTTTTTGACATTTCAACTGAATAAAAATCTGTGTTTAAGTCATAGACATCATGGAACGCAGCTTTTGGATTTGCAAGAATTTTATCAAGTTCTGGATGTTCAGGCTCAAGAACTGACTTTATTATTTCATTTTTCGCCATGTCATGAATGTGCATTTTTGGACTGGTAAAAAGATGAAGAACTTTTGCATCATGAATATATGGCATACAGCGGCAGTTTCTGTTTATCTGGCAGTTCCAAACGCCATCAATTTCTGTAATTACACCGTTAAGCCTATAGTTTGCTTCATTTAGTGAAGTCTGATCAAAAATGGTTCCGTTTGATTTTTCCCGGCTTTCATTCCAAAGTTCATGCCAAAGAGCGAAAAGGGCATCGGATTTTTCTGAGCCATGGACACTCATAAATCCTCCATTAAAGTGCTTGTCACCATAACCGTCATGCCAGCCGAATGTTTTTGCATTTTTTTCAAAAAAATCTTTTACCGGGCTTTCTGAAATTTTCATGTGACGATTCAAGACCATTCCGACAGCATGCTCTTTAGGCAAATCATCTAGTGATTCATAAATTATTGTATCGCAGTCTATATAAACAAAATCTTTGGGCAAGTATTTGTTCATGGAAGTTTTTATAAATCTCGAACGGTCGCGGTTGTTGAACTTCTTTGGAACATCTATTGTAACAATATTTACATTATATTTTTCAAGAATTGTTCTTTTTCCTGTAAAAGTTGATTTTGTATCTTCATCTACTAAAATATACACATTTGCATCAGGCATTACTTTTCGCAATGTCATAATGCTGACAGCAGTCTGTTCATAAAAGGTGTCGTTCGGTGTACTGATTAAAATATAGACAATATTCATTTTTCTAGTATATTGCTAAATATATTTTTTTTCAATCAAAAAGTATTTTCAATAAATATGCAAAAATATGTTTTTAGATGAATGATTTTTTATTTCCTAAGCAATTTGCCTGTTGGTCAAAAAACATTCCTTTATGTACTCGCGGCTTTGATAGTAAAAGTCTGTGTTGAATCTGCTTATGCTGTCGCTGACCCAGGAATTGTAAACTTTGAACAGGGTTTCAATTATGCTGTCAACGTCTTCATCCGGCTGGACATCTTCGATAAGGCGCTCATACACTTCGCCTATTGTCCAGTAATCAGGAACGGCGTATTTGCATTTTGAAACATTGTCAAAATCGCCTGTTTTTATGGAGCGCATATTTATAAATTCTTCCGCGACGCTGTCTATCACCTCGCAATGCAGAACATCTGAATGGGTATATATTCTTTTTACAACATTCTTTCCCAATGCATTTACAATATATGCTCTTTTTTGCTTTTGTCTGCGGCCAATAAATTCAATCAGGCTGCAAGTGTAAAACAGCGCGCTGTCATTCTTCATCGGTAACCTCGTATGAATCTATGAATTTTAAACATTCTAAGGCTTTTTCCGTGTTGAAGCTTATTTGGTGCGTAGGATATTTGAATTCTACCAAGCTCCAAAAATTTTTCCTGCTGATTTTGCCGTCAATGAAGTTCTGGACATAATTAAAAATAGTGTCATCTGCCATCGGACCTTCAACAATGTCATAATTGTGTTTTTTACCATTTCGGCAGGCGACTATAAAATCTAGCCATTCTTCCGTCATTTTCTCAAACTTTTTAATATTCAAGTCTGAGGATTCCGAATACTGATATTTATTTATAATTCCATGGCCTGTAAAACGAGTTGCCCACCTTGCAGCCTGATTTTCAAGCAGTGTGCAGTAAAAACCGAAATAAAAATCCTTATTATATTTTGCCGCTCTTATTTCCGGAGTTTTTACAACTTCCTTGCTTCCATGGAATAATATGCTATTACTCATGAAATTATTTTAACATAGTTCAGAAGATATTTGAAGCAAGAATTTTATAGCCACAAAAAAAAATCGGAGTTAGCCTAGCATATTTTTTGTTAAAAACATTTTTTTCCTATTTTATCAATAAATTTATTCTCTTGTTATTTATTTTATAACCAATTATACAAACTAAAAGACTTATAAAAGTTGTAAGCAGAAATTTTATAATTGGAGAGTCCGCGAAAGCAGGAGTCAAATGAACTAACCCAATTGATATAACGGAAAGTACAAATCTGTGCATAAAATACATTCCAGAACTTAAATTTCTTAATATTGACATTTGTCTTTTTGGAAATGGAATGTGCAAGGCTAGTAGGAAAATAAAGGCAACAAAATAAGGTAAAAATATGAATAATGAATGGTCATCCATTAAAAATTCTTTGTTTTGCTCTGCAAAGTAAATTTCTGCACATAATAATAAAAATAAAATTGGAGAAGCTGAGCAAACTATTTTTTTGTATTTAGTGCTCCATTTTTTGTTTATTTCATAGCACTTTATACCTAGCGCAAGATCAAAAAATCCCACAAAAAGACCGTTTCGTGGAATTTTAAAGAATTTGACATATACTTCTATCATGTTGGAAAAAAATGGAATGTCCTTGATAATGTAATAGTAAGTGTTACAAATCAAGGCAAACGAATATAAAAAGATTCCGACAAAAACTGCAAGATTTATTTTATTTCTTTTCAAAAATGGATATAAAAATATAATTCCGAATATGCAAGCAGAAAGAAACCACATTGCACCAGGCGGATCAAATAAAATCCTCTGAAAAGTTCTTATAAACCATTTTATTGAAAACTGATAATTGTTGATAATTTTTAGAAATACATCGAGCGATATGTTCAATGCTACATAAAATAAAAGTGGAACCAATATTCTTTTTATATATGATTTTACTGTCTGCTCAAGCCCCCCCCCAGACTTTTCAAGTTTTGCCATAAAGAAAAAGCCGCTTGCAACAAAAAAGAAAGGAACAGCAAGACGAAATATGCAGTGCAAAATATACCAGCCTGCTCTTTCAAATATAGATTCTATATTTGAATGTATAGCAATAACACATAGCATGAAAAAGAATTTTAATATATCTACAAAGTTATATTCTTTTTTATTAGTTTTTGTTTCCATAATATTGTGTTATTATACAATATTTTATAAAATTGTAATACTAAGAAAGTTGAGTAAACATAACAAAAAATAAGCTTGTATGAAATATTTATTTTTATCTCCAAAAGATGACAATTATACGTTTTATTATTCTGATTTATTAAGAAATAAAGATGTTTTATGGGTAAACACATCTTTAAATAAAAAGGGATTCGTCGGATTTTGAACGGATACTATAAAAGTACAGTCGAAAAATACCCGAGAATAAAGAGGGTATG
>OQVN01000665.1_pt1 | contig 12764 bp, 6 predicted proteins | sample 1691621 | NCBI WGS metagenome assembly OQVN01 (sample SAMN03418278, study PRJEB22391) | human gut metagenome | biome: human-gut; feature: organic feature; material: feces | host: Homo sapiens | place: Tanzania | collected 2013-01 | reverse complement strand
TTCTTTCTGGAACCAGTCGCTGTCATAATACCAGTCATCTGGCAGATTATTGCCGTTGATAGTAAGGTTACAGGTTGCACCTTGTTTAATATCTCCTACCCAAGTCTTGCCCGCATCAGAATCGGAAAAATCGAGCATGGTGACTGGTAAAACATCTGTAGGTCCTGCAGTATAGTTCTTGGCATCGAAAGTAACGACTACATGATCAGTATTCTCTGACGAGAAGTTGAAGTTGTTGGTTTCGCCCAAATTGATGTCCTTTCCTGTACTTGAACCAAACACGAACTTGCCATCCTTGGTAGCGAAATATCCCTTAAAGGTCTTTTTGGTGTTGGGAAGAACAGTCTGATACATGAAATTGCCAACTTCGGTCATGTCATACTTGGTTCCGTCAGCACAGACAAATTGCAAGTTTGTAAAGTGAGGACGCTTGATGTCGAATGATAACGTCTCAGTATTTGCCTTTGTCGACACATTTTGCAAAGTGAGTTGTATATCAACCTTGCCATCAGGAATGCTCTGAACGTAAGGTACTTTGAGCTTGACAAGATATTCACCCGGCTCCTTGGTACGGATAGTTGTTGCGTCTACACTCTGACCGCTGAAAAGCAAGTTGGCTTTCAAGGTAGAGAGAGCTACGCCCGCCTCATCCTTACAGTCTACTTTCACTTCTACCTCTTCGCCCATCCATACTGCTGTAGTAGGAGCGCTATAGCTCATCACTGGATTTCCAGTAGGTGTTGGAGCATTGTAGTCGTCTTCACTGCAAGCTGCCATTAGTGGTAGAGCGAGCAATGCTATGATATAATATTTGATATGTTTCATAATGGTTGTATCTATTGTTGATTAATTACTAAAATGACATTCATTATTTATTCCATTTGCACGAAATAACACCATTAGCAGGTACATTGCATGTAAAGTTATGGATGCCATCGCTTAGATTGATAGATTTTGTCTCATCTCCCTCGTTGATGATAACAGCAGCAAGGCTTCCGTCAGGATTCAAAAATTCTGCATGAGTTATCTTGCTGTCATTAATGGTACGTGAAGTAGTACCGATACGAACAGCACCAGTGGCCACCACGCTTGCCATGTGGTTGATAATGTAATAATGAGAATTATAGCTCAACTGTTTGTACCCATTCTGATTGATGTCGATGGCGCCATAGCAAGTTTGGCATCCACCATCAAGATTGGGACCCATTTTGTTGTCGAGCATCAAGTTCCAAACGAGTACGGCCTTGCAGTTTTGATTGACAGTAGCGAGTGCTACATTCTTCATATCTGCCATCAGACGTTTGCTTAAGTCGCGTCCATTATTCCATGTACCTATACTTGTTTCTGAGAAGATAAGTTCCTTGTCGGGGCGTTGGTTATGGATATCTGTCAATTCACTGTTGTTGCCACCATAGTCATGATATGCAGCTCCAACAACCAACTCGGAACCTTCAAAATTGTCACCGATAGCATTGTAGAGTTTAATAGGATAATCTTCTTGGTCTGCTATATTGTCGTAATTGTAATTATGGTCGTAGACATATATCTTGGTTGTAAGACCACTTCTCTTGAACTCGGTAGCCAAAGCCTTTACGAAAGGAGCTTCTTCCTGCCATGGCATATATAGAGAAGCGCAGTTGGCCTTGTTCAATGGTTCATTTTGAGGACTTACAGCATAGATATTGATACCCTTTTCTTTCATCACGTTGATGAACTTCACAAAATACTTGGCGTAGGTCTCACGGTAATCAGGGTTGAGGTGTCCGTCAGTCCAGGAGTCCTTTGGAGTCTTGGTATCGATGTCAGCAACCTTCATCCATTTAGGACAAGTCCATGGTGCTGCTATGATTTTTAAACTTGGGTTGATAGACAAGATTTCCTTTAATATAGGAATCACATAGTTGTTCTCATCGCTATAAAGTTCGAAATTACTGATAGGATTGTTCTCGCTTCCCTTTTTATCGCAATAAGTATATTCAGTACTCGAGAAATCGTTGCAGCCCAGTGAGATGCGAGCGTAACTAACGCCATATCCCTCTGTTGTGGAGTAAATGCGCTTTAAGAGAGCCAGGCGAGCCTCAGGATTCATCTGCATGAGATTGTAGCAAGAAGAGTAGGTGATGGCATATCCGAAACCATCGATAGTCTGGAATTTCTTATTTTTGTCTATTTCGATGGTTGTTGGCGCCATAGATACACCATCAAAAAGTTTGGCTTCTCCCTCTGCCAAGGAATATGTGCCATCGGCTGTTGTGGTAAAAGTCTTGGCAGTTCCTTGTGTAGGTATAGGGTTGGGAACTTCGCTTGGAGTCTCAAAATCAATAGGATCTGAGAATGAATTACTATTGCTGCATGCTGTCACAGAAAATGCTGTGGCGCAGATAAACATCATAATTTTATGGTTATGGTATTTCATATGAATAGTTCTTTTTTATTGAAGTTTCGCATGTACGGAAGTTATAGTAGTTAAAGAAGTTATCACTCCCTTCGGTCGTTAGAAGTTATAGCCAATAGCCTTTTTTGTTGTATATTTAGTTATAAAGCATATGGCTTTAACTTCTCTAACTTCTTTAAATTCTTTAACTTCCCCTTTTGCGAAAGTTGAGTTTTTTATATTTGAAATAATTTTATCTTCACATTTTGAGATTGTGATTAGTAACCAGGGTTTTGTTCCAGGTTAGTGTTCTGGTCGAGAGCCGTCTGTGGTATAGGCAACAGGTAAGAGTTACTGTCAAACTGTTTAACTTGTTTGATGCGGCCTTTATCACGATTATCAATACCATTGAGATATTTTTCTACTTTGTTGTTGCGGCATAGATCAAACCAACGCTCTCCCTCAAAGGCAAGCTCTAAACGGCGTTCGTGGAGCACGGCTTCTATCATTGCTTCCTTGCTATTTGTCTTATCAGAAGTTAGTTCCTTCAGTTTGGCACGTTTACGAATCTGGTTTACGAGTTTCGCACTCTCGTCAAGGTTGCCCTTATAGGCTTCCGCCTCTGCCTTCATGAGGATAATGTCAGCGAGTCGAATCCAATAAATGTTGCTGTAGGAAGAACGCAACTTATACATGAATGGGTAGTTGGAGGCAGGATAATAGTTGCTCCATGTACATGCATAGTACACTATGGCCTGATTCTTGCGAACCTCATCGCCTTCTTTTTCAAAGTCGTTGATGATGTCGCGCGAAGGAGTAATCCATTTCGCCCATGTAAAGTAGTAATCCCAGTTGTCCAACTGGCGACCGAACATCCAAGTTTCCCAGTTTCCACTACCTGTTGTCCAATGTACCTCCAGAATACCTTCCTTGGTATTACGTTTCAGACAATCCATGGTAGTCTCATCGTATCCCCAGAGAGTTTCGTAACTGTCTTCAAGTTCCACCCCTGGAGTCTTAATTACCTTGTTGGCATAGGTTATTACTTTATCGTAATCTTGTACCTCCTTTTCGGCATAAACCTTGGCAAGCATAGCCTGAGCTACCGTCTTGGTCATCTTGGTGCGGTCAGAATTATCATTGTCTGGAGCATACTGTTCTGCATCTGTCAAGTCTGCAATAATCTGCTCATAGCACTCCTTAGGTGTTTTGCGAGGAGGATAGTAAGTAGGGTATACCTCATTGATATTATCTGAGGTGATAGTCTTTGCGATGGTTGTTATCACAGGGAAAGACCCCCAAAGGCGAGCCATTCTGAACATCATCAAAGCACGGAATATTTCTCCTTGAGCCTTATATGAATGATATTCAGCATCTGATATTTGGCCACTTTCCTTCAGTTGTTCTACGCCATTGATGAGTACATTGGCCTTAGCGATATCCTCTAAGTAACGATCCCAGTCTCTACTCAAAACAGAGTTGCTGGCGTCGATAGAATTAGTTTCATAAGGCACTACCTCGGCTCCTGTAGTACCAGCATACGCATTATCACTATGAGAGTCGCCTATCAAGAGATAATCGAGATGGGTGTGCTCCTGGCGATTGCGGAACAACTCATAGAGAGACTTGAGTTGTGCTTCTGCGGCAGCCTTATCTTTTAGCACAGCAGTAGATGTTTCTGTCTGGGTGCCCTGTGTTATTTCTGAAGGCTCGGATATAGGCTCATAGTCGAGTGAGCAACTTGCCAATGTTGCCATGGTTAAGCTACCGAGCACTAAAGTCTTGATTTTATGATATGTTTTCATTGTTGTCATTAATTTTAGAATTCAACTTTTACACCTAATACTACGCTTTTGTTGAGAGGATATGTACCCCAGTCGATGCCTTGTACACTACCACTATTACCATACTGATTGACCTCTGGATCCATACCAGAATAATCGGTAAGGGTAATCAGGTTGGTAGCTGATACGTATGGCTGCAAACGAGTCAGTCCGAAGCGTGAAATCAGTTTGCGTGGCACATCATAAGAGAGTGAAATATCCTTTAAGCGAATATAACTGCCGTCCTCTACGAAGTAGGTAGAGTTACGGATATCCCACTTAGCCTTAGGTACATTTGTGATTTGTCCAGGAACTCTCCAACGAGCCAATACTTTGGTGCTTTGGTTCTTGCCATCATACATTCCTTCTGTTTCCATTCGAGAGACATTATAGATGTCGTTTCCATAACTTCCCTGGATGAGAATACTGAGATTCAAGCCTTTATATGAGAAGGTGTTGGTCATACCGAAAGTGAAGTCTGGATTAGGGTCACCGATATAAGTACGGTCGCTGGCAGAAACGAGTCCGTCGCCTGTTACGTCCTTATACTTCATGTCACCTGTTTCTGGATCTACTCCTTCTGCTACATAACCCCAGAAACTTCCTAAAGGCATACCTGGTGTGTTGCGCACAACTTGTTCGTTGACATAGTCTGTGGTCTTTGCGTCATAATATACTTGCGTTAGAGCCAGACTTTCCAACTTGTTTTTATTGAATGAGATGTTAAAGTCGGTGTTCCACTTAAATGTTCCAATCAAGTTCTTTGAGGAGAAGGCAAATTCCCAACCCTTATTGCTCATCGAACCGCCATTATAGGTAAGACTTGTTGCAGCTGCACTTCCTGCAGGAAGGGTGATGTTCATCAGCATATCCTTGGTCTTCTTGTAATAGTAATCGGCATAGAAAGTCAAGCGGTTTCCTAATACAGTCAGGTCGAGTCCGATGTTAGTCTGTGTTGTTGTTTCCCATGTCAACTCAGGGTTGCTCAAGTTGCCTTGTGAGAATGTAGGTATAGCGTTGGCATCATTGCCCTCACCAAACCATTGTACACGATTGATATTGTATCTTGCCAGATAACTATAGTCGCCCAAGCCACTCTGGTTACCAGTCTGTCCCCAGCCGCCACGAATCTTCAAGTCGTCTATCCACTTGATATCCTTCATGAATTTCTCATTGCTCACACGCCAAGCTCCAGAGAAAGATGGGAAATAACCCCAACGATGGTGAGGAGCTAACTTGGAAGAACCATCAGCACGCATATTGGCTGTTACCATATAGGTGTCGTTCCAGTTGTATTGTAAACGAGCGAAGGTAGAGAAGATAGCCCAATCAGCAGCAGAAGAGCCAGTACCAGTCCACGAAATCTTGTTGGCAGCATTCAGAGTAGGGAAGAAATCATTAGCATAGTTGCTACCATTGATATAGTTTTGGCTCCACTTGCTCTGAGTCCATGAACTACCTGCCATGGCATCAAAGTTATGTTTACCCAAAGCTTTTTTGTAATTCACCACATTGTCCCATACGACAACACTGCTGACATTACGTCCATCATAGCCAGTACCAAATTCCTGACGACCAATGGTTGTAGAGATAGGGTCGAGGAAGTTGGTTGTTGTGCCTTGTGTGCGATCGAAAGACAAAGACAGGTTGTACGTCAACTCAGGCATGAAGGTAACTGTTGCTTTTCCTGTAGCCAACAAACGATTGTATGCAGATTTGTTGTTCTGTGTTCGGGCTATATTCTCAGCAGGTGAAGTGATATTTACGCCATAGAAATTGTTGTAAAATTGATTTGGATTCTCAGGATTCCATACAGGAGCGTAAGTAGGCGTATTGACGATAGCCGTAACTACACCGCCACGGTTAGAACCCGTACCAGAAATAATACCTGTACCCTTGTTGGTATAGTCAGAATAGGTTACGCTTGCATTAAGGCGCAGCCACTTACGAATGTCGTTTTCAATAGATGCGCGGAAATTGTAACGCTTGTAACTTGATTTCTTAATGACACCATTCTCACCTGTATAACCACCAGAGATGAAATATCTCATTTTCTCAGTTCCATTAGTAATAGAGACCTGGTAATCCTGCACGTTTCCAGTGCGAAAAACTTCGTCTTTCCAGTCGGTCATATCTTTCAAACCTTCAGGGAGTTTTACCATACCAATCTCATCCATCAGTTCTTTATACTGTGCAGCATTGAGTGATTTCTGATTGTCGCGTACCGTATTAAACGCATAGTGTGCATTCAAACTGATTTTTGCTACACCTGTTTTTCCCTGTTTGGTTCCAATAATAATGACTCCATTAGCAGCTCGTGAACCATAGATAGCAGCTGAAGATGCATCTTTCAATACTTGAATATTATCAATGTCATCAGCAGCCAAGAAATCAATATCGGTCATAGGCACACCATCTACGACATAGAGTGGGTCGTTGCTACCATTTAAAGATGTAGTACCACGTACACGTATGGTAGGGGAAGCACCCGGCTGTCCATTGGCTTGTGAAATTTGTAGACCTGCAGCTTTACCCTGCATACCTGCAGCAGCAGATACAATGGGTCGTGTGTCAAGATCTTTTGCCGACACACTTGAAACAGCAGTAGTAACATCCTTTCGCTTTACTGAGCCATAACCGATGGCAACCACTTCGTTCAGCATATTAGCTTCCTCCTCAAGTGTGATTTTGATGCCATTTGAAGCCTTTACTTCTTTATTCTTATAGCCAATATAAGAAATCTTGAGTTTGGCACCTTGTTGTACTTCGATGGTAAAATGTCCATCCAAATCGGTGGCTACACCATTTTGCGTTCCATTTTCAAGAACAGAAGCTCCAATAATGGGTTCATTGGTGTTGTCGATTACAGTGCCAGTAATCTTCATCTTTTGACCCCAGGCAGTAGCCGAGATTAATAGAACGAGTGCTGTAGATGCTAATCCTCGCAACCTCGCATTACTTTTTGCTTTTCTCATAAATTTAAGTTTTTGTTATTTGATTTTGTGTATATCTCTTTTTTATAGCTTTTGTCTTTGTGGACAGTGCTATGTTTGCTCATGCAAAAGTAATAAAAAAAGTAACAAAATGTTTGTTGATTAAATCATTAAGTGGTGAAAATAAGCGGTTGTGAATATGTAAGGTATTGATTGTTAGTGTTATATGGCTTTTGCTGTTTTTCAATTTAGTGGTGTTTTTATGAAATGGAATAAAGGTTAATATCGTAGATGTTTGTTTATTTATGTCTAAAAAAAGAGTGTAATGAATACTTCGTGAAGTGATTCATTACACTCTTTCTTGTTTAATGAAGTTTGCCTATATATATAATAAGGTATATATATATATAATAAGGTGTAACACCCCTATGCGATACAAACAATCATTTGTTATGCGTTGTAAGTTTCTTTATTTTCCGAGGTTCTTTTTCTTCTCGTTCAATTCTGCTTGCTTACGTGCAAGTTCAGCTTGCTGTTTTTGCTGCAATTCCTGCAGAGCCTGCATTCTTGCCATCAATCCGCTTGCCTTCTTAGGATTGCTCTTGTTCTCCTGATAACGTTTCTCGAGGATAGCAAGGAGCTTCTCGTCGTTGGTGGTCTTGCGTAGGGTCCACATGATGGCTGCACTGAAGAACAGAGAGATGAAGTAGTAGAAGTTCAAACCAGATGAGTAGTCGTTGAACATAAAGAAGAACATCAGAGGCATGATGAGCATCATCCACTGCATCATCTTCATTTGATCAGCCTGCTGGCCTACCATCTGGTCGCGCTGCTGGCGCATGGTCATCCAAGAGTAGAGGAGGTTGGCTACACAGAAGAGGATACAGGTAAGGCTCAAGTGATCGCCTATCAACCAAATGTTGGTGTTCCACTCGATGATGGGGTCGTAGGTACTCAGATCACTCATCCACAGGAACTTCTCACCACGAAGCTGAATAGCATTTGGCACAAAGTTGAACATTGCAACCCAAACAGGCAACTGAATCAGCATAGGGATACAACCAGATAATGGGCTTACACCATATTTGGCATATTCAGCCATCATAGCCTGCTGCTTCTGCATCTGATCCTCAGGCTTATTATACTGAGCGGTAGCAGCTTCGAGTTTTGGTTTGAGTACGCGCATCTTGGCAGAACTCATGTAGCTCTTCTTTACCATAGGGTAGGTGATGAGCTTGAGGAGCAGGGTAATGAGAATCAACACGATACCCATAGGGAAGATCTTACTCAACCAGTCGAATACATAGATTGTGAAGAAACGGTTAATCCAGCGGACGATAGGCCATCCCAGATAAACAAGCTTCTGGAACTCCAGGTCCTTGCCGAAGGTGCTTTCCTTCTCTGTATTCTTCAGAATCTGGAAGTCGTTAGGTCCGAAGTAGAACTCAAACTCAGAAGCCTTCTTTCCTGTTGGGTCAAAAGCGGTCTTCATCTTAGCCTGGAACTGCTTCAGATAGCCGGAGCCCTTCTCCTGAGGGATAGAAGTCATGAAGGCATCCTTGTCGAAGTTGTCCTTGGATATCATGATGGCAGAGAAGAACTGGTTCTTGAAAGACACCCAGTCGATGGTTTCTTCGATTTTCTCGTCGATTTTCTCGCTTGTCTCGTTCAGATGGTCGGTACCTCCCTCTACATCGTGATAGGTGAGGGTAGTGTAACGGTTTTCGAACATGAAACCACGTTCCTGCTGGCGTGCCTTATCGCTCCAGTCAACATCCATCTTATTATAATTAGGTGAGAACAGACCAGCCATACCATTTGCCTGCAGGCTCATGTGTAGCATGTAGTCATCGCCCAATGTATAAGTCAGGGTGAGCGTCTTGCCTTCACCAGCCACAGCGGTCATGGTTACAGACTTGTCGGTCACGTTGGATGGAGTGAAGTAGAGATCGCTGGTGATGATGTTGGCCTCCTTAGCCTCGAGCATGAACTTGAGGCTCTGGTCGTTACCGTCGAAGAGGGTTACGTCCTTGGCATCAGCCGAACCGTCTTTCACCTGCAGGTTGTGTCCCACATAGCCCTTGATGACAGCCTTCTCTACAGTAGCACCCTTGGTGTTGAGTGTTAATTCTACCTTCTTGTTTTTTAATACAATCTTCTTAGCCTGGCCTTTGAGTGCCGAATAGAAGAGGGCGGTTGAGTCTGCCTCAACCTTTGCTTTGGCATCAGTCTGGCGCTTAGCAGCGGCAGCCTTGCTAGCCTTTTCCATCTCGGCATGTTTAGCCTTGGCGATGGAGTCCTGAACGAATGCCGCTCTCTGTTCTTCGGCAGATGGCTGGTTGTACCAGCTAAAGCCAATCAGCACTACGGCAATCAGGAGGAAACCGATAATGTTGTTCTTGTTCATTTTTTAAATTTGAAATTAAAGGAGTAAAGGGGATTACTCCTTTAACTCCTAATATTTACTTTTTGTTTTCTATTGCTGTCTTTACGAAATCCATGAAAAGTGGATGTGGTTTCAGCACCGTACTCTGGTATTCCGGATGATACTGTGTACCTACGTACCACTTCAAGCCTGGGATTTCTACGATTTCTACCAGGTCGCTCTCAGGGTTTCTGCCTACGCACATCATGCCGTTCTTCTCGAATTCCTGCTGGAACTCGTTGTTGAACTCATAGCGGTGGCGGTGGCGTTCCTGAATATGCTCCTTCTTATAGATATTGAACACGCGTGAACCCTGTTTCAGCACACACTCGTAAGCGCCGAGACGCATGGTTCCACCCATGTTTGATATGTTCTTCTGCTCCTCCATGATGTCGATGACATTGTGTGGAGTCTTCTCGTCCATCTCGCGTGAGTTGGCATCCTTGTAGCCCATTACGTTGCGGGCAAACTCGATGACCATCATCTGCATACCCAGGCAGATGCCGAAGGTAGGGATGTCGTGGATGCGGGTATAGTGGGCGGCGATAATCTTGCCCTCGATGCCTCGCTGGCCGAATCCTGGGCAGATGACGATACCGTCCTGTCCCTTCAGCTGTTCAGCCACGTTCTCTTCTGTGAGATATTCTGAGTTGATGAAGGTAATCTTCACCTTGTGGTCGTTGTAGGTGCCGGCATGCGAGAGACTCTCGCGGATACTCTTGTATGCATCCTGTAGGTCGTACTTGCCTACGAGACCGATGTTTACCACCTCTGTAGCCTTGTTTCTGCGGTCGAGGAAAGTTCTCCAAGGACCCAGCGCAGGCTTCTCGCCGATAGGCTCGCCCATCTTGCGGAGGATGGCTGTGTCGAGGCCCTGGTTCTGCATGTTTACAGGCACCTCGTAGATGCTAGGAAGGTCTTCGCTCTGGATTACGCAGTCCAGGTCTACGTTACAGAAGCTTGCCACCTTCTTCAGGATTCCCTCTTCGAGATGCTTCTCGGTGCGGAGAATCAGAACATCTGGCTGAATACCTACGCTCTGCAGTTCCTTCACGGAGTGCTGGGTAGGCTTTGTCTTCAACTCGCCTGCTGCCTTCAGATAAGGCACATAGGTAAGGTGAACGTTGATGGCGTTCTTGCCCAGTTCCCATTTCAACTGTCGGATAGCCTCCATGTAAGGGGCGCTCTCGATGTCGCCGATGGTTCCGCCAATCTCGGTAATCACGAAGTCATAGTGATACTTCTTGCCGAGCAGCTTCACGTTGCGCTTGATCTCGTCGGTGATGTGAGGCACCACCTGGATAGTTTTGCCGAGATAGTCGCCACGACGTTCCTTGTCAATCACTGCCTTGTAGATACGACCAGTGGTGAGAGAATTCGCTTTCGTAGTTTGAATGCCGGTGAATCGCTCGTAGTGTCCGAGGTCCAGGTCGGTCTCCATACCATCTACCGTTACGTAGCACTCACCATGCTCATACGGGTTCAGCGTACCCGGGTCGATGTTGATGTATGGGTCAAACTTTTGGATAGTAATGTTGTAACCTCTTGCTTGAAGAAGTTTACCGATGGATGAAGATATGATTCCTTTACCCAAAGAAGAAACCACACCACCAGTTACGAAGATGTACTTTGTTTCAGCCACGATATTTATAATTTAAATTAGAATAATTTGGGTGCAAAGTTACGACATTTTTGTGAAATGAGCAAAAATATTCCTAATAAAGGGCTGAGATTTATGAATTATTTATTACCTTTGTGCCCAAATATATAAAATTTAGGTATGAAAATAAAATTTGGATTACTCGTTCTTGCCTTTCTCGCGGCTCTGGCGCCTGCTTCGGCCCAGCGCAAAGTGAAAAAGGTTGAGGTGGAAAATGTGCCGCAGAAAACGGTGGCTGACATCTATGCAGATTCGCTCTTGAAGAGCCGGCAGCGCATCGATTCCATGAAGATGGATTCTAAGGACATCAGATATGCCCAGCTCTTTACGCCGCTCACGTTCTATCATGGGCCGGCAGCCCGCATGTTGCGACTTAAACCTCAGAATGGGGTGAAGGATTCGCTCGGAACGATGCTCGATAAGACTCTGATGGAGGTTTATCTCACGCGTCCCGACCTGGTGCGCGATACCGAGACTCATCTTAAAGAGGTGGGAGCACCGCTGGCTACTCAGAGCAAACCGAAAAAGAATCATCCGGACATCGTAGAACAGGTGGCTCCGAAGGCGATTGAGGTGGATGCGGCTCCGATGGATATCATCATCACCCGTCCTAACTTCTGGACCATAGGTGGCGATTATTATCTCCAGTTCCTGCAAAACTATGTTTCTGACAACTGGTATAAGGGTGGTGAGAGTAATTATTCGGTGCTCGGAAGAGTGACGATGTTTGCCAACTACAATAACAAGCAGAAGGTTAAATGGGAAAATAAGGTGGAGATGCGCCTGGGTTACCAGACTTCGAAGGGTGATACGGTTCATACGCTGAAGACGAGCGATGATATGATCCGATATACCGGAAAGCTCGGTCTGCAGGCTAGCAAGAAGTGGTATTATACCATTCAGGTTGTCGGCCAGACCCAGTTTACGCATGGTTACAAGAACAATGACAAGAAGGTTTATTCCGATTTCTTCTCGCCATTCAATCTGAACCTCTCTGTCGGTATGGATTATAATGTAGACTGGTTCCATCATCGCCTGAAGGGTAGTGCTCATCTGGCTCCTCTGGCTTTCAACTGGAAGTATGTGGGCAGAGAGTCGCTGGCTACGCGATACGGACTGGAAGAGGGGCAGCATGGTATGACCGATTATGGTTCTGAGTGTACCTTCGACCTGTCGTGGCAGATAGCGGATAATATCAAGTGGAAGACCCGTCTCTGGGGATACACCACTTACAAGCGTGCTGAAATAGAGTGGGAAAACACCATCACCTTCCAGTTTAACCGCTATATTTCTACCAACATCTTCCTCTATCCTCGTTTCGACGATGGTGTGAAGCGTAAGGATGATAAGAGCTATTGGCAGTTTAAGGAATTTATGTCAGTAGGTTTCTCTTATTCGTTCTAGTATAAGTTTGCCTCACACGCCCTGAAAGGGCAGAAGCTCCTAGCCCAGGGCAACACCCTGGGTTGAAAACGCAATCAACAAAGTCGCCCTGTAAGGGCAAAAGCTTTCTAATGTTTTTAAAGCTTTTGCCCTTACAGGAGAACCC
>OQVN01000660.1_pt1 | contig 12824 bp, 15 predicted proteins | sample 1691621 | NCBI WGS metagenome assembly OQVN01 (sample SAMN03418278, study PRJEB22391) | human gut metagenome | biome: human-gut; feature: organic feature; material: feces | host: Homo sapiens | place: Tanzania | collected 2013-01 | reverse complement strand
CGGACAGCGTGGCTACCGGCTACAGCCGTAACCTTGGCGTGCGCTGTCTGGCGAATGCGTTTACCGACGCATATACCGCGAAGGAAATCGCTGGTGCGCCGAAGGAAGAGCTCATGCAGATGGGCACAGGCACCAACCGTAAGGGCATTCTGGAGGGCGACACTGTGAACGGCACCGTTATGTGCGGTCAGAGCCTGAATGTGCTCAACGATGTTCTGCCGTGTAAGGAAGTTATGGAACGCATTATTGCGGAAGCAAAGGCTGCAATTGCACGCGTGCAGCAATTTGCCTAAAAATAGAAAATAAGCAAGAAAGCTTGACGCTCTGCGTATTACTTGGGTAGTACGCAGGGCGCTTTTTTGCGTTTTGTGTCAAAAATACGACAGAAAATAGTTTACGCTCAAAGCTATTTATGGTACAATATTTGCAGTATCGAATTTAGAAAATTTTGATGTGAGGTAGGCTATGAAAAAAGAGCTTATTATAAATAAGCTGCCGACAGCTTTCTGTCATGCCTCTACGCTTGCTGCCGTAGGCGGTGTGCAGGGGATAGAAGCCCTGGCCTGCTGGTTCGGCGGCAGTCATGAGGGCGCAGATGATGTAGGCATATATTTGAGCGCGTGCCGCCAAGGTCAATGGTCTGAGCCGGAGCTTGTCGTGAGCACGCAGGAGCCCTGCTGGAATCCTGTGCTGTATCTGCGTGGCGCGGAGGCAGCAGGGCAGCGCGTGAGCCTGTTCTATAAGCAGGGCAGGGCGATTGCCGATTGGCGTACCTATGTTATCACCTTGACGTTAAGGCAGGGCGAGGTGCTTCGCTCGGAGCCGCACGAGCTGGTTGACGGCGACGTGAGCGGTGGGCGCGGACCTGTACGCAACAAGCTGCTGCGGTTGCGTGATGGCCGTCTTTTAGCGGGCGGCAGCGTAGAGCGCGGCATCTGGACAGCCTTTGCAGATATCAGTGATGACGACGGCCGCACGTGGCAGAAGTCGACGACGATTGCTATTGACGGTCTGACATATAACGCAGGCGAAAAGACAGCGGAAAGCGCGATTGAGGTCAGCCAGCAGTCCTTCTTCGGACGTGGCGTGATTCAGCCAAGCCTGTGGCAGAGCGCTTTCCAGATCAAGCAAACGGCGCCAGCTGGTGCGCGGCCTATCCGACGCAGATTCCCAATAATAACAGCGGTCTTGATTTAGTGCAGGATGCAGCTGGCAGGCTGTTTCTTGTCTGCAATCCTGTGGAGGCCAACTGGGGCCAGCGTTCTCCCCTGAGCTTGTTTGTATCGCAGGACGATGGCGCAAGCTGGCAGCGTGTGCTTGATTTGGAAAGCGGCGAGGGAGAATATTCCTATCCGGCGATTATCTGCCATGATAACAGGCTGGAAATATCCTATACCTATAATCGCCAGAATATCGCGCATGTAATATGCGACATTAATGAGTTAGATCTTTTTATAAAATAAATCATAAGGAGATGTTGTGAAATGAAAAAAATCTTAGTAGTATTGATGGCTATGCTGACCATGGCTATCATGGTCGCTGGCTGCGGCGGCGACAGCAAAAAGGCTGCTTACCCTGCTGACGGAGATATTTCCGTTATCATTCCGAAGGCACCGGGCGGCGGCACGGATACTTCTGCCAGAGGTCTGATCCAGTTCATGGAAAAAGAGCTCAAGGGCAGCAAGTTTGTTCCCGTAAACAAGCCTGACGGCGGCGGTGTTACCGGTATGGTTGAGCTGGCTAATGCTAAACCGGACGGCCATACTCTAGGCATGGTAACTGTTGAGCTGGCTATGTTCCCGCATCAGGGCAAATGCAAAAACACCTATAAGGATTACGCAGCTATCTGCGCTCCGATTGCCGCTCCTGCAGCTTTGATTGTTGCAAAGGACGCTCCGTATAACAATGTTGATGAATTCGTTGCTTTCGCTAAGGCTAACCCCGGCAAAGTAAAAATGGGCAACTCCGGTATCGGTGCTATCTGGCATATTGCTGCTCTGTCCTTTGAGGAGGAGTTTGGCGTACAATTCAAGCATGTTCCGTATCCGAAAGGCTCTGCTGATATTGCTGCTGCTCTTGCCGGCAAGCATATCGACGCAACCCTGGCTGATCCGTCTGTATTCAAGAGCCAGGTAGACGCAGGCAACCTGAAGATTCTTGCTGTTATGGCTGACAGCCGCAGCGAAATCTATCCGGCAGTTCCGACCTTCAAGGAGCTTGGTCATAACATGACCGTTCGCGCATGGGCAGCTCTTGTTGCTCCGAAGGATACTCCGAAGGAAAAACTGGACGTTCTGCGCGCTGCTGCTAAAAAGGTATGCGAATCCAAGGAATTCAAGGATTACTTCATGAAACAGGGTATTGACCCGACCTGCATTATCGGCGAGGATGCTGACAAGATGATGAAGGAAGACCATGAAATGTATGAAAAATTCCTGAAGCTGGCAAAATAATCGGCTTTTTTACCATCTGCTGCTGCTTTTTGACAGTGGCAGGTGGTATTTTATATTTTGAGCGAAAATTTTCTTGAAAAAAATTTCTAAATGAGCTAAAATCATAGAGGATTTTTCTGAGAAGTGGCGAATTATAACCAAGTACACAATGTGTGGAAAGAATAGGAGGCATAAGATATGCATAGTTACAGCATGGATCTTGGCGGCAGAACTCTTACTATTGAGGCCGGCAAGATTGCAAAACAAGCTAATGGCGCTGTATTAGTACGTTATGGCGATACCGCCGTAGTAGTTGCCGTTACCGGCACCAAAACCCCGCGTGAGGGTGTAGACTTTTTCCCTTTGACTGTTGATTTTGAAGAAAAAATGTACGCCGTAGGTAAAATTCCCGGCGGCTTTATTAAACGTGAAGGTCGTCCGTCTGAGCAGGCTATCCTGACCAGCCGTCTGATTGACCGTCCGATTCGTCCGATGTTCCCGGAAGGCTATCACAACGATGTACAAATCGTTGCTACTGCTGTTTCCGTTGATCCCGACAACGCTCCGGATATGCCGGCTATGCTCGGTGCATCCTGCGCTCTGTCCATTTCTGATATTCCGTTTGAAGGTCCTATCGCCGGTGTGCGTGTAGGCCTGATTGATGACGAGTTCATCATCAACCCGACTGTTGAGCAGGCAAAAATCAGCCAGCTGAACCTGGCTGTTGCCGGCACTAAGGACGCTATCCTCATGGTTGAGGCTGGTGCTAACGAGGTTTCCGAGGAAACCATGCTGGATGCTATCTGGTTCGGCCATGGCGTAATCAAACAGCTCGTTGAATTCCAAGAAAAAATCGTTGCTGAAATTGGCAAGGAAAAAATGGAAGTTCCGTTCTACGCTCCGCCTGAAGAAATGGTTGCGGAAATCGAAGAATACGGCGCTCAAAAGCTGAAGGATGCGCTGATGGATGCTAACAAGCTGGAGCGCGAAGAAAACGTTGCTAAGGTTAAGGCTGAAATCGCTGAAGTATTCCTGGAGAAATATCCTGATAATGCCAAGGACGTTGCTTATATCACCCAAAAGCTGGTTAAGAAAATCGTTCGCCGCACTATCTCTGTAGATAAGATTCGTCCTGACGGCCGTCAATTAGACGAGGTTCGTCCGGTAAGCTGCGAGGTTGGCCTGCTGGCTCGTCCGCATGGCAGCTCTCTGTTCACCCGTGGTCAGACTCAGATCCTGAACGTTTTGGCTCTGGCTCCGCTGCGTGAAGCACAAATCCTTGATGGCCTTGGCGCTGAGGAAACTAAACGCTATATCCATCACTACAACTTCCCGCCGTACAGCGTTGGTGAAACCAAACCGCTGCGTAGCCCCGGTCGTCGTGAAATCGGTCATGGTGCTCTGGCTGAGCGCGCTCTGCGTCCGGTTATTCCTTCTGAAGAGGATTTCCCGTATGCAATCCGTCTGGTATCCGAGGTTCTGGAATCCAACGGTTCTTCCTCCATGGGTTCCGTTTGCGCAAGCACTCTGTCCCTGATGGATGCAGGCGTACCTATTAAGGCTCCTGTTGCAGGCGTTGCTATGGGCCTGGTTAAGGATGGCGAATACTTCACCATTCTGACCGATATCCAAGGTCTGGAGGATGCTCTGGGCGATATGGACTTCAAGGTTGCAGGTACCGACAAGGGCATCACTGCTATCCAAATGGATATCAAGATTGACGGTATCAACAAGGATATCTTCACTCAGGCTTTGGCACAGGCTAAACGTGGCCGCGAATTCATCATGGGCAAAATGATGGAATGCATCAGCGAACCGCGCAAAGAGCTGTCCAAATATGCTCCGAAGATTACTACTATCCATGTAGATCCTGATAAGATTGCTAAGGTTATCGGACCTGGCGGCAAAACCATTAAGAAAATTGTTGACGAAACCGGTGCTAAGATTGATATCGATGATAGCGGCCGCGTATTCATCGCTGCTGTTAACACTGAAGCTGCAAACAAGGCTATCGACATGATCAACGGCATTACCGCTGAAGCAGAGCCGGGCAAGGTTTACACTGGTAAAGTAACCCGTCTGATGAACTTCGGTGCTTTCGTAGAAATTCTGCCGGGCAAAGAAGGTCTGGTGCATATTTCCCAGCTGTCCACCGAGCATGTTGACAAGGTTGAGGACGTTGTCAGCGTTGGCGACGAAATCGTGGTTAAGGTTACGGAAATTGACAACAAGGGCCGTATTAACCTGTCCCGTAAAGCAGTGCTGATGAATGGCATGAAGAAATAATTCTTGATAATTTTTAAAGAGCTGTCGCTGTTGTGGCAGCTCTTTTTTTAAAGTATGCTGAGGCGCTTTCGTGTTACGTGCAAGGCGTGATTTTGCGCTGAAGGCTGTTAAGGAGTGTTCGATTTATGAAAACTAGAGGCTTTGAAAAGGTTACGAAATATATGCAGGTAGAGTTCCCGATGCCGGAGCGCAAGACGGAGCTTTCTGCCGGCTATGATATCAGCGCAGCGGAAGAGGTTGTGCTGGAGCCGGGCAAGCTGGTGCTGGTGCCGACAGGCGTGAAGGCTTATATGCAGGCTGGCGAGTTCCTTGGTCTGCATATCCGCAGCAGTATGGCTGTAAAGAAGCATCTGATGCTCGTGAACAACGTGGGCATTATCGATGCGGATTATTATAACAATGCAGATAACGAAGGTCATATCATGGTGGCACTGCTGAATATGGGCAGTGAGGCTGTGACGATTCCGCAGGGCGAACGCATTGCGCAGGGCATTTTCTACAACTATCTGACCGTTGACGATGACGATAAGGTGGAGAAGGCTGTACGTGCAGGCGGCTTCGGCAGTACGGGAAAAATTTGAGGGATGAAAGCCTTATATACTGTACCCATAAGCATGGACACTTTAACTGCTTAGGTGGGATATGGCTACTCAGTTTTTGTAACATCTTTACATATTGAGCTGTTAAAAAGTCTGCGAAATTTTATTCATTGACAAATACCTATGAGGGTAATATAATTTTACTAATAACAAACCATTAGGATAGAGGAGCGGAAAGCATGAGTAATCTGTGGAGCGGGAGCATCGAAGCAGATGAAAGGGTCAACGCCGAAGTGCTGTGGCAGCCGTGCCATGGTGCTGGGCCGTCAGTGAAAGCTGCCGGACTGTCGCTGCATGGCAGCGGAGAGCTATCTCAAGCTGGTATGGATTTTTTGCATGCTGACCGTTGAGATAGAATGTCTCAACGGTTTTTTATTAAGAGGTGTCGGCGATAGTCTGACAAGATTTATATAAGGGGTGGATTTCATGATTCGTGTTCTGGTAAATGGTGCGCTGGGCCGCATGGGCAGCGAGGTTTGCAAAAAGGTTTATAGCGAGGCTGATCTGGAATTAGTCGGCGCTGTTGATATTAAAGAGGGCGTTGTTGCCTTGGGCGATGGCGTAAAGGTTACAACCGACCTGCTGGCAGCTATTAACGAGACCAAGCCGGACGTTGTTGTTGATTTTACCCGTCCGGACGTTGTTATGGGCAGCCTGCGCAAGCTGCTGCCGCTGGGCGTGCATGTTGTTGTTGGTACGACCGGCTTCAGCAATGATGATTTAAAAGAGGTTGATGAGCTGGCCAAGGCTCATAACACAGGCCTTTTGATTGCGCCGAACTTTGCGCTTGGTGCTGTGGTGATGATGAAGCTGGCCTGCGAGGCTGCAAAATATTTCCCGCATGTCGAGATTATCGAAAAGCATCATGATAATAAGCTGGACGCTCCGAGCGGTACGGCGATTATCACGGCGCAGAAGATTGCTGAGGTGCGTAAGGCTATGCAGCAGGGCAATCCGAACGAGAAGGAGACGATGGCCGGTGCCCGTGGTGCAGACTACGAGGGCATGAAGATTCACAGCGTGCGTCTGCCGGGCTACGTTGCTTCCCAAGAGGTTATCTTCGGCGGTCAGGGTGAAACGCTGAAAATCAGCACTGATCCCGTTAACCGCGAATGCTATATGCCGGGTGTAGCACTTGGCTGCCGCAAAATCTGTGCTTACACAGGTCTTGTGTACGGCTTAGATAAATTACTTTGATTTTAAGAGGGGGAGATTTTTATGAAAAAGTATAATGTTGCTATTTTAGGTGCTACCGGCGCTGTTGGTACTGAGTTCCTGACATTAATTGAGGAGAGAAATTTCCCGTTTGCAGAGCTGCGTCTTTTGGCTTCCAAGCGCAGTGCAGGTAAGCAGATTGAGTTCATGGGCAAGACCTATACTGTTCAAGAGGCAACGAAGGATTCCTTCGAGGGCATTGACATTGCCTTGTTTGCAGGTGGCAGCATTTCTAAGGAGTTCGCTCCGTATGCTGTGAAGGCTGGCGCTGTTGTTATTGATAACTCCAGCACCTTCCGTATGGATCCTGAGGTGCCGCTGGTTGTGCCCGAGGTTAATCCGGAGGATATTCTCAAGCATAAAGGCATTATCGCTAACCCGAACTGCTCTACTATTATCATGATGATGGCTTTGAAGCCGCTCTATGATCTGGCACGCATCAAGCGTCTTGTTATTTCTACCTACCAGGCTGTTTCCGGCGCCGGCAAGGAGGGCATTGACGAGCTGACCGACCAGACAAAGGCTTACAGCGAGGGCCGCGAGATGGAGGCGCATATCCTGCCGTCCGCCAGCCTGCCGAAGCATTATCCGATTGCCTTTAACCTGATTCCGCAGATTGATGTCTTCCTTGATAACCTTTACACCAAGGAAGAGATGAAGATGGTTAACGAGACGAAGAAGATTTTGCATGATGACGAATTACGCATTACCGCTACGACCGTGCGTGTGCCTGTATACCGCAGCCACAGCGAATCCATCAACATCGAGTTCGAGCACGACCTTGATCTCGACGAGATGCGCAAGGCTATCGAAGCTTTCCCTGGCGTACAGATGATGGACGATCCTGCAAACCAGGTTTATCCGATGCCGCTGTATACCTCTGAAAAATATGATTGCTTTGTTGGCCGTCTGCGTCGCGACGAATCCAATCCGAACAGCTTCAACCTGTGGGTTGTAGGCGACCAGATTCGTAAGGGTGCAGCGCTGAATACTCTGCAGATTGCGGAGGTTATGATTAAAAATGGCTGGCTGGAGCAGTAAGGAGTATTGATTTATGAAAATTATTGTACAAAAATTTGGCGGCACCTCTGTAGCTTCAGAGGAAGCTCGCGTTGCCGTAAAAAATAAAGTACAGCAGGCGATCCGCAATGGTTATTCTCCTGTTGTCGTTGTGTCCGCAATGGGCCGCAAGGGCGCACCCTATGCTACGGATACGCTGATTGGCGCTTTGAAGGATGTCAATCTTTCTGTTAATGTGCGCGAGATGGATATGATGATGTGCTGCGGCGAAATCATTTCCTCCTGCGTTATGGCAGCAACGCTGCAAAAATTTGGCATCAATGCTATGGCCTTGACCGGTGGTCAGGCTGGCATTATTACTGATTCCCAGTTTGGTGCTGCACGCATCAAAAATATCAATATCTCTAATCTCATGCGTCTGCTGGAATCCGGCATTATTCCTGTTGTCTGCGGCTTCCAGGGCATGACGGAAAATAATTATAAGTTCACGACGCTTGGCCGTGGCGGCAGCGATACCTCTGCTGCTGCTTTGGGCGCAGCGCTCAAGGCTGATTTCGTAGAGATTTACACTGACGTTGAAGGCATTATGACTGCTGATCCGCGTATTGTTAAGGGTGCAAATATCCTCAACCAGATTTCCTATGCCGAGGTTTGCCAGATGGCGCATAATGGCGCGAAGGTTATCCATCCGCGTGCTGTAGAAATTGCTATGGGCAGCAATATTCCACTGTATGTTAAATCCACCTTCAGCGATGCTCCCGGCACATTGATTACCAACGAGCGCGGTGGCCGCGGCAATGGCGGCGAGATTGCTATCAATGAAAGCTGCGCGAGCGGCGTTGCTAACCTCAGCGATTTGGCACAGTTCCGCATTGAGCTGAATCCGACAGATATTGCTGCCGGCCGTAATCTTTTCGAGGACCTGGCGGATGCAGGCATCAGCGTTGGCTGCTTGAACCTGTCGGAGAAGGAAGCAATGTTTGCTGTGTTCTCGCCTGATGTTGCGCATACCTGCAAGGTGCTGGACGAGACAGGCTTCAAATATGAGCTCAACGAGGGCTGCGGCAAGGTTTCCGTTGTCGGCAGTGCGATGCGCGGCGTGCCCGGCATTATGGCTACCTTCGTAGCTGCGCTGGCTGGTAAGAATATTGCTATTCTGCAGACTGTGGACAGCGATACAACGATTTCTGCAATCGTTAAGGAAGAGCACCTGGTAGAGGCTGTGCAGGCTCTGCATGAGGCATTCAAATTATAATCAAGCTTGATATACCCCTCAGTCATTTCGCTTCGCTCAATGACAGCTCCCCTGATAGGTGAGCCTTAGTAGACGTAAAAATTATACGAAGACGCTTCATTTGTTCCTCGTAAACTATATAAGTATGGCTGAGCCAAGCATATTCTTTGTTTAAGGGGAAAGGCGAACGAAGTGAGCCGAGAGGGTATTCGTTATAAAGAGGAGTAATAACAATGACTAAACCCTATTTTGGTAGATTATTAACGGCAATGGTAACTCCGTTCAATGAGGACGGTAGTATCAATTATGCAGCGGGCGCAGATTTTGCGGAATGGCTGCTGGCAAACGGCAGCGACGGCCTGGTGGTTGAAGGCTCCACCGGTGAAGCTGCTACCATGAACATGGACGAAAAAATCAAATTCATGGAAACCATTGTTAAACGTGTTAATGGCCGCGCAAAAATCGTTGCTGGTGCAGGCACGAACTGCACTGCCAGCACTATTGAGCTGGCACAGAAGATGGAAGCCTGCGGCGCAGACGGCCTGCTTGTTGTTGGTCCGTACTACAACAAACCGACGCAGGAGGGCTATTACCAGCACTTCGCAGCTGTAGCTAAGGCTACCAAGCTGCCGATTATCGTGTACAACGTGCCTGGTCGTACCGGCGGCAACATTGCTCCGGCAACTATTGCGCGTCTGGCAAAGGATTTCAGCAACATCGTGGCTGTTAAAGAGGCTGCCGGTAATGTTGCACAGACTGCTGAATTATATCGTGTGCTGCCGGATGATTTCTCCATTTACAGCGGCGATGACGGCCTGATTCTGCCGTTCATGTCTGTGGGCGCTTGCGGCTTGATTTCCGTTCTGGGTAATGTCAACGGCAAGATTCTGCAGGAGCTGATGACTGCATACAGCGAAGGCCGTGTTAGGGATGCAGCTGATATCAACAAGAGAATGGTTCCGCAGGCGAAGGCTATGTTCGTAGAAAGCAATCCTATTCCTATCAAGGCTGCTGTTACCAAGGTTACCGGCATTAACGCAGGTGCTCCGCGTTTGCCGCTGACGCCGCTTTCTGCTGCTGGCGAGGCTGTGCTTGATGCTGCGCTGAAGGAAGCAGGACTGGTGAAATGAGCAGGCTGGTCGTAATTATCCAGTGTGATACCGTGCAGCAGCGCTGCTGCGGTTATAATTGCACGCATGCCTTTTACAGTCGTGAGGGTAAGTTCGCTGATTATGATGCAGATACGCATTACATGAGCTTTACCTGCGGCGGCTGCTGTGGCCTGCACGACGCTTCGTGGCAGTCTTGGAGATATACGTGCCCTTCACGATATTAGTGAAGCCCTTCTTCTCCAGCAGCGTCATAATATAATCAAGATGCGGACAGGGCGGCTTATGCGAGTTATCCGACACCATGCAGGTCGACAGATGGATAATAATCTCCTGGTCCGTCTCCTGAAAACGGCGCAGACGCTTGCGCAAATTCTTTGTCCGAAGGGCAGGCTGTGCTGCTCTTCGGACTTTTTGCGTGGCGATAGTGTTAAAAATAATTAACACTAATGACGGAACTAATTTTTTTGTTTTATAAACACACAATTTTCACCGAAAATGTGGTAAAATAGAAATTACAAGCCGAAAGGAGTTGTTAAATTATGAGTGAAGTATCTCAAGAGACTATGATGTTCAAACGTCAGCCGGAGACGCTGGACGTTGCTGCAACGATAAAGGAAGTATATGCTGCTTTAGAGAAAAAAGGCTATAATCCGGTAGACCAGCTGGCAGGCTATCTGCTGAGCGGCGACCCGACTTATATCACAAGCTATGATGATGCACGCACGAAGCTGCGCCGTCATGAACGCTATGAGCTTATTGAGGAGCTGGTGAAGAACTATCTGCAGCAGATTAATAAGTAATTTATTAAAAAGAACGCCTGCTCTTGTCGTCAAGTATGGGGAAGAGAGGCGTCAAAGGAGTTTTCTATGCGAAAAATGTCCCTCGATGTAGGAACAAGAACTATCGGCATTGCAGTCAGCGACCTCATGGGCATGATTGCTAATGGCGTGGAGACTATCCGCCGCACGACGGAGGAGAAGGATTACGCACGTATTGCCGAGCTGATTAAGGAGCATGAGGTGGATACGCTTGTCGTGGGCTATCCGAAAAATATGAACGGTACTATCGGCGAACGCGCCGAGGCTTGTGCGGCGATGGCAGAAGCATTACGCACTATGTTCCCGGGCGTGGAGGTTGTGCTGTGGGACGAGCGCCTGAGCACGGTGGCTGCCGAGAAGGTGCTGGTCGATGCTGATATGCGCCGCAAAAAACGCAAAAAGGTTATTGATATGATGGCGGCTGTGGTAATTCTGCAAAATTATCTGGACAGCAAGAGCTTTAAAATTTGACAGATTACCGTTTCATATTATACAATATGCTTAGGTAGATATTAGATTTATTATTATCGTAATTTTGAAAGAGGTGCCTTATGGAAAAAGACATTAAAAATGAAGAATTAGAAGCTATGCAGGCTAACGCTGAGGAAGAAGTAGACGTTGTTGTTCTGACTGACGAGCAAGGCAACGAAAGCTATTTCATGGAAGAAATGGTTATTCCTTACGAAGGCAAAAACTTTGCTGTACTCGTATCCATCGACGATGACTGCTGCGAGGACGAGGAGTGCGACTGCCACGACCATGAGCACGAAGAAGAAGATTACTGCATCATTGCCCGCATCGATTTTGATGAAAACGGCGAAGCAGTTTATGTTGGTCCGACTGACGAAGAGTACGAGGCTGTAGCAGCTCTGTACGACGAGATGTGTGCAGAAGAGGAATAATTCTTGTAAAAATAGCCGGACTTCGGTCCGGTATTTTTATGCTGTGTGGTGGATTGAAGTAGATGGATATTGAAAAGCTTAAGGAGTTTGTACGCACGAAGCCTGTGCAGGCCGGAGTAGGCGCTTTGGCGCTGGTGCTGGTAGCAGGCGTTATCGCGTTTACGGTCTACCTTAACGGACAGGGAAGCAACAAGGATTTCGCTGTAAACGGCTCGCGTCTGATTGTCATCAAGGAGGGCATGACGACGGCGGATATTGCTGCGCTGCTGCATGAAAAGAAGCTGGTCAAGAATCCCGATGCCTTTCGTATGGAGGCACGCTGGAAGGGGCTGGCGACGAAACTGCAGGCAGGTGCTTATCAGCTTGAAGGCGGCATGAGCAATGCGCAGATTGTCGATACTATGGTCAAGGGACGCATCAAGCAGGTGCGCTTTACTGTGCCTGAGGGCTTCACGGTCGTAAAGACGGCTAAAAAGCTGGAGGCAGAGGGCCTTGGCAGTGCTGATAAGTTTATCGCTGCGGCGAAAAATTACGCGCCCTATGCTTATATGCAGACGGATGATGCCAATGTAGTTTTTAAGGCTGAGGGCTTCATTTATCCTGCAACCTACGATTTTCCTGTAGGCATGAGCGAGGAGCAGCTGCTCAAGCTCATGGTTGACCAGTTTGACAAGGAAATGCAGGCGAGCGGCGTAAGCAAAACAGTTGCTGAACGCAATTTAAAGCTGCGTGATGTGGTGAATATGGCGGCGATGGTGGAGCTGGAGGCAGTTTTTGCTGAAGAGCAGCCGCGTATTGCCGGAGTTTTCCTCAAGCGCGTTGCTATTGGTATGCCGATTCAGTCGGATACCACGATTCAATATATTTTAGGTGCGCAAAAGGAGATTATCACCTTTGCGGATACTGAAATCAAAAACCCGTATAATACCTATCAGAATGCAGGCCTGCCCCCCGGACCGATTGGCAGCCCAAGCCTGGGCGCAATTAAGGCGGTGCTGGAGCCGGAGCAGACTGATTATCTGTACTTTGTAGCTGAGAAGGATGGACACCATAGGTTTACGAAAACGTATGGGGAGCATTTGCAGGCTATAAAAGACATAGGTTAAGAAATATTTGGAGACAATATGACTAGAACTTTAACTAAGCCCGAGCTGTTAGCTCCTGCCGGAAAATGGACAAGTGCTTTTTACAAAGACACGAAAAATC
>OQVN01000659.1_pt1 | contig 12826 bp, 17 predicted proteins | sample 1691621 | NCBI WGS metagenome assembly OQVN01 (sample SAMN03418278, study PRJEB22391) | human gut metagenome | biome: human-gut; feature: organic feature; material: feces | host: Homo sapiens | place: Tanzania | collected 2013-01 | reverse complement strand
CTTTTGGAAGAAGGAGTGTGCCGGTGGCACATGACTGATGAGAAAAGAAATATAGCCCATTGGCAGAGCAACTTATTTCATCGCCGTGATAGAGACCGCACCGGCGCCGTCATCCCTGCGCATCACGTAAGAACACTCGCTTCCGTCTTTCATCAATGCTGTGAGAATGACACGATTACCTTCGGGAGTTGCGGTGACCGACCTGACGTTGTCAGTGTCGAGGTTCATTATCTGCTGGATTCCTTCCGCTATCTCGATTCCGTCGAACCCGCACTTGCTGTCGCGGAGGTTCAATGTGAGGATCAATGCCAATGAGGCCGCTGCCGCCAGCATTGTCCCCCAGACTATCGGTCTGCGTCCGCGGGATTCCGACTTTCGCACGATTCTGTCGAACTCGGCTGCGGAATCGTCTGAAAGATAAGCCTTTTCGAGTTCCGCCAATGTTCTGTTATCCTGTATCATATTCATTGCTCCTTTAATATTTCCTTCATCTTGCGCCTAGCCTTTGAGAGCAGGGCCTTTATCACTGACTTGTCCTTGCCGGTGTTTGCAGACATTTCGTCAAGAGTCCAGTTTTCCGCCTCCCTCATCCGTGTATATTCCCGTTCAGACGGGGTCAAGCAGCCGTACAGTTCTTTCCGGAGTCTGGCCGCGTCCTCCCGCTCGACTTCGCCGGCGGCGGATATTCCGCCCGGAAAGACATCGCCCGCAATCGATTCAGTCTCAAGGTGCCGTTTCCGGTAATGCGAGACGCAGATATTCTTCGTTATCTTGACAAGAAGCGCTTCGGCGTTCCGCACCGGGTAGCCTTTCTCGGAGAGGTTCCAGAAAGCGAGCAGCGCCTCCTGAACAATATCCTCCTCGTCAATGGCCATATCGGTCGCCCGGCTGAAGCACCTTGCCAGCGCTTTCAACCTACCGTTATGCTCCCGTGCGATATTCCCGAATTCCTGTTCTGTCATATTCCTTCAAAGCGGCTTTCAGACCGCCTTCATCTGCAAGTCGCAAAATCAGGACGAAAGTTAACAAGATTCCGCTAAAGTTTTTCGCAATTGTCAAAAGCGGTGTCGTCAATTGTTGGTGTGGACTGGAAAATCACCTTTCCCAAAGAGGAGCAGTTCGCGAATGACCTGTAACCTATTTTTCTCAATGATGCTGGAAATTGAAGTTCCGTGAGGTTTACGCAACGCGCGAACGCAAAATCAGAAATTTCCTCCAGACCGTCGGGGAACTCGATCTTTTCAATATTCTTGCAGCCAGAAAACGTCCTGTCATTGATGACTCTCATCCTATTAAGAAACGTCAGTGTCCTGATGCCCTCACAACAGGTAAAAGCCAGCCGTCCTATGACTTGTACCGACTCCGGGATCACAGAAATCGCCACTTTAGTGCAATCCCAGAAAGCCCACTCTCCTATAGATACGAGGCTGTCGGGCAACGCTTTCAATTCAAGTTTCCTATCCATATTGAAAGCACTGTTCCCGATTTCCTTTACAGACGACGGCATCTCCACTGTAACCAGATTCTCGCAGGTGTTGAACGCCCGCTTGCGGATTATGGTCAGACCTTCCGGCAATAAGACCTTGCGAATATGGTTGTTCATTTCAAAGGCCATCTCTCCGATCACCTTTACCGAGCGCAGCACCGGAGAACGGTTGAAATCAACAACGGATTCTTTTCCAATCCATTTCACAAGGCAAGGTCCGTCCGGGCTGTCTTGAATGACATAGCTCTCCTTGGCCGTCATTATTGCGGGCAGCATCAGGGCCAACGAAATGATAATCGCACGTAACATATTCATAAGTAATTTATAACATATCATATAGTCAAAACCGCAGCGAAGACGACCTCGCGGCCGCGCAGGGCATATTCGTAGGCGAAAGTGTTGATTGAGTCGTAGAGGGTGTAGCTGTAACTCCGTTGGTCTAGGGCGTTGCGCAGGTCGAGGGACAACTTCCAGGCCTTGTGCTTCCAGACAAGGCCGAAATCGAGCAGCGTCATCGTCTTGAACACATCGTCCATGAGTTGTTTTCTGGTGATCTCGGTCGCCGCGCTGAGAATCAGGGCTTGCACCGGGGACAGCCGGACAGACATCCTTCCGAGTTTCAGAAAAAATCTCAGCCAAAATGACGCAAAATATTACGTTTTGGCTGAGATATACTATACAAACTCTCCGCTTTCTGTACTACCGCTTCCTATATTCTTCGGGCGGACAGCCTTCAATGCGCTTGAACCTCCAGGAGAAGTTCCGCAAAAAAAGTACACACAAGCATATTCAGAATAAAAGTCGTTTCCTTTTTTTACTTTCGCCGCATTGCCGGGTATATATTGCGAGACGTCTCAGAAAACAACATCTAAAAACATTGGAATTATGAGAACAGGATTACTTACGGCAGCGATGGCTGCGATACTTATGATCTCGGTTTCCGCATCGGCGGAAGCGCGCTGGCCTCATCGCCACGGCGGCGGTTACGGAAGACATCACGGATGCTACGTCACGGCTATTGTTCCGACTTTCAGGACAGTGCAGGTTGAACGTACGACCACGGTGAACAAGACCTCCCGTCCGGAGCGCAAGCTGATGGCGGTGGCATATATTCAAAAGAATGGCTATCTTTCGGTCAGCAAATACTGCGGATTCACCGGACTGGACAGTAAATTCGCGGAAGCGGAACTGGACTCATTCACTCTGGACAGGAGGGATCCGCTTGCCAGAACAATGAGAGGAAAGAAAGTCGTTTACATATTGGCGAATGAATGAGAAAAACATAGTAAGACTGCTTGGATGGAACCAACAGATGGGTTTCCGGATGCTCCTGAAAGAGTACAAGGAATCTATCTACTGGCACATCCGCCGAATCACCGTGAACAGTGAGGATGCGCAGGACGCCACGCAGGAGACATTTATAAGAGTCTTTCGCTCGTTCAGCCAGTACGACCGCAACCGATCGTTCACGGCATGGCTCTACCGGATAGCCACGAACGAGGCCCTGCGCATCGTCGAAAAGCGACACCCAACGGTTGACATCGAGGACAATGCGGAAGCGATGTCAATGCTTGCCGATGAATATGTTGACTTCGCGGACATCGAGGCGGTACTCCTACAGAAAGCGATACTCTCACTTCCCCGGAAACAACGGCTGACGTTCAATCTCCGGTACTATGACGAGCTGAGTTTCAGCGAGATCGCCGAAATCACAGACACGACTCCAGATGGGGCCAAAGCCAACATGCACAATGCAAAAGTAAAGATCAGCAACTATCTGAAAGAACACAATGGATAAGAATATGAATATGCCAGGCATCGGCAAACGGATGCCGTACAAGGTTCCGGACGGGGTGTTCGACGACATCGAGCGGAATGTCCTTTCGGCTACCGGATGTGCGAGGAAGCCGTCCCACAGATTACGCGCTGTCGGCATCGCGGTTGCAGTCGTGGCGTCATTAGCCCTTATAGTAACATTCCCGCTGCAGCGGCAGTCGGCGACAACGGATTCTCTGGCGGAGGTGCAGCAGGCGTTCGCGAAGCTTGACAATGCAGACCAGTCGTTCCTCTCTGAAATATACAACGAAGACACATTCATAAACATAAATTATTAGAAATAAAATGAAAACAATATTCAAAACCATCATCGCGGCTTCGGTCGCAGTCCTTATGTCAATGACATTGTCCGCACAGCCTGGCGGAAAGAAACTCAACCGTGAGGAGCTGGCCGTGAAGCAGGCCGAGCATATTTCCGAAACCCTCGCTTTCGACAAGGCCACAAGCGACAGGTTCAAGGATGTCTATTGCTGCTTCCAGAAAGAGCTTTGGGAGCTGGGTCCAAGCCTCGGAAAGCAGCAGTCCGAAAACCCGAGCGAAGAGGAGATGAAGCAGCGTTTTGAACGCAGCCAGAAGATCCTTGACCTCCGCAAAAAGTACTACGACATCTACAGCACGTTCCTGACCCAGAAGCAGATATCCCGAGTGTACGAGATCGAGCGCGACATGATGCGCAGGCTCGCTCCACAGGACGGGAAACGCCATAGACCTGAAAAACCTGCAAGACGTGGAGGACGTATTTATGAGAAATAGATCGCTATACGCACTTCTGACTTGCCTGATAGTTTTGACAGGTTGCGCCTCGAAAGAGTCCTTATCAAACGAAACTGAACCAGATCCACCTACAGGGAATTTCGGGAAATATGTCAGCGGAACATTGCCGTACAGGATGAAGAAGATAGCGGCAGATAATGGTTCCAAGCTGATACTCGTGATGTATCTCCACGGAGGCTCATCAAAAGGGAACGACAACGAGGCACAGATGAAAGAGGCCGCCGTTAGCGTGATCGCCGGGTATCTGACGGACAATGCGATACCGAGCATATTCATCGTCCCGCAATGCCCGTCTTCCGTCAGCTGGGGCGCGAAGATGAACGAGCCGCTTGCGAATCTCATCGGAGAATATGAGAACTCCTGCGACGGAGTCTATGTCCTCGGCGGATCAATGGGCGGCACTGGAACATGGTCGCTGGCAAATGCCTATCCGCAGAAGTTCCGTGGAATAATGCCTGTAGCCGGCAAGCCAGGGACAGCAACTGCGGACAATTTCAAGTCAATGCGTGTCTGCACTGTGATGAGCGAGGCTGATGAGGTAATGAAAACAGCCTACGTGGACGTCAAGTCATTCTGTGAAAGCATTGACGCTGTCGGCGGCAGCACGAACTGCACGATAGTACCACTTGCAGAACAATGGCTGCATGCCACGACTTGCGAACAATCCTATACGGCAGGACGCCTCAGCTGGCTGTTTGAACGATAATCTCGCTCCTGCACAAAGTCGACGAACTTTCTTATTCCGAGAAAATATGCTCGGAATGGAATTGTCTGTCAGGTATCCGGCAATTACGCCGACTGCGGCCTCTTTCATCTGCGTTTCATTGTCATTGCCCTTCGACGAACCACCGTGCAGATACATGACCAATATCGGCTTCGCACTGCCATCTGCCGCAATCTTTTTCATCCTGTACGGCAATGTTCCGCTTACGTATTTCCCGAAATCTTCTGACGGGGTAACTGTTGCAGTTCCAGGAGTGTAGTTGTTCATTTCAGAATACGGAATTCCCCGCGCGATACGGAATCCTGCCTTCGGTTTGTAATTCGATGTCGGGATTTTCGTTCTGAAAGACACTCGAAGCCCGAAAGAACTGCTCTGCCAATGACCACCTCTGAGAACATGTGTAGAGACGTTTTTGCCGATACACACATATTCCTTGTCAGCATCCGAAGGACCTTTCGGGTTAACCTGGTCTATGTCCGAATATGCCCCGTACCAATCATAGCACCACTCGAACGCATTGCCGGACATATCATATAAGCCAAGTTCATTGGCAACTTTCAATCCTACCTTGTTCATATGCTCTGAACCGGATTCCTTGAACCAACCAGACTCATTGACATCGTTACTTCCGCTGTAACGATAGTCTTTGCTTTTCACTCCACCTCTGGCAGCAAACTCCCACTCGGCCTCCGTCGGTAATCTCCAATTTCCACCTGTGAGAAGGTTGAGCCTTTCAATAAACCTGTTCGCATCGTCCCAATCGACACCATCAATCGCTCTGTCATCATCTTCACCATATGTGGCGGCCGACCAGCATGGTTCCAATGTTCCCATTACTTCTTTCCACAGGCCTTGCGTAACTTCATATTTGGAAATCTCGAAGTCTGAAAGTGTCACCTTATGCAGCGGAAGTTCGTCAGGACGAGGATCATTGTTATCTTGTGCATCAGACTCAGCTTTTGTCAAAGAGTTTTCTTCCAGGCCGGAAGTAGTCTGCCCCATGATAAAAGTTCCTCCCTCGACTTTGACCATCATCAGTTCAACCCGCTCTTTAAGCGTCGATGCTTCAGTAACACCCTCGGTCTCGTCGCTGCCTGTAGGCTGTTCCTCTTTCGAGGAGCAACCTGTCAATGATATCAAAAGGGCAATGATGCCCCAGAATAGTCTACCTCTGCTCATTGCCTCTCGCTTTTGATGGTTGCTGCGATCTTGTACCTTGAGGTTTCGGCTGAGTGAGCCGGCGCATCATGTCACGCTCTATTTCGTACACACGAGATATCTGTTTCTGCGTAAGGAATGTACTGTAGATACCGTAGTACTTCTTGCGGAGATCCAGAATATTCTGGCTGCGCTCGAAACGCTGCTTCATTTCATCTTCGGTAGGATTCTCCGATTTCGGCTTGCCCAGACTTGGGCCCAGAGCCCAGAGTTCCTGCTGGAAATTGCAATATGCTTCCTTGAATTTTTTGCTCGTTTCTTCATCGAACGCCAGTTCATTCGATATATAACCGGCCTGTTTCACAGCAAGTTCCTCGCGGCTGAGTTTTTTTCCGTTCGGCTGTGCTGCCAAAGTCATTGACATGAACATTGCCAATGAGATTGCAAGTATTGTTCTAAATATCGTTTTCATTTTATTGTCAATAATTTACGTTCATAAATGTGTCTTCATAATATATTTCAGACAAGAAAGTCTGGTCCGCATTGTCAAGATTTGAGAATGCCTGCTGCACATCCGCCAAAGTATCTGCCGAAACATCTTGGTGATGCCATGCGAATATCGCCATGAGTGTCAATGATGCTGCAACGGCAATGGTGATGCCTGCCGTGCGGAGTTTCCGCGATGGTTTTCTGTCGCAACCTGTCGCTTTCAGGACATTGTTCTCGATTTCGTCAAGCGTTCCTTTCGGAACTTTGTACGGCATCCGTTTGCCGATACCCATTATATTCGTTAATTTAGTCATAGTATCCTTTAAGATAATTGTAAATCTTGACTTTGGCATTGTGCCAGTTGGCCTTTGCGCTTCCCGGCGTGGAATCCGTTATCTCGGCAATTTTATCGAAGCTCAACTCATCATAGTAACGGAGGTTGAATGTAAGTTGCTGCTTCCTCGGAAGCGAGTGTATCGCTTTCTGGAGATTGACAGCCTCGATGTCGCTCAAATCGACGTATTCATCCGCCAACATTGACATAGCTTCAGCATTGTCTTCGACATCTACCGTCGGATGGCGTCTTTCCACTATGCGAAGCGCTTCATTGGTCGCAATCCGGTAGAGCCAGGCGGTGAATGAGCGGCTGCGGTCGAACCGGCTGAATGAGCGGAACACTCTGATGAATGTCTCCTGCGTAGCATCTTGCGCGTCTTCGCTGTTCACCGTGATTCTGCGGATGTGCCAGTAGATGGGGTCTTTGTACTCCTTCACGAGCACCCGGAAGCCCATCTGCAGGTTCCATCCAAGCAATTTCACTATATATTTCTCATTCATCTGTCAATGTGTAAACAACCTTGTTTCCTTTCTTTGTCCTGAAAAGCGGATCTTTCCGGTCCAGAGTAAAGGAGTCCAACTCGGCCTCCGCGAATTTACTGTCCAATCCGGTAAAACCGCAATATTTGCTCACAGTAAGATAGCCGTTATTTTGAATATATGCCAATGCCATCAACTTGCGTTCCGGACGCGAGGTCTTGTTTATGGTTGTTGTCCGATCCACCTGCACAGTCCTGAATGCCGGAACTACTGCAGTCGCATAACATCTGTGATGATATCCTAAAACACCGTGACGATATGGTCCGCGAGATTCCGCAGATGCGGAACCGGAAAGCATGAATATTGCAGCCAATGCTGCCGTCAATAATACTGTTCTCATAATTCCACTGTTTTAATTGTTCTTTTCGAGACGTCTCGCAATATATACCCGACGTGTTGGCTAATGTAAAACAGGAAATGAAATTAGATTGTCACAGCAACTTGATTGCAATATGGGCACAGGCTTCGGCATCGGCCAGGGCATGATGGTGACGAGTCAGGTCATAACCACAGGCTGCGGCAACCGTCTGCAGCTGATGGTTCGGCAAACCGCAGCCGAAATGTTTACGTGAGGCAGAAAGTGTATCATAGAACTCATACTCGGGATAATCCATCCGATACACCCTGAATGCCGCTTTCAGGCATCCTTCATCGAACTGGCTGTTATGCGCCACAAGCGGAAGTCCCTCAATCTTCGGAGCTATCTTCTCCCAGACATACGGAAAAACCGGAGCTTCTTCAGTGTCTTCTTCGGTCAGCCCGTGGACTTGCTGGCAGAACCACTTATAGTATTCCGGCTCCGGATGTATCAGGCTATAGAAAGAGTCCACGATCTGACCGTCACGGACAATCACCACTCCGACGCTGCACACGCTGGACAGGCACTCATTGGCTGTCTCGAAATCAATTGCTGTAAAATCTGTCATACTCTTCATATCTTTGTCAATGCAAATGTATGAAGATTCGCTGAAAAATACTGGCAGTCGCCCAGATATCCGGGAAAGTGGAGAGGAAATTATTGAATTCCAACAGAATTCGGCAAGTGTGCTTGCCGATTTATCTTCCAGTTCGCTCCATGCCTCATAGAATTTGCGCATATTCTTTAGGCTGGTGGCACCAAAACCCATTAGTCCCGGGAGATCATTCTTGAGTTGTACACTGATGATATCCAACGCCCCTGAGCCCCAGAACCCGCGTCGCGAGTAATAATTGAACCAGTCAAGTCATGCCGTCACGCAAAGAAATGATCCGTTACAATAGCGAAATACTACGCACAAAAAAAGCACTGGAATACCCCAGTGCCCAAAAATTGAACTCACAAATCATGAAACTGGCCTATCACCTCTTGGCGCAAACGATGATGTCGGTCACATTGCCATACATGTCATCATTGTGCAAACCGTCTTCGGAAGTGTTCATGAATATTTCTTTCGTTTCTCCTGCGTAGCGGGAACGGACGCGCCAGATTATCGGGTAGCCGCCTTTGTCGCCGGCAGCGAAAACTTCGTCTTTTCCTCTTGCTGCGAGAGCATTGACATGACCATTATACGGGGTCAGTCTTTTGAGATTGCCGTCCGTCCAAAGAGCAGCCCGGTATCCGTTCACATATCCGCCGATATAGGTCTTTCCGTCATGGCGAAGGATTGCGGCTGCGATGGAATTGCCGCTATCATTTTCAATATCAAGCAGGTGCAGCGCCCCATTTTGCCACCAGCAGGCCCGGAAATTTTCCTCGCCCTTTATCAGATAGCCACTTGCATATACATCCGAGCCGTCAACAACAATCTCCGTAACGTAAGCTGAATCATACCCGTCATGCGGCATTTCAATGCGCTCAAAATTCTTCCACATACAATTGGTGCCTCCCGTATAGACAACATTTCCATCTACGGTGATGCATGATACCCGGCCTTCTATGGTCTTGTTTTCGCTCAAATCGGTCATATCCCCGTTATACCAATAAGCGGGATATTCCTTTTTATTCTCGGACCATGAACCTCCAGTGTAAAGTGAAATACCGGAAACCGTGAAATCAGTAGCATTGCAGTTCTCCATCACTTCTGCCTGAACTCCGTCCTTGTAAATTAGCGTCCTGAAATCTTTGCCTTTGGCCAATGCGCACGAATACAGATACCGGTCCTTGAGCATTCCAATGCCGGAAACAAACTCGGCGCCTTCAAGCAATGTCAAGTTCCTGTTGTTCCACATCGCAGCGCTTGAGCCGTTGAAATTCGCATATATGTTTCCGGAACCGATGATTTCCCAGTAAGACGGGTCATATCCATACAAATCCTCATGACTCTGCGTTATGTGATACGTAAAAACCGTCTGTCCGTTTCTGGTGATGACAGCATCTGCCTTGCGGTCCTTCCTGGACATGTTCTCGCTGATTTTCAGATACTTGTATTCATATCCGGATTTTATGTGTTCATCAATGTCTATCCAGTTTACAGACTTTCCGTCGAGCCCTTTCACAGTAACTTGGTCTTCAGGCTTTATAAAATCGGAAAAATAGTAATCCGTCTCATCTGAATACAATGTCACGTCTGTTTCAGTTTTCGATTCCGCCTCGGTGTTGTCAGGAGGTGTCTCTTCTTCTTTGTCATTACCGCCCGGCGTCTCTGTGTTCTCCGAGTCATTGTCCATTCCGTCGCACGAAGGCACGGAGACTACTAGTGTGAAAGCAAGCAAAAGTCTTGCAAATGATGGCATTCTGAATTTCATCTCTTATTATGTGTAAAATATCTTATATGAACCGTCCGGTCGCGCTGTCTTTCGCCGCGCGGATCTGGTCCGGGGTGCCGGTCGCCACGATTCTCCCGCCTTCCGAGCCTCCGCCGGGGCCCATGTCAATGATATAGTCAGCGTTGCGGATTACATCCAGGTCATGTTCAATGACAATGACGGTGGCCCCGTGGTCGATAAGGCTCTGGAATACATTCAGGAGCGTCATCACGTCTGACGGGTGAAGACCGATGGTCGGCTCATCGAACACGAAAACGGAGTCGCTCTGTCCTCTGCCCATTTCGCTGGCAAGTTTAAGCCTCTGGGCTTCGCCGCCGGACAGACTCGGGGTTTCCTCTCCCAATGTCAGATAACCGAGACCGAGATCGCGCAACACCTTAAGTCTTTGGCTGATAAGCTTGAGATCCGCACAAGCGTCAAGGGCGGAATTGATGTCCATGTCCATAAGTTCCGGAAGCGAATGGAATTCTCCGGCAGCGTTTTCCCGCCTTATGCTTCCAGCGACTTTCGAATATCTGGAGCCGCGGCAATCAGGGCAGGGGATATCCACATCAGGAAGAAACTGCACGTCAAGGCTTATCACTCCGGTACCATCACAGGTAGGGCATCTCAGTTTGCCTGTGTTATAGGAGAAGTCACCATCCTTGTAGCCGTGCTTCTTCGCATCCGGAGTCTTGGCAAACACTTTCCTGAGTTCATCATGGACATTGGCATAAGTAGCTACGGTGGAGCGGACATTGATACCTATCGGAGAAGCGTCGATGAGCTTTACCTGACGGATTCCTTCAGCCTCGATTGACTTCACATGCGCCGGAAGCTCGTGGCCTGAGATTTTCGCCTGCAAAGCGGGGATGAGGCTTTCAAGCACCATTGTGGTCTTGCCGGAACCGGAGACTCCAGTGACCACAGTAAGCCGTCCCTTTGGAATTTCCACGCTGAGCGGCCGGACTGTGTGGATAGCACCAGTAGTCATCGTTATCTTCCCATCATTGAACATATTGGCTGCCTCCACCTGTTGTCTTACTTTAACAGAAGCTTTGCCCGAAAGGAATGGTCCAATCTTCGATTGGCCATTGGTCTCAATGTCATTGACAGTACCCTGCGCCACCACTTCTCCGCCGTTCGAGCCGGCTCCTGGCCCCATTTCGATCATCCAGTCGGATTTGGCCAGAATCTGGGTGTCGTGGTCCACCAGCACCACGGAATTCCCGTCAGCTATAAGGTCTTCCATCACGCCGCAAAGGCCAATGATATTCGACGGATGAAGGCCGATTGACGGTTCATCCAAGACGTACAAGACTCCGGTAGTGCGGTTTCGGACGGCTCTGGCAAGCTGCATTCTCTGACGTTCTCCAGTCGAAAGAGTCGCGGCCGAACGGTCCAGGGACAGATAGCCTATTCCCAAGTCCATCAAGCGTTTGGCTGCATCGAGAAAAGAATCGCAGATGCTTTTGGCCATAGGTCTCATTTCTTCAGGAAGTGAAGCCGGTACGCCTTTTACCCATTCTACACTCTCTGTGAGAGTCATCTTGCAGGCATCAGCCAAGGATATTCCCCTGAGCCTTGGTGTCCTGGCCGCGTCGGAAAGCCTTGTGCCTCCGCAGTCAGGACAGACATTGAGCTTGAGAAACTTCTCAACTCTTTTCATGCCTTTTTCGTCCTTGACTTTCGCCAATGCGTTCTCAACAGTGTAGGTGGCATTGTAAAATGTGAAGTCCAACTCGGCCGCGTCATTGGAATTCTTGGCCTTGTAGAGTATGTGCTTTTTCTCGGCCGGACCATGAAGGACAATATCTTTCTCCTTGTCGGTCAAGTCTTTGAAAGGAACGTCGGTGCGCACACCCATTGCTCTGCAGACATCCTTCATGAGCGACCACATCAGCGTATTCCATGGAGCGACCGCCCCTTCGTCTATCGTAAGGTTCTCGTCCGGGATGAGTGTGGATTCGTCCACTGTTCGGACTGTTCCGGTTCCGTCGCAAGTCCGGCAGGCCCCCTGGCTATTGAATGCCAAGTCTTCGGCTCCAGGAGGATAGAAATGCGCTCCGCACACGGGACAGACAAGATCTTTTCCTGCGGCTACCCGCAAGGAGGGTTCCACATAATGTCCGTTGGGGCATCTGTGACTGGCCAGTCTTGAGAACATAAGCCTGAGGCTGTTGAGCAGTTCCGTTCCCGTGCCGAAAGTGCTGCGTATGCCCGGAATCGCCGGTCTCTGATGCATTGCGAGAGCCGCCGGAACATAAAGCACCTCATCCACATCGGCTCTCGCGGCCTGTGTCATTCTTCTTCTCGTATATGTCGAAAGTGACTCAAGATAACGCCTTGAGCCCTCGGAATACAGCACGCCCAGCGCCAGCGAGGACTTTCCCGACCCCGACACCCCGGAGATTCCCACGATTTTCCCAAGCGGGATATCCACATTTATGTTCTTCAGGTTGTGCACTTTCGCGCCACGCACCAAAATCTTGTCCGGATTTTTCATTGACTCCATTATTTGCCGGTCCAAAATTAGCGAAAAAAATTGGATGCTCGTACGCTACGTCAAGATAATTATGTCGATAAGAGTTAAATCAATGACACCTATTGTGCCAGAATGCAGGTTTACGCGTCTGTCAGGTTGTCAGTTCATGATATCTCGTCTGATGTTTACTTGATTAGTATATTGATTATCTTCTTGAAAAGGAGACTATCACTGGGGAGGAGTTCATGAAAATCAGCAATGGCGAATAAGCCTC
>OQVN01000658.1_pt1 | contig 12842 bp, 8 predicted proteins | sample 1691621 | NCBI WGS metagenome assembly OQVN01 (sample SAMN03418278, study PRJEB22391) | human gut metagenome | biome: human-gut; feature: organic feature; material: feces | host: Homo sapiens | place: Tanzania | collected 2013-01 | reverse complement strand
AATAACAGGAAAAGATAGAAATATTTTAAATGTAGAAAATAAAGTAGAAGATGTTACGCAAGCTTTACTTACAATGGCAAAAGGTAGTACAAGAAGCGATGAAGTAAATGAGCTTACAAAGCAAATTATAGCAGAATCAGTAGCAGAAGAATATGCTGCAAAGGGAATTACAAGTGATCCTTTAAGTTTATATGAATCATCAAGAGTTGAACTAAATAAGGGAAATATGTTTTCAAAAGAAAAGAAAAAAATGCCAACAATAGGAAGTTGGTTTAAGAGAATTCAAAAGAAGGCACAAGATAATACTAACTCAGATTATCAATATCATTATAGTTACTTGTTAAAAGTTATGAAACAATACATAAGAGAATATGATGGACAGATGGCATATTTTGATGGACAATCTACATTTGAATTACTAGAGGGGTCACCATTTATAAATATTGATATTTCACAATTAGAAGAAAGATTTGCAAGACCATTAGCACAACAAATATTACTTTCTTGGATTTGGGAAAAGTTTGTTAAGAAAAACAGTGAAGACAGAAAAAGAGCAAAACAGAAAAGGGTTTTGGTTGATGAAGCATGGATGTTGCTTCCATATCCAGAAGCAGTTGACTTTTTAAATAAGATGGCAAGACGTGCAAGAAAGAGAAATGTTTCACTTGCTATTATTTCACAGAGATTCCAAGACTTTTATGAAAAACCTGAGGCACAAGCAGTACTAACATCATCTGACACGAAGCTATTTTTAGCACAAGATAAATCAGAGATTCAATATTTGAAAGAAGTATTTAAACTTTCTGAAGGAGAAGCAAGCTTCTTAATTACATGTTCAAAAGGAGAGGGATTACTTAAGGTTGGATCTGATACAGCAATACTAAAGATTATGCCAACGAAAAAAGAGTTTGAATTTGTAGAGACAAACTTAAATGAGATAGCAAAAAAAGGAGCTTAAAAAGGAGGTTTAAATAGCATGAAAATTTTTACAAATAAAAAGATATGGCAAAAAATAGTATTAGTCATGTTGATATTATTGTTAATGCAATTTTTTATAGGGAAACCTGCACATGCAATTGATGGCGATGTATTGCTAGAACCAATAACTAGTTTGTTTGCAAATTTGGGCGATGGAATTATGAATATAATGCAACAAACCATAATGGGAATGGATTCATCAGGAGCTTGGGTAGAAAAGTCAGATACTTCATTTTGGATTAAATTTGCTATAATTGCAGGAGCAATTGTAGCCGCAGTAGTTTCTGTTGTTGCAATTGCTCTTAGTGGAGGTACAGCGATTGTTATTATAACATCGGCTGTTGGTGCTGTTTTAAGAATAGCTGGTGGTGCTGCTATTGCATATTTTGCTGTTAGTGTCGTCCATTTTGGCGAAAGTGGATTTTTCCTTCCAGAATATGAACTAACACCTCAAACTATATTTAAAAATGAAGTATTAGCATTTGATGTTAACTTTTTTAATCCGCAATCGAATAAAATAAAAAGAAATGCTTCTACAAAGAAGGAATTAAGCAGTAATAATGTAGGAGGAGTGACTGATTCAAATACCTCAATTTATAAAACAGATGTAAAAGATGTTTTTGTAAGTGAGTTATCAAATAAAGAGGGAATTTCAGTTGATAAATCAAAGATAGAAGAAACTAGTATTGGCTCAGAGAGTGTGTTATATGATGGATATAATCATGCAATAGAAACAGATCGGAAACTGTTTACAAGCACACGATGGTATTCATGATGGATATGAAGGAAAGGAATATTATGTTGATGAATCACATTATCATTTTCATTCAATAAACAATAATCCACATTATATAACTTCACAAAGTGTGTCATTAAGATATGAAGCTAGTAATTCAAAAGTATATAGGTTTTCAGCAACAGTGTTAAGAAGGCGAATTAATGGAGCGACAACAGGGGAAGGAAGCAATTTAACAGGTGTTTATATAGATTATAAATTATATGAAGTAGGCGGAGGAACAGATAGTGTAGAGATTTCTTCAGCTAAAACTTTACAACCAACAGTGGCTAAATGGTATAAAACTTTTAGAAATATTGCTATTGTCGCATTATTATCTATTTTAGTGTATGTAGGAATTAGGATAACATTATCAAGTATATCAAGTGATAAAGCAAAGTATAAACAAATGTTAATGGATTGGGTAGTAGCTTTATGTTTAGTATTTTTAATGCATTATATTATGGCTTTTGCAGTTACTATTAATGAAAAGATAATAAAGGCAGTAAGTTCAATTTCTGGTTCAAGTGCTGAAGATAAAATAAAAGCAGTAGAGGCTGCAAAGGACGATGTGTTAAATGCAACAACTGGAGGAAAAGATTCGACAGAAATGGCAACAAGCGGAGTGGCGCCAGGGGTAGAGCTGTTTATAATAAAGAAGAGTGGAGATAGCGATGATACTGTAAAGAGGGCATATAAAACATTAGTTGGAGATGATAGTGATATAAACGACGAAACTAAAAAAGATGGATACGCAAGTAAGAAAGATAGTACTTTTTACAATCGATTTGTATTTGGAGATGGAGAGGATAAGGATCCTACAGCTTTAATTTGGCCAACAAATGATTATATGACTCAAGCGAGAATAAAAGGACAACAAAGGTCTGTTGATAAAGATGGAAAAGAGGATAAAACTGATAGTCAAATGGCAGTTACAAGAGCAGGTTATAATGTAATATATGTAGTTTTAGTAATATATACAATAATTTTCTGTTTTACATATTTAAAAAGGGTAATATATATGGCGTTTTTAACAATAATAGCTCCTTTAGTTGCTATTACATATCCAATTGATAAAATGAATGATGGTAAAGCACAAGCTTTTGATATGTGGTTTAAAGAATACTTATTTAACTTGTTAATACAACCAATGCACTTAATTCTTTATACTGTATTAGTAGGTTCGGCAATGGATTTTGCTTCACAAAACATATTCTATGTAGTAGTTGCATTAGGATTCTTTATGCCAGCAGAAAAATTATTACGTAGCTTCTTTGGATTTGGAAAAGCTCAAACACCACCAATGTTTGGAGGACCAGCTATGTCTGCAGTAATGATGAGTGGAATAAATAAATTAATGCAGAAACCACCAAAAGGAGGATTAGGACCTGGAAGTAAGGGTAGTGAATCAGAAGGAGAAGATGAAGGTGGAAAATTACCATTTATGAATAAAAACAATGGAAGTGCAAAAGATTTATTTGAATCAGCAAATGGAGGTGATGGAAGAGGTTTAATAGGTTCAGAGAATGATGATAGTACAAAAAATAATATATTGGGAAATAATTTATCAAAAGATAAATTAGGATATGATTCAAGATTATCTAAGAGTCAAATTGATGAGTTAAAAGCAGAGGGAATAGGACCAGGAGATCAAGAATATGATATGTATTTAAGAAATATGGGACTTAATCCAAATAATTTAAAAAATAATAACAATTCTAATTTGAATCCTGTTAATAAAAATGGAAATACACCTAAGTTTAATAAAACACCAATAACATCTCGAGCAACTGTTAGGACAAATACTAAACCTAAGAAGAGAAGTTTGAAAAGAGCAGTAAGAGCAGGTTTAAGAAATAAAGGGGATAAATATAAAAGAAAATATTTCGGAAAAAATTGGAGAAATTTAACTAATGCTCAAGCAGCAGCTATGGTAGGAAAGAAAGCAGCAGGACTAGGTGCTAAAGCTGCATTGGCATATGCAGGAGCGACAGCAGCTGGTATTGCATCTATTACAGGTGGAGACATGCAAAAAGGTGCTTCTAATATGATTGCAGCAGGAGTTGGAGGATATGCTTTAGGAAAAGGTATTTCTAATAAAATTAATAGTATTGATCATAAATCTGATATTGATGCAATGAGGGAAGCTTATTATGGAGATGAATATAAAGCTGTTCAACAAAAGGAAGCAGAAGAAAAATTTGCTAAAGATGAGAAAAATATAAAGAGAATAGAGCAAAAATTAAAAGTAGATAGAGAAAAAGCAAAAGAAATTGCAAAAGAGATGGCAACATATACAGATAAAGAAGGAATTAATGATGTTGATACAACATTAGCTATATATCAAATGCAACAAGAAGGTTGGGATTTAGAGGATGCTAGATATGCAGCAAGTTACAACAATGTTGCTTTTGATGGAAAGAACACAAATTATATGAAAGAAAAAGATAGAGAAGATTATAAAAATAGCTTTAAATCAAAACTGATGTCAAGAGATGGAGTAGAAGAGAATGATGCTAATGTAAAAGCAAATAACTTGTTTAGAGCAATGGATAGATTTAATGAATTGAAAAGTTAAAAATGGAGGGCTAAATTATGCATAAATTTATGAGATTTGTTAGACAAAACAAGAAAAAAATAATAAAGGTTGCATTAATTGTAGCCTTCCTATTTGGTTGTTTACAATTATTAAATTATGTAGCAAAAAGTAATGAAAACCAAATAGAAATTAAATCAAATGATAAATCAGATATAAAAAACGAAACGAATGGAGCAATTGTTTCAGATAAATCTGCTTTATCTGGGGGATCAGTATCTACAACAGAAATAAAGAAAGTTAGTAGTAAAATAGAAGAATTTGTTGGCTATTGTAATGAGCATGATGTGGAAAAGGCATATGATATGTTATCTGACTCTTGTAAAGAAGAGTTATATCCAAGCCAAGAGTATTTTGAAGAAAATTATTATAATCAATTATTTGAGAAAGGTAAAAAAACATATTCAATCGAGAATTGGACTGGAAATACATATATAGTAAAATTTAAAGGTGATTTATTAGCAACTGGAAAATCATCAGATGGATTTACATATCAAGATTATATTACAATAGATGAAAAGGAAAAAAAATTAAATATTAATAAGTATATAGGAACAGAAGAAATTAATAAATCTAAAACAGAGGATAATATTGAGATAACAGTTATTTCAAGAGCAAAATATATGGATTATGAGAAATATAATATAAAAATAAAAAATAATACAAATGGAGAAATTTTGATGGATCCTGTTGGAAGTGAAGCAAGTATATACTTAAAAGATACAAATGATATAAAACATAAAGCAATAAATAATGAAATTATAAAAGAAGATTTGCGTGTATACGAAGGACATACAAATGAAATTACAATTAAATTTGATAATCCATATATTTCAGGAAGAAATATAAAAACACTTACATTTTCACAAATACAAACAAATTATGGAGAAGATTTCTCTGGACTTAATATAAAAAAAATAAGTGTTAATATATAACTGAAGATAGGAAGGAGAAAGAGTATGGCAAAAAATGAGAGTGATAGTCAAGATATAACTCAAAGCACGAAGAAAGTAGTGATAAAAACAATAAAAAATACTTTAAAACCTTTATTCATAATTATAGCAATAATTTTCATATCACTTATAATAGCGGTGGCATCAATTAGATTAATATTTCACAATGATAGTTCTGATAAAGTATTTGATAATGAAAGAACACAATGGCAAGATTTTGATAATGATTGGAAAAATAATTATGGAGATGATTAATATTTATGAGAACTATATTAAGGAGAGCAAGTTATTATGAAGATATTTAGTAGAGATAATAAAAAATCATATGAATGTAAAAAAGAAATTTTAAAAAGAATAATAGCAATAAACATGATAATAACTAGTTTGTTTTGTTATATACCTATTAATAGTTTTGCAGCTGATGCAGATGATGATGAAAAAGATGAAATGATGGAGGCTATTGTTCCATATGCAGCTAATTCAATTATATCGAAGTTTGTAAATATTAATAATTTATCTATGCGGCAATAATGATAATGGTTCAAATGCTGTAGATACTTCAACTTATTCAGAAACAGGAGATGGATATACTTCGTTAACAAAAGTTGGAGATAAGAATTATAAAAATTATAAGCAGTTTAGAGGTTCATATGCTGAAAAATCATATTGGGGAGGTACAATACATAAGTATGGGTGTGGACCAACATCTGTTGCAATTGTACTTAGTGGATTAGGAATAGATAAAAATCCAGAAGATGTAGCTAATAGTATAAAAGAGGGAACGTCTCCTTCATCATTAAAAACAGCTTTTGAAAATTTTGGAGTAACAGTTGAACTAAAATATAATACTTCAACAGAAACTACTATTAAAAATATAAGGAATAATTTAGAAAAAGGTATGCCTGTGCTTGTTGGAGTTAGTCCAGGGCCTGATTCTAAATATACTACAATAGGTCATTGGTTAGTTCTTTTAAGTATAAGTGGAGATACTGTAACAATTTCAAATGCTGGTAGGGATAGTGAAAACGGAACAGAAACAGACAATATAAATACTTTAGTAGAAAAGTACATGGAAGGAAATGGATATATATTAGTAAAATCTGCAAAAACAGATAGTGCTACAAATGTAAAAGAAGTTTCTACAGATACAGAGAAGAAAAAGGAAAGTAGTTCAACATCTGATAAAAAGAAAAAAACTACTTCAGCTAAAAGTGGAACACAAGCATGTGATGTATATAATGGAGGATATGATGCAATATATACAAGTGGAACTACGGGAAGACAGTTTAAGGAATTTAAACAAAATGTAGATCGTGCTATTTGGAACAATAACAAATATCCAATTACTGACTTGGAAGGTGCTTGGCCTTCTGGATGGGGCTCTGAATGTTCAACAGTTGCTATGGGGATTATAGGAAGTGGATATACGGAACAAGCAACTTTTGAGAATATGTGGCAAAAGTTGAAAGATAAAGATGGTTTTACTCAAATTCCAGGATGGTTAAATTCTTATACTGGACAAAATAGTAGTAATACTAATCCGTCAGTAGAAGAGTTAAAAAATGCACTTGCTAATGGTTGTGTTGCATTTATACATGATCCAACTTATAGTGATAATGGACATTATTTGGCAATATTAGATATCAATAGTGATAAGTCGCAAATATATATATCAAATCCTGATATTTTGGGAGGAATTCAAGTTAAAGAAGGTTGGAATAATTTAGAGGATGTTTATTATTACATAGATTATAAGGGAAATCGTCAAAAAAGATTAGATGAAATTTACTTAGTATCTAACGATGGTTCAAAAGTTGATTATGGTTCATCAGGTGGAGCTTCATCAAGTTCTACATCTAGCGTTAATATGAGTGGAAATATTATAGAAAAAGATGGTGGAGGATATAAAATTAACATAGACTTAGATAAAGAAGTAGAAGAAATGTTGGCTTATATAAAACATGAAAATTTTGATATTGGTAAATATATGAAAAATAGCCATTATAAAGAATATTTAAAAAATTATATAAAAGCAGCAATTGTAACACAATATCCGGATTTAAGGAAAGCAGAACAAATAGCAAAGGATGAAGAAATACCAACAGATGAAGTTCAAGGATGTATAAGAATAAAAAGATATGCAGATGGAGAAACAAAGAGTTTTGCAGGAAATTTAACTAATGTAAAAGATTCAGAAGATGATGGTAGATATTTAGAATATATGCCATATAAAGAATTTACGGAATTAGTAAAAGATGGAGATAAATCAGCATTAAATTATTTTTCATTAGATTCTTCAAATAATATGGTTGTTGCTGGTTGGGAGACTATGAGAGTAGAAATCACACAACCTGTTCAAACTCAGGAGAGTATTGAACAAGATGGTACAGCTCCAAGTATATATGATGAAAAAATTGAGCCACTTAATACAGATTATGATAAAATTGTTACAAAGAGTATAGATTATATAAGTCAAGTATCAAATTATCAAATGCCATTTAGTTTGTTATGGACATTAACTGTTTATGGAAATGATGAGGAATTTGTTAATGATTTAGCTAATTTAGTAATTAATACAGATATAGTTATAGGTGTATATGATGCTACTAATATAAAGAAATATACTCATGATTTTAAATATACTAAAAAAATATATGAAGAAAGTGAGCTTAATACTCAAGATACCAATAGTCAAACACCTCATGCTTCTGAACAGACAAAACTATCTGGAACAGGAGCAGAGTATACTTTTATAGCTCAGGAAATTGATACATTGAAAACAGATACACCAACATTAAAAGTAAAATATGCAGATATGTGGGCTGCAGTATATAACCTTGATTATAAAGTTGTAACAAAAGAAGATAAAAAAGAAGATACAGCAACTAAAGATGATGAGACACTGGAAACAAATAATTATTTATATACAGATGGACATTATTCATCTGGAAATAAACCAGATGATGAAAATGTACTTTCAAAGTTAGATGATATTATTAAAAAAGAAGTAGAGCCTATTGTCAATAAAAAGGTAGAAGAAGAGCGACAAAAATATGCATATAGATATGATGTTATTAAAGATTGCATAGAAGATCACTGGAAAGGTGAAAAAAAAGATTTATATAAGAATGAAGAACTATATAAATTTCTTCAAATAGAAGATGTACAGACGAATATTATAAATATGATTTTAATGCAAAGCTCAGCAGATGAAATTGAGAAAGTTTTTTCAAATAAAAATGCAATAATGGTTAAATATGCAAAAAGAATTAATGCTCAGAAAAGAGGTGTAAGTGAAGATGAAGGTAATACAACGACATTAGGAGATGTATATACTGTAGTGAAGTCTTGGGTGGAAAACAATCCAAGTGGTTCAGATTTATATAAGAAACTAACAAAAAATGGAACAGATACAGGTAGAGCAAAGACATATGAAGAATTGTATATAGATATTTCAATAACAGAAACTAAAAAGAAAATAGATCAAACGGAAAAAATAACAACAGAAATAACTACAGCTACAGTTGAAGAGGTACCAACAGAAAATGGTAATGTAAGAATGAAAGATCAAAAAAATGGGGATGAAAATGGATTTGTTAAATTGTTATATCATAGTAAAAGTGCATATGAAAATTTAAGAATATTAAATTCATGGTTCTTTGAATCAATGGCAGATACAACGACTATAGCTGATATGGTGGACTTGATGAAGTATTTGTTCATGCTTACTTATGATAAAGATATGAATTTATCAGATAATGATATAAAGGGAATTATAGATTCATTTAATCCAGGAACGATGAAGAAAACCAGTGGTTCTAGTACATTAGGAGGGCAAGATACAGAAAGTATTTATAATTATTTAATAGGACAAGGCCTTACAAATGCTGGAGCAGCTGGATTAATGGGGAACATTGAAGCTGAATCGAATTTTTTACCAGATAGTGTTGAAAGTTGGTTTCTTTATGGAGATGAATATAGAAAGGAATATACACGCAAAGTAGATAGTGGTGAAATTTCGAGAGATGATTTTATTAATAATGGACCAAATGGAGGAGGATATGGACTAGTTGGTTTTACATACTGGACACTTAAGAGAGACTTATATGATTTTGCAAAAGAAAAAGGTACTTCAATAGGAGATATGGAAACTCAATTAGAATTTATAGTAAAAACTTTTAAAGAGAACTATAAGAGTCTTTATAATACGCTTACAACCTCAAATGATTTGTATACTTGTACATATGCAGTATTGGATGAATATGAAAGACCAGCTTATTATAATATAGATACTAGATATAGTAATGCTCAGAAATACTATAAATAACGAATTTATAAAGATAGGAGTTTATTTTATGAAGAAATACATTAAGTGGATAATATATTTAATTATAATGTTAATAGCTGTGATTACAGGATTTATAATAATTATCAACTGTAGATCTAAAAATGAAGAAAAGAATTATAAGAATAATACATATAATGAAATTAGTAAAGCAGATACAGTAGAATTTAATAGTGTAAAAGATACAAGAAGTTATTTTATAGTGAAAAATATAATTGATAGATATATTAATAATATAAAAGATTTAAATGGGGATAATTATATAAATGAAGAAAATTTAAGAATTAGTAAAGATGAGGTTATAAAGTCAAAACAAGATACTGCAAAAAAGTTTTTTAAAAGTACATTGGACGAGAATTATAAGAGTGAATTTAATGTTTCAGATGATGTTATTGTTAGTGAGGCGAAAAAATACATGCAACAAGGAGATTACAGTAATTCTGATGTTATATATAATTTAAACTTTGATGAAATTGATGAATATCAATATGAAAATAATATTATTTTATATATTGTTTCAGCAAAAATTAAAGAGAAAGATTTAAAATTGTTAATTAAATTTGATAGTGAAAATAATGTGTTTTCAATATTTTTATCAGATTATATTGAAAAATACAATTATTCAAGAAAGATGAATAAAAGCGATATAAAAATAGATAAAAATTTATTAGATGCAAATTTATATAATAAAATTATAATAGGAACAATAACAGATGAAGATATGTCAAAAGAATATTTTAATATTCAGAAGAATAATTTGTTGTATGACATTGAAAAAATATACAATAAATTAGATACTGAATATAAAGAAAAAAAATATTCAGATTATTTGGACTTTGAAAAATATTTTTTGGATTTAAGAAATCAATTGAGAGAAAGTACACTTGCTAAATATAGTGTTGCAAACATAAACAATAAGAGCATTTATACATTGATCGATAATGATAATAGATATTATATTATAGAAAATGAAAATGGCTTAATTAATTATAATGTAAAATTGGATAATTATACTGTTGATACACAATATTTTAAAGAAAAATATGAAAATTCAAAAGCACAAGAAAAAGTAGCTTTAAATATTAATAAAGTAATAACAGCGTTAAACGATAAAGACTATAAATATATATATAATAAGTTAGCAGATTCATTTAAAGATAATTATTTTAATAATGAAGACGAATTAAAAGAATATTTATCAAATAAATTATATGATAATAATGAAATTAATTTCGGAAAGTTTTCAGATGAAGGAAATGGAATATATACATATGAGATAGAACTAAGTGAAATTTCTAATGAAAATGAAGCAGCACAAGAAGGTAAGGGAGATAATTTTGCGAGAATAAAAATGAATGTAGTAATGCAGTTAAAAGAAGGAACGGATTTTGTCATGTCATTTAGTATAGAATAAAAAGGTTGCAATTTTGCAACCTTTTTTATATAATAAATTCAAATAAAATTATTATAATGAGGTGAATTTAAATAAATTATGATAGAAATAAAAAGTGTTTCAAAATCATATAAAAAAGGAAAAAAAGTAATAGATAATATTAATCTAGAAATAAGAAATGGAGAAATTTTCGGATTTTTAGGACCAAATGGAGCAGGAAAAACAACTACAATAAAGATGATTACGGGAATATTAGACATAGATGAGGGAGATATTCTTATTGATGGTAATAGTATAAGAACTAATCCTTTAGAGGCAAAAAAAAGATTTGGACTTGTTCCAGATAATCCAGATATTTTTATAAAATTGAAGGGAATTGAATATTTAAATTTTATAGCTGATATTTATAAAATTTCAGAAGAAGAAAGAATAGAAAAAATAAAAAATTTATCGAAGCAATTTGAGATGGAAAATGTATTAAACAATAAAATTCAAAGTTATTCACATGGAATGAGACAAAAAATAGTTATTATGGGTACACTTTTACATGATCCTCAAAATTTGATTTTAGATGAACCAATGACAGGATTAGATCCTAGATCATCGTTTGATTTAAAAAGGATAATGAGAGAGCATACGAAACAAAATAAATCTGTATTTTTCTCAACTCATATATTGGAAGTTGCAGAGAGATTGTGTGATAGGGTTGGTATTATAAATAGAGGAAAATTAGTTTTTATTGGTACATATGAGGAAATGAAAAGGGAGTTTAATAAAAAAGCATCCTTAGAAGAGTTATTTATGGAGATTACTGATAATGATTAAAGATAATATAAAGATAATAAAAGATTTAACAAAGATTTTTTTTAAAAGTGCATATCAAGATGTTAATATTATTAATAAAGAAACTAAAAAAATAAACAAAAGATCTGTTTTTGTTTGGTTAATTTTAATAGTATCTTTAGCGTTATTTTATATAAGTAATGAAATAATAAAGGCATTGGTATCATCTGGATATCCAGAAGTATTTTTAAGTATATATTTTTTGGTATTAGCTATTTTTATAATGTTTCAAACAATATTAGTATGTACAAATATATTTTATTTTTCCAAGGATATAGAATTAATATTACCATTTCCTATTAAACCAGTAAATTTGCTAATTGCAAAGTTTAATACATTAATATGTACGTTATATGTTTCAGAAGCAATATTTGGAATAATTCCAATTTGTATTTATGGAATATTAACCCATTCTACATTGTTGTTTTATATATATGCAGTTTTAATATTTATATTTTTTCCAGTCTTTTTAGCACTTGTATTAAGTATTATTATGATGTTTGTAATGAAAATATCAAAGTTTATAAAAAATAAAGAAATATTTCAAACTATTATTACATTATTATTGGTTACAAGTATTTTTATTGTGGAATATAATGTAATAAATAATATATTTATACAAAATAAGGAAATAGAGATTGTAGAAAATAACTTTCAAATTGCAGATAAATTAATAGAATTTAATAATAAAATAGAAACATCAAATAAACTTTTTTTAGTAATAAATCCAGCTGTTAAGGTATTAAAAAATAGTAATTTAAAAAATATTTTTGAAATTATTAAAATAATATTAATTGATTTTATTACATTTATTATTTTTATATTTATTGGGAAAAAAACATATTTAAAAGATATTTTAAAAAATACATCATATTTAATAAAAACTAGCAATAAAGGAATAAATTTATATAAAAAATGTAAAAAAAATATAATTTTCAAAGCATATATAAAAAAGGAAT
>OQVN01000650.1_pt1 | contig 12904 bp, 9 predicted proteins | sample 1691621 | NCBI WGS metagenome assembly OQVN01 (sample SAMN03418278, study PRJEB22391) | human gut metagenome | biome: human-gut; feature: organic feature; material: feces | host: Homo sapiens | place: Tanzania | collected 2013-01 | reverse complement strand
TCACAAGGCCGAGAATATTTCCAAGAGTCTTACAGGCACTGACGAGGCCGTGAACGATCTGGCCGCCGCCTACGAGGCCGGTGACAAGTCCGCTTTTGCGTCGTTGCTTGACGTCGACAATTTCAAGGTGGCTCCGACTCTCATCAAGATTGCCGGTTCGGACACCGGGCTGGCCGACAAGGCTGTGAAGAGATATTCTTCCCTTGTCTCTAAATACGAGACCAATGTTGACAAAAAGCGTATGGATTTCGCCAAGGCTCTTGAGCTTGCCCAGACCCCTGCCGTGAAGAAGTCCATTCTCAAGTCTCTTGCTTCCGTACCTACGATGAAGGCATTCTTACTTGCCGGCAAGTACTTGGATGACAGTGACAAGGGAGTCAGGCATGCCGCTGCTGAGTGCGTAAGGACAATCGCCTCCAAGACCAAGGAGGAGATCAACTACGCCGACCTCAAGTCCAATCTTGACAAGGCTGTGGTGATCTTCAAGGCCGCCGGTGGAGCCGATGACGGCTACGCTGTCGATGAGATCGGCAAGATCCTCAGCGAGGCCGAGCCTTCTCCTGTCTCACAACTGACTGACGAGGAGAGGAAGCAGGGATTCGAGATGTTGTTCGACGGCACGAATCTGGACAAGTGGCAGGGCGACCTTGAGGGGTACACTCCTGTTAACGGAACCATTTATGTGTCAGCGAACTATGGCAGCACGGGCAATCTCTACACCAAGAAGGAATACCGTAACTTCGTCTATCGTTTCGAGTTCTGCTTCCTGCGCGAGGGTGTGAACAATGGTGTGGGTGTGAGGACTCCTATGGGTGTTGACGCTGCCTATGACGGAATGTGTGAGGTGCAGATCCTTGATCATGACGCTCCGATGTACGCCAAACTTCGTGAGTATCAGGTTCACGGATCGGTTTACGGTGTGATCCCGGCGAAGAGAATCGTCCACAAGCCTCTTGGGGAGTGGAGCACCGAAGAAATCCGTGTCGAGGGCGACAGAATCAAGGTGACCGTCAACGGTGAGGTGATTGTGGACGGCAACATCCGCAGGGCCTGCAAGGGTCACAATGTGGCTCCTGACGGCGGTAAGAAGAATCCGTACACCGTTGACCACAAGAACCATCCGGGAATGTTCAACAAGAAAGGCTACATTTCATTCTGCGGTCACGGTGAGGGTCTGAAGATCCGCAACGTCCGCATCCTCGATCTCGGCGACAAATAATAGCTGGAAAGAAGGTAGTCGCTTCGCCGGTGTCTCGGTCGCTGAGTCCCTCTGGTTGTTTAGACCTATTGGTTCTGAGACCATTGAGTTTCCGGGCTTGTCGAAGCGAAGGAACATTGAAGGTCCAGTGCCATAGAAAGAGCGGGAAGCCTCTGTTCTGAATTTTGGTTACGTGCAAAATTCAGGTTAGAGGCCCTCTGGACTATATTCCACCTTATATCTAATCGATTACTTGTTCAGTGTGTCTGCCGACTTGATGTACTTTGCAAGCTCGGCGTCGGAGACGTGGAAGTTCTGCATCTCGCCGGAGAGGTATTGATCGTAGGCGCTCATGTCCACGAAACCGTGGCCGGAAAGGTTGAAGAGAATGACTTTCTCCTCGCCGGATTCCTTGCACTTGAGTGCCTCGTTGACTGTAGCGGCGATGGCGTGGCAGGATTCCGGAGCAGGGATGATGCCCTCGGTCTGAGCGAAGAGAACTCCGGCCTTGAATGCGTCAAGCTGCTCGATGTCAACTGCTTCCATATACCCATCCTTCATCAGCTGTGACAATATCACGCCGGCTCCATGGTAGCGAAGTCCGCCTGCGTGGATGGTCGCCGGCTTGAAATCGTGACCGAGGGTGTACATCGGGAGAAGCGGAGTCATACCGGCCTCGTCTCCGAAGTCATATTCAAACTTTCCTCTCGTTAGTTTCGGGCAGGAATATGGCTCGGCCGCGATGAAGCGGGTCTTTTTGCCTTCCTGAATATTATGCCTCATAAACGGGTAGGCGATGCCGCTGAAGTTCGAGCCGCCACCGAAGCAGGCCACCACGATGTCAGGATATTCCCCGGCCATCTCCATCTGCTTTTCGGCTTCCAGTCCTATGACGGTCTGGTGCAGGCAGACATGGTTCAGGACGGATCCGAGGGTGTACTTGCAGTTAGGGGTACTTACCGCAAGCTCTATGGCCTCGGAGATCGCGCATCCAAGTGATCCCTGGTCGTTAGGATTTGCCGTGATGATGTCTTTCCCGGCCCTTGTGGACATGGATGGGGAAGGGGTGATGTCCGCCCCGAAAGTCTGCATGATCGACCTCCTGTAAGGCTTCTGTTGGAAGCTGACCTTGACCATATAGACGGCGCAGTCCAGACCGAACTTCTTTGCGGCGTAGGATAGCGCTCCGCCCCATTGTCCGGCTCCGGTTTCAGTGGTGATGTTGGTGATGCCCTGCTCCTTGGCATAGTAGGCCTGTGCCAGGGCAGAGTTCAGCTTGTGGGATCCGGCAGGAGAGACACTCTCATTCTTGAAATAGATGTGTGCCGGTGTGCCGAGCGCGGCCTCAAGGTCATAAGCCCTTACCAGAGGCGTGCATCTGTATCCGGCGTACTGTTCACGGACCGGTTCAGGGATAGGAATCCACTCGTCTGTCGTGTTGAGCTCCTGGTCGGCGCACGCCTTGCAGAAGATAGGGTAGAGATCCTCGGCTTTCAAGGCCTCGTGAGTGGCCGGGTTGAGGATAGGCATTGGCTTGTTGGGCATGACTGCCTGCATGTTGAACCATGCTGTCGGGATGTCGCTCTCTGGGAGCAGGAACTTTTTCTGTCTCATTTCAGTTCGTTTTTAAAATGTTAACTATTATTTATAAATCAATTTGTCTGATTTTTGACGCTTTGCTCGCTGAGCATGTCGAAGCGTCGAAGCGGCTTATTTGTTGTCCTGTTTTTATATGGTCACTTCGACAGGTTCAGTGACCGGAAGTGTAGCTCAGAGGCCGGATTCTTGGTTCCACGACCTGGTGGCGTATAACAAATAAGGGCGACCGAACACGGTCGCCCTTGAATTTTCATTTTTAATCCTTGACTAAATCAAAGCGTTTGCCTGAAGGAATGCGTTGATGCCAACAGCCGCAAAGCCAAGGAAGATCAGCGTGGCGACCACGATGCCGATCACTTTCAGTCTCTTGAACCAGGTCTGGTTGTTCCAGCCAACTGTCTGGAACATGCTCCAGAAACCGTGGCAAAGGTGGAACCATACAGCCACGAACCAGACAAGGTACAATGCCAGCACCCACCATCGTCCGAAAGTGAGATTGAGAAGTTCGTAAGGGTTGCCCTCCTCGGCGCCGGTGAACATCGCAAGCTGCATTTTGGCCCAGAAGTGGGTAAGATGGAATGCAAGGATGCCGAGAATGATGATGCCAAGCACGAACATATTCTTTGCTGACCAGGAGTCGGCGGCAGCGACGCTTGAAGCCTCATAGCGCTTGTAGCCGCCACGAGCCTTGATGTTCTTCCAAGTAAGCCAGCATCCGTAGATGATGTGGATGATGAAACCAGCGGCAAGAACCGGAACCATGATGGTCACGATAGGCAGAGCCATGAAATCGCAGCCTTTCTGGAAAAGGCCGTCAAGTCCGTTGTAGTTGCCTGTGAAAGAGTCAATGACGGAGAACAGGTTAATAGTCACGTGAAGCAGCAGGAAGATTATAAGAAATGCTCCGCTGACAGCCTGAATGAACTTCCTTCCGATGGAATAGTGAAATGCGTTCGCCATTATCGTCTTAATTAGTTTCTTTGTTTGTAGCGGGAGTGGGGCATGATCCCACGACCTCCGGATTATGAATCCGACGCTCTAACCAGCTGAGCTACCCCGCCATTCCTGGCAAGAGCCATAAAAAACCGGCCAGAGCCGGACTATTAGTTGAGATAGAAGGATTCGAACCCTCACTGACAGAGCCAGAATCTGTAGTGCTACCATTACACCATATCTCAATGATGCGCTGCGTTTCTTCGCAACTGGACTGCAAAAATAGAACTTTATCCTGAATTGACAAAATTAATTCGACTTTTTTCTTCGAATTAGCAGACAAAGTCCCAAAATCGTGAACAAAGCGTTGAAAAGAAGCAGCTCGTAGCTGAATTTATACCCGCCGAACCACCTTTCGGAGTTGCTCTGCAGAATGAAGCAAAGCACCGGCGCGATGACGGCCACCAGCGGCACCCACTTGTCGTTGATCTTCTTTTTTGTGAATATCCCGAACGCGAACATTCCCAGAATCGGCCCATAAGTATAGCTCGCAAGCTTGTAAACCGCGTCAATGGCCGATTTCGTGTTCAGCAGATAGAAGACAAAGATCACCACTCCCATCATGAACGCCATCAGCAGATGCACCTTCTTCCTGACAGAGGTCACCTGCTCCTCGCTCTTTCCCTTGGTGCCTATGATGTCCACCGTGAACGACGTGGTCAGCGCTGTCAGGGCCGAACCACCCGCCGCAAACGCGCACGACACAAGTCCGATCACGAACAGCACACCCACGACCGCAGGCAGATAGCCACTTGTCGCAACGGCCGGGAACAGCGTGTCGCCTACCTCGGAGATGCCTTTCTGCCCTGCGAATATGTAAAGGAGCACTCCCAGGCAAAGAAACAGGAATATCACCGGAATCTGCAGCAAACCGCTGGTGATGAGGTTCTTCTGAGAATCCTTCGCGTTGCGGCTGCTCAGCGTGCGCTGCATCATGTCCTGATCCAGACCCGTCATCGCTATCACAGTGAACACGCCCGCCAGAAACTGCTTCCAGAAATATTCAGGGTGGTTCACATCGTCGAAGAAGAGCATCTTTGAATATGAACTCTCACGCACCGTCTGTACCATGCCGGAGAAACTCAGTCCCAAATCCTTGGCGATGAACACAATCGCCAGCACGATGGAGACAATCATACAGACTGTCTTCAAAGTGTCCGTCCAGATCACGGATTTAACCCCGCCTCGGAACGTGTACAGCAGCACGATGCCTACTGAGATCACCACGTTCAGGATGAACGGCAGCCCCAGCGGCTCGAAAATCATCAACTGGAGCGTCACGCAGACGAGGAACAGCCTGACAGCCGCTCCCAGGATCTTGGAGATGAAGAAGAACCACGCCCCCGCCTTGTGCGAGGACACCCCGAACCGGTCGTCAAGATATTGGTAGATCGACACCATATTCATTTTGAAGAATATAGGTGTGAGGACGAAGGCGATGATGATGTAACCGACAAAGAATCCGAGCACCATCTGCATGTAGCCCATCGCCGTGCCTCCCACGCCGACCATTCCAGGCACAGAGACGTATGTGACTCCGGACATGGGCGCACCGAGCATCGCGATCGCCACGATCCACCACGGAGCCTTGCGTCCCCCGTTGAAGAATCCCGCGTTGTCAGCGTTACGCGATGAGATCCAGGACACCGTGAACATCACGGCGAAATACGCCAGAACTGTGATTATTACTGATAAAGGGCTCATATTGTGCTATCAATAGGGTATTATATGCAAAAGTAAGCTTTTGAAGGCAAATCACGATAACTTTATTTCATTATTCATTGAAATCAGTCATCATGATTGGATTATTCATATTTTGAATATGAGAACTGTTGCCCAGACCTCACAGCCCTCCTTTCTGCCGACGAAGCCGAGACGTTCTGTGGTCGTGGCCTTTACCGAGATGTTGTCGATGTCTGTTCCAATCACTTCCGCGAGCTTGGAACGCATCGCGTCTATGTGCGGGCGCAGTTTCGGAGCCTGTAGAGCTATCGTGATGTCCGCGTTGCCGAGCTCATAGCCTTTGGCCCTTACCATCGACATCACTTCTTTCAGAAGCAGTTTGCTGTCAACGCCTTTCCATCTGTCGTCGTTGTCCGGGAAATGTAGTCCTATGTCCCCGAGAGCGGCCGCTCCGAGAAGAGCGTCGCACAGCGCGTGTATGGCCACATCCCCGTCCGAATGCGCCACAAAGCCGGTTTCGCTTTCGATTTTGATTCCACAAAGCCACATCGGCAGCCCTTCCTTGAGGGAGTGGACATCGTAGCCGTTGCCTATTCTTATATTGGAATATTCCATTATGCAGTTCTATTTACGCAAAAGTAAGCATTTTCTACATTTTGGACGGTTAATTTTCCTAAATTTGCGTCTTTAAGAATATATTCATTAATTTTTTGAAAAGAATCTCATAAACCACAGGATAATGAAAAGATTGGTTTCCATTGCGGTCTTGGCTTTGGCCGCCGTCCAGACTTTCGCCGGATCTTGGGTCAGGATCAACCAGATAGGCTATCTTCCGTCGGCGACGAAGGTGGCGGTGTTTATGAGTGACGAGGCCGTCGAGGTCACCGGCTTCGAGCTTGTGGATGCGTTCACCGGAGAGACTGTGTGGCGCTCAGAGGCTGTCAGACCGACCGGCTCGCTCGGACGTATGAAAGTGACTTACAGGCTGGATTTCAGTGCCTTGAAGACCGACGGTGCCTATTATATTAAGGTATTGTCATCAGGAGGCGAGACCCGCTCGGAGATATTCCCGATAAATCCTAAGGTTTATGACGGAGCGGCCGATTTTGTGCTGAACTATATGCGTCAGCAGCGTTGCGGCTGGAATGCTTTCTTCAAAGACAGTTGTCATCGCAAGGACGGAATCATCGTCGGGCATCCGGATCCTAATAAAGACAGCACTTTCCTTGACGTGACCGGAGGTTGGCATGACGCGTCGGACTGCCTTCAGTACACAACCACCTCTGCCAACGCCATTTACCAGATGATGTTCGCCTACCAAAGCAATCCGGAGGCGTTCTCGGACAACCATCTGGCTGACGGGACTCCGGGTCGGAACGGGATTCCTGACATCATAGATGAGATTTACTGGGGACTCAAATGGCTTGACAAGATGAACCCTGAGCCGGGTGAGATGTACAATCAGATTGCGGATGACCGTGACCATGTCGGAATGCGTGTCCCGAATGACGACCAGGCTGACTATGGTTGGGGAAAAGGAGAGTGCAGGCCGGTGTGGTTCTGCTCCGGTGAGCCTCAGCAGAGGGGCAGACGTGGGGACAAGAACAAGACGACCGGAGTGGCCAGCACTGCCGGGAAGTTCGCTTCGGACTTCGCCTTTGGCGCGGAGATCCTGAAGCCGTTCTACCCAGAGTTCGCCGAGAAGATCGGCGCCAAGGCGCAGGCCGCCTACGATGCCGGAGTCGCCAAGCCAGGTGTCTGCCAGACCGCCTCGGTGGTTTCTCCTTACATCTACGAGGAGGATAACTGGGTGGACGACATGGAGTTGGCCGCCTACGAGATGTACCGCCGCACCGGCGACAAGAAGTACCGGACGGAGGCCATTGAATATGCCCGCCGCGAGCCTGTGACCCCATGGATGGGAGCCGACAGCGCCCGCCACTACCAGTGGTATCCTTTCATGAATATGGGACATTACCGCATCGCGAGGAATTTCGGCGGCAAGGTGTCGGCGGAATTCATCAGGAACATGCGTTCGGGCATCCAGCGCGTCTATGAGCGCGGGAAGGATCATCCTTTCATGTTCGGCATTCCTGGAATATGGTGCTCGAACAATCTGACCTCGGCGATGCTGACCCAGTGCATCCTTTACCGTGAACTGACCGGTGACACGACCTATCAGGAGATGGAAGGCTCACTGCGTGACTGGCTTCTGGGTTGCAATCCATGGGGCGTGAGCATGATTGTGGAGCTTCCGAAAGGGGGAATATTCCCGACTCAGCCTCATTCGTTCATCATCAATTACAAGATGGGAAACACCACCGGCGGTCTGGTTGACGGCCCTGTTTACGCGACGATATTCGGAAGTCTTCTGGGCATCCGTACCGATGGTGGAGTCAACTACGAGGAATTCCAGCCTGGTGATCTTGTTTACCACGACAGCACTCACGACTATTCCACCAACGAGCCGACAATGGACGGCACAGCTTCGCTGACTTTCCCGCTGTCTTACTACCAGCGTGAAGGGAGTGCTACCGCCGCCCACCTTACGACTCAAACCGACAATAACATCTACCAAGACGGCGGAATAATCAGAACCGACCCGTCAGTCAAGCACATAGACTTTGTGTTCACCGCCGCCGACAAGGCCGACGGAGCGGAAAGGATCATCTCGACATTGAGAAAGTACAACATCAAAGGCGGATTCTTCTTCACTGGAGAGTTCTTCGAGATGTACCCGGATGTGGTTCGCCGACTTGTCGCCGAAGGACACTATGTCGGAAGCCACTCCTATGGCCACCTGCTCTACGCCCCTTGGGGCAACCGGGACTCTCTTCTGGTGACAAAACAGGAATTTGAAGAGGACATATTCAAGAGCTACAAGGTGTTGCGGGAGTTCGGCATCACGGATGCGCCGTACTTCATCCCGCCTTACGAGCACTACAATGCGACAATCTCCTCATGGGCCAGACAGCTTGGCCTGCAGGTCATCAACTACACCCCCGGAACCCTCACCAACGGCGACTACACCACCCCCGAAATGAAGCGTTATTTCAGCAGCAAAGAGATTCTCAGCAGGATTTGGGAATATGAAAGGACGGATCCCAATGGTCTGAACGGCCACATCATGCTGATCCATTTCGGAACGGATCCGGCCAGGACCGACAAGTTCTACGACAAACTGCCTGGGCTGATCAGGGAGTTGCGTCGTAAAGGATATTCATTCACACCATTGAAAGACAATGATCAAGCACATCTATAAAATTGAAGGAAAGTTTGAGTTTGAGTCCGGCGGAAGCATTGACAATCTGGAGGTTGCCTACCACACATCGCCGTTTGGATATTCACCGGACAAAAAAGTGATCTGGCTATGCCACGCCCTCACCGCGGATTCTGATCCGGAGGGTAGTTGGTGGCCAGCTCCGGTGAATATCCAAACGGCGATGTGGCGCCAACGTCCTTGGTTCGGCCTGCGGTTCGTCAAGCCCGGCGTCAGCCAATCCGAAAACCGGCAAACCCTACTATTTCGATTTCCCCAGAGTGACCGTGCGTGACACCGTCCGCGCCTTCGATCTTCTGCGCCAACATCTTGGAATAGAGAAAATTGATATGCTGATCGGAACATCGATGGGCGGATTCATGTCCTTTGAATGGGCCGTGATGCGTCCCGGCATATTCGGAAAGATATTCTTCATCGCCACCGGTGCCCGCGTGACCCCTTGGCTCGCCGGATTCAACGCCGCCAGCCGCATGGCTCTTCTGGCTGATCCGACCTTTAAGGAGCACCGTGACCTGAATGGCGGTATGGAGGGTCTCAAGGCTGCCCGCGCGATCGCCCTGCTGACATATCGCTGTGAGGAAGGCCTCTTCAAGCAGAACGAGGACAGTGACGACACCATCTTCGCCGGCAAGGTCGGCTCATATTACCGTCACCAGACCTCCAAGTTCGTCAAGGATTGGGACGCATATTCCTACCTCTATGTCTGTGACGAGGTTGACAGCAACAACGTGGGACGTGGCCGGGGAGGTGTCGCCGCCGCTCTGTCCCAAATCAAGACGGACTGCACCTTCATCTGTATGTCTTCCGATGAGCTTTTCCCGCCCGAGGATATGCGTCCCCTTTCGGAACTCATCCCCGGCTCCCGCTACCAACAGATCGAGACCCCCTACGGCCACGACGGTTTCCTCATCGAAACCTCCGCCATCGCCGAGATCCTCGCTCCGGCCATGCCGTAACTTCGATGTCTATCTTGGAGGAGCGATTACCTTAAATAACGCTCTCGGATCCAAATATCAAGAAACAGGTCATAAACTTGATAGACCCCTGTTTCTTTGACCCTGTCGCAAAAGTATTTGGCACCGTCATAACCGGTAGTGATGAATGGATTTATCATATTCACAATATCTTATGATATCAATGTGACAAGGCTGACTCAAAAGCCACAAGACTCGGAGCAAAGCGACCGAAGGGGGTTGGGGAATCCTTTCCCCATGCCCCTCAGGGGCTGTCACGGAGTGACTGGGGGTTGAAATGCATGAAGGGGGCTGACCTTTTGGGTCAGCCTCTTGTGCGCGGTAGAAAACAGGGGGATTCTCCCGTTAGTGTTGGGGATTCTTATCGCTGTTGTGCGGAAGCCTGGCAAGGTAAGGGCGTGTGAAGAAAAGCGGTGTGTGGTGGCGAACGTTAAGGTGGTGGTATGTGGTGGTGGGGCGGGCTCGTGGCATTTAACTGATTGATATTTAGGCTTATGATGTTGTTCCTGGTGCGGTTCCAACCAGTAGGCAAGTGCTTTTGTCCTTGATTACCAGTCATTTATCTGCCACGTCCTCATTCTCAATGGGTGATGTCTAACTTCTTGAATATCAGTTAAAAGCCGCCTCGCCTTTAGTCGAATCAACCCAAAGGCATTTCTTTAATGCATTGAATATCATTACCTAATCCTCCACGCATTTCACGTATCCACTTTGCCCCGGTGCCACCATCACAGGTGTTGTCATCTACGAAAATATTGCTATATTAGCAAGGAAGATACTGCAGGTGCTGCGGATTCCTCGCATATTCGTTGTCCTCGTATCGTACACCTGTACTGATGGAAGTAAAGCAATCTCTTGCTTCTGCCAGAAGCTGAGCAGGTTTCTCGTCCATACATACGACAGGGTGTTTGGCATCATATGGACGGCTGTACACCTCAAGGACGTCCTCCGTCGCTGCGACGAAAGCCGCGTTATGGCTGGCTGGTATGCACCAGCACTTCTTCAGATGAGGCCTGTACTCGTTTTTTTAGAATGCGGCCGACCTGCGTATGAGATATAGATTCTACATACCCCAGTTTGACCGACCTGTCGGCAAGAAGACGAAGCGTCCACTTGGTATATCCCTTGGGAGGATCTCCGCAGACGAGAGCTATGATATGAGCCTCGACGTCTCCGGTAACCTTGGCCTCTACTGGCGGTGTCTCCCGTTTCTTTCGCTGGATGGTTGCGTCGAGTCCCTTCTCCCCATAACGAGTCCTGACGTTCTGGACTGTAGTGGCAGACGTGTTGAAGGCTATGGCAGCCTCTTGCACAGTCATAAGCTGTTTCCCATTCCTGTCCACAGCAAGAAGGATGTTGGCTCGCAGGATGGTTCTCGCCGGCATATTGCCGGACTTCACAATCTTGGTCAGTTGTTTGCGCTCCTCTGCAGACAAGCTCACCTCGTACTTCTGAACAGGCATAATCGTATCGTGCTGTATGTGATACGACAAAGATACAGTTATTTTTTGGTTTTATACAACATTTAGATGTTACAATGCGATAGGTTAACTTGTTCAGATTGCCGAGGTGACTTGTCGGGTTGAGCGCCTTGCCGAGAGCTTTGAGCGGAGACTGTGTGCCTCAAGGAGTGGTTTCTTCTGGGGTGAAAACCAAGAAATTTCTGTTTTTTATGAATTCTATATGTTTCTTTCTGTTACCTTTCGTTGAGATTGCCTAACTTGCGGTCGTGTTCCGGGAGGAATCGCGGGACATTTTGACAAACAGACATGATTCACTTCAACTATGGAGACTTCAGAGAGAAACGAGGCCGTCAGGCGGAAGGCCGATGACCATACTACCATTAACCAAGAGACCATTAACCAAGTGACCATTGAACAGCGGTCCATTGATCAGGGGGACTTTGAACAGGGCATCATTGAACGTGAGGCTATGGACCACGAGATTGTTGGACGAGACTTAAATGGCCAACATTCCATTGAACAGGTGGAGGTTATTAACAAGGAGACCACAGGTTGTAAAGCCGCGGAGAAAGCCACTGACTGCCCGGACGCGGCATCGGAGGAGGAGCAGTACCTTAAACGCTACCGTCACTGCCGACGGCTGATTGAGGGCGACGGGCGGTTCGTCGGGATGACGGACGAGGAGAAGGACGCCTACGCGCAGCGTCTCGCCACTCCGGAGTACCTTGACCTTACCTGCGACTGGGCGTTCAAGTATCTGTTCCAGAACCATCCGGATCTGCTTGTCAGGCTCCTGAATGACATCCTTCAGGAGGACATCACCTCGGTCGAGTTCCGGAACACGGAGCTGACGGAGGTGTCTCCGCAGGACAAGAGGATACTCTTCGACCTCCTCTGCCGGACGCCGGGCGGGACGATTCTGGTCGAGATGCAGAGGGCTTCGCGTCTGGACCAGCGCGACCGTCTACTCTTCTACGGCTCAAGGCTGGTGACCAGGCAGGTGAAGCGTGGGGATGAAAAATATGTCCTTGCGCCTGTCAAGGTCATCTGCATAATGAACTACGAGGACGACCATCCGGACTCTCCGGTGGAAAAGATCCTGTACCATTACAGGCTGCGCGAGGTCGAGACGGCCGAGCTGTTCGGTGACCGGATGTCGTTCTACCTGTTGGAGTTGCCGAGGATAATGCGTTATACTGATGAATATGACAGTCCTGTTGCGGGATGGTGCCGGATATTCAGAAATTTCGCTATATTTGCGAAGTCGAGGTCGGAGAAAGACGTTGAGTTTGAGAGGTTAGAGCGGGCGATGCGTGTCAGCGGCCTTGACGACCAGGAGATTGACAACTATTTCAGCGATATGATGACAGAAAAAGAGATGCACCCGTACATCAAAGGTGCCGAGCAGCAGGGCTACCGCAAGGGCTTTAAGGCTGGTGTTGAACAGGGCACGGCGGAAGGCGTTGAGCAAGGCATAGAGAAAGTCGCCAAGTCTTTGTTGGCGTTAGGCATCTCGGTTGAGCAGATCGGGATTGCCACAGGGCTGTCTCCGGAGAGGATTGAGACTTTGAGACAGGACTAAGAAGCTGTTTTTGAAGATTTTTCTCCTCAAAAGAACATTTCAAACAACTCAAAACAGATTCTATGCGATTATTCCGGTTTTAGGAACATGAAAAAAATAAGTTGCTTCAGATTAAGAGAAGATTTTCGAGGA
>OQVN01000649.1_pt1 | contig 12919 bp, 20 predicted proteins | sample 1691621 | NCBI WGS metagenome assembly OQVN01 (sample SAMN03418278, study PRJEB22391) | human gut metagenome | biome: human-gut; feature: organic feature; material: feces | host: Homo sapiens | place: Tanzania | collected 2013-01 | reverse complement strand
AACAGAAATAAATGCGCCCATTCTAAGCCCCGGTGTTTTTCCTGAATGCGGAAAGCTGTTTCAGATATGGCGTATAATCCACCACATTAAGGAATGAGCGCGAAACTCCAGGTTCAGAAGCATTGCTTATCCCGATGTTTGCGCCGCCCTCGCTTTGCAGAAGTGTTGCGATTCTTAGGCAAGTAAGCCTGAAAAGCTGCTGCGTGTCTTCTGTATATTCTGAACCTTCCGCAATGACTGTTTCCGAATCAAAGCCGACATAATCAGAGATTACACGCTGCGCCGCTCCGATGTAGATATTTATAAGCGCAGTTTCATCTTCATCTGCTGTATCTTGGATGATTCCGTTGAATTTTTGCAGAAGTGACGGTGTGATTAACATTCTACTGCGTCCTTGTTTTTCAGGAATTCAGAAAAAATCTTTTCATCTGATTCATACGTTTTTCCAGCGTAAAAACAACCGGCAGAACCGATATAAGTTTTCACCATTTTGATTTTTAGCTTTTTTTCAATTTTTGGTTCATTTGTTTCTGCTGTTTCTTTGATTGAATCTTTTGTAGTCTTAGCCATAAGTTCCACCTTTAAAAAACACAATGGAGCATTTGCCCCATTGTGCATTAGTTTTTACGACTCTTTTACCGCCAATGCGAAGCAGTCTTTGTCGGAAATTTGTTTTCCGCTAAAGAACATTGTCGCCTGGAAGTAAGTGTTTGTGTCGCCCTTTACCTTGATTGGTTCAATCTGCATTTCAGCAGCAACGCCAACCGCATAGCGTGAAAGAGGAACGCCAACCGCAAGAACTGAACCCGCAGTTGTTGCTACAGGTGCCTGTGGTTCAAGGCGGATTTTTACGCCCTCAATGGTCTTGTTTCGGATGATTTCCTCTTTCAAGATCTTGATTGTTTCATCCGCTGTTGTGTCGGCAAGAATTCCAGAATAAACAGACGGATTCATTACAATCTCAAAAGTTTCATCTTTTGAAAGAAGTGAGAGCGCAAGTGTGTGAAGCTCGCGAACCTTGATTGAAGTTCCCGCAAGTTCAGTCTTGTTTGTTGAGGCTGCCGCAGAAGTGAAAATACCTTTCATCTTCTTTGTTGTGCCTTCACCAACAACAACGCCCTTGTGCATTACCCGGCGGAACGCCTTCTGGAAGATTCCCGGAAGTTCAGCCTCAAGGTTGATTGTGTTCATTGTGAGGGCTTCCGCAGTAATTGGCAGAACCTGCGCATAAGCCTTCGGCTGGATTTCTGTAACAGAAACACTTGCTGACGTGTCAGAAGTAACGCTTGTTGCTCCTTCCGCATAGTCTGACGGGTCAGACATAGGCGCAAGAACCGGGATGTTCGTTGCAGCGTTTGCTCCGTAATAGAAAGTCACCTTGTTCAGGATGTCGTCATTGTCGGCAATTTCCTTGAAAAGTGTCTTAATCTGGTTGATAGCTCCTGTGCTGCCGATTGTGAGCGAACGTTTCTCTCCTGTCGCAAGTTTGCGCCATTCGGCAGAATCAAAGAGGGCAGAGCGTTTTTCCTCCGGGTTTTCTTCCGGCATTTCAAGCTGTGCAAGCTCGCGTTTGCGCTGTTCAAGTTCCTTTGAGATTTCCGCAGCGCGTTTGTCCAAATCCTCAACTTTCTGTTCTGGGTCAAGGTAACTGTCTGCAATGGCACGTTTTTCTTTTGAAAGTTCTTCAATACGTGCAAGCAATTCTTCCTTTTTCATAGCAACTCCTATAATTTTTTAGAGAGCAAGCGCCCTTAATCTTGCGCGCTCCCTTTTTTCTTTTTCTTCCTGCTGTTTTTTTTCTTCTTCAGCTTTTTTCTTTGCTTCATCATCTGCAATACGTTTCTCCACGTCCTGGAACACTCCTTCACAGTAGTTTCTTGCAGAGATTTCTGTTCCGTCGTTGGCAGGAAGACTAACGGCGGAAACGTCAAAGAGTTTTGCTATCTTTGTGATTGTCCGCAGATAAACACGTTTGTTGTCTTTATCTGTGTAGCTTTCGGTTTTATCATCATCAATTCTGAAGCCGAAGCTCATGCGGTTTGTGTAGCCGCCTTTTATCTCGTTGTAAAGTTTGCGACCTTCCTCTGTGCCGCCCAAGTCGGCCTCAATCTTTAGGCCGTGGCTGTCGCTTTTAAGCGTAAGCGTTCCGTTTGAAGTCCGCGCGTAAACACGCCCCTCATGGTCATACTGAAAAATGCAGTCATCAAGCCTTGTGTCCTTGAACGCGTCCGGGTCTATCTGCTCCATAATGCGGATGTCCTCATTTTCGCCCAGACAATAAGGCTCGTTGTAGGTTGTCGCATATCCTTCAACAATGTAAGAATCCGGGTTTTCCTTTTCCCTTAATTCAACGTTGGCCATTGAGCGGTATTGGCGACCTTGCGTGATTTTTTCCATTAAAGTTTTATTTGCTGGCATTTTTTCCACCTTTTTTGTATATAGTCACTTTTATTGCTTGTCATCTCCGCCGCCGAAATGCTGGGCGTCTGGATCTGTCGGATTTGTCTGTTTTGCCTCGTTTTTCTGCTTTGCCATATAAGCGGCTTTTGTTTCCTCGTTCCACGGCATCATGTTTACCGGCATAAAGTGGCAGTCACCGGCTTCTACAGGGGAACGGTTCTCCAGTGCGCGCGCCTCGTCAATTGAAAGCAGTCCATTGTTTATCTGCTTGATTTCCGCATCAATTCTTTGCGTCAGGGAAACTTTCATAAGTCCGTTATAATCAAACTCAAAATAGAAACGTTCTTCATCCAGAAGACTGTTGATTGCCTCCTGAAACTGCGTTGCCATCGGTTTTACTGCGAATTCATTGAAAAGCGTAAAAGCCCGCTCCAGGTCATCCCATTCAGTCGGAAGCTGGAAAACTTCCGCCACTTCCTCTTTCTGGAATTTTCTGTTCTCTGAAAGTTCCGAAGCCTTGTTGTCTGTTGATGTTCCAAGTTCTGTATATTCAAAGCCTTTTTTCTTTAGGATAGGGCGGCCCGCGTTTTCCGCGCCTGAATATTCCCTTTGGAAAGAATCCTTTATTTCTTTTGCCTGTTCTACGGTAATGTTCGGATATGCGCCCTCAATGTCAATTACAGTTCTTTTGCCCAAAAGTCCGTTTGTGAAGCTGTTCTGCGTGAATGATTCAAGTTTTCTTGAAGTGTCAAAGACGCTTTTTACCGCGCTAAAAATGGAACTTCCGCCGTTGCGTGTTGAATAGTCAAATCTTGATGGAATATAAACCACTGTTTCAGATGTGTAGACATTGCCACGGTAGAGGAATAAACGTCTGTTTGTGATTGAATCCCTTGAAAGTTTTACTTCTGCCGGATTAAGGCGGAAAAGGGAAACCGGCTCATCATTTATTCTTACAACATACCAGAAGCAGCCGCCATTAAAATAATCTATGGCAGACTGATAGAAAAAATTGAAGTGCCGGTCATCAAGATTTGGCTGCCTTAAAACTGCATAAAGCGAATTCTTTTTTACTTTCTGCCTTGTCTTTACGTCATAAATCCCATAGTTAAGCCCGGCAAATTCCGACGCGATTTTATCCAGCGCGGAAAAAGATTTTCCGTCTGTTCCTATGTATGCAGACGAAGTAGAGTAAAAATCAAAAATGTTTGCAGGCTGATTTTTTGCCTGCTTGTTCAGTGTTCTTTTCTTAAACTTAAAAAATCCCATTTTTTCAAAAACCTTTTATATAGTCATATAGTCAGGTTTAAGAAAATCAATGTGGTGTAAAGTGTACTCCATGGAGTAAAAAAAACTGGCCGTCATTGGCCACTGTTGGCTATTTTTGGCTAAAAAAAGAGGAATTCCCACAATGGGAATTCCTCTAGTATCAGGAGATTTTATTTTACTTGTGGTTTTCTTTCCAGAACTTCACGCACTCAACCACGAAGCGCGTCCTGTTCATTCCGGCTTTTTCTGCCTCACTGTCTATCATCTCGACCTCTTCCTTCTGCGGCGCAACCTGGATTTTTATGCGCCCACTGTCGGAGAGTTTTTTTCTTCCAGAACCTTCACGGATTCCGCCCCAGTTTCTTGGTTCTGAATCCGTCATCTTGACATCTCTATTATGCGTAAAATAATTTGAATTACATTGCAAGCCACGCATAGCGAAAGACCGACAATAAGCGCAATGTCAAGTTTTGTTCTTCTTTTCTTTTCGTTGTTTTCTTCTTCCATAATTGCCTCCAAAAAATTGACATAAAGGTGGGAAAACTTCCCACCTTCTTATTCTTTACTTCTTGATTAAGTAAAGAATAAGGCTTACAATACTTGCAATAGAGCCAAGAATTGTAAGTATGTCAAAAAACATTTGCATTTCTTTTTCCTCCTGATGATTCTATATTACATTATTATCTTGTTTTGGTCAATACCTTTTCAAGATGTTTTATAGAGTTGTCAGGGGTTTTTTTTATTTTATCAAGTCTTTTATTCCTTTTGCGGTTTTGTACATTCGTTGCATTATCGAATTTTCCGCAAGATATTCAAGGCCTTTTAGCGTTATATGCGGATTTTCTTCCAGAATGTCAATTCCTGTTATAGTGTCACGAATTTCTATTCCGGCAAGATATTCAGCTTCTACAAGCATTTGTATATATTTTGTCCATCGTACTTTTGAAATGCCAAGTTTCTCCGCAGAAATTGATTCTAGCTCAAAATCTTCAATATCTAGTGCCTTCTCAAATGCGGAGAGGATTTTGTAGATTGCCTTAAAGTTGTCATCCATGATTTCACTATATTGTTTCATACAGATATAGTCAAAATAAAAACGTTTTTTTGTTAAAAACTATTGACCAAATGTAATAAAAGTTGTATCTTATATTCAGGTGGTTCGTTGAGCCACGCAGAGAAAATCTTTGTTAAAAGGAGTAAGATGTGAAGAAATGGTTAAAAAAATACCTGTTAAAAGTACTGATGATACTTATAACAGGTTTAAGCCAAATCCTTGTAGCAGTCATCATTGATTTGATAGTCCGCTAACGGGGAACAAGGGCGGCGGTCTTGGTACTTCCGCCTTTGTGTATTCACATTTTACTTCTTAGGGGGCTTTTATGTCAACAGAAAATGAAAAAGAACCGTTTTGGGCTAAAATCATTCTTGCCGTTATTCAGGGCGTTGTAAATGCGGTTGTCCTTTTTATCTGTCTTAAAATATTCGGGGTTATCTGATGGAAGAAACAGCGGGAAAACCTAAATACGTGGGCTACGGCTACCACGGTGGCGGACGCAAAAAAGGAAGCGGAACCGGCAGAAAATACAAGACATTTTCCTTTTCATGCAGTCCAGAGGAATACGAGCAGATAAGGGCAAGAATTGAGGCAAGCGGATTGAAGCCGTCGCATTTCTTTGTTAAAAAGTGCCTTGAATAGACTTAACCGCGGCTGAAAAAAAACAGTCGCGTTTTTTTTATTTTAAAATAATTCAAGCTGCCGACATTCATTTCGGTACCTGAAAATTCCTTTCTCAATTTGTGTTCTTGGTACAAAAAGCCCTTCTTCTTTATATGTCCCCGAAGCTCCTTGCAAGAGGATTCTTTTTTCTATAAAGTCGATTCTTTCAAATCTGTCTTCCGGCATTGAATATTCACTTATAATCACAGGCTCGCTCTGCATTTCCGCCCAGTCATAGAACGCTTCATGGTCGAACCCGCCGTCCGAATATTCCGTCGTGCCTTTATACGGAATGTCGCAGTAAATCAAGGAGTCAGACTTTATTTTTACATTTCGGTAGTCGCCCCGGAAAACTTCCAGTCTTTGCAGTCTTTGCAGTCTTTGCAGTCTTTGCAGGCTTTCCAGGCTTTGCAGTTTTTGCAGTCTTTGCAGTCTTTCCAGGCTTTGCAGGCTTTCTAATAAGGATTGAAGCCCATAAATTTCATCATAGTTTTTTGGAAGATACAAAAACGACTGTAGTTTTATGTACGCCTCGCGTGTCGGGAACTCCCACTGGCTTCTGCTGAAGTAATGGCTTGCCATTCCGTTCGTACCGAGAAAGCGGTCAACATCCGCCCGCGTCTTTCCGACTTTCCTCAGCCCGTCCAGAAGATACTCGCGGAGCTTTTCCGAATTGTCCTTGATTTTTGAATTTAGATTTTCACGCAGCCTCTCGAAGTCCGCCTCGCTTTTCAGGACGTTCTTCAGATACCATCTAATATATTTTCCCTTGTATTCTGCGGCGTTCTTTTTTATGTCAATACTTGAGCCGTCAGTCTTTATTCCGAATTCTTCCATAAGGGAAAAGTCGCCGAATACGCGCGCATAGTGTAGGGCTTTTTTCCACGGCTCTATTTCTTTTGAGTAAAGATAATTTAATCCCTTATTTCCGAAACTCCAGCAGCAGCGCACATACTCGTCATTGTTTTTCAGGGCGAAGAAATCGGAGCGATTAATCCAACGTTTTTCATCAGCATATTTTCCGTTCACTGCGTCCATAAAAAGTTCTAGTATTCTGGAGATGTCGTTTATTGTGTAGGTTTCAAATTTTCTTTTAATCATCGCGCAGTGGGTCACCGCGCAGCCTCCGGCAAACAAATCATAAAAATGCTTTTTTTTAGGAAAGTGGGAGACCACCCATTCCGCTATCCTGTTCTTGCTCCCCATATATGATAATCCGTATCTTTTCATACAGATATAGTCAGTTTTTTACAAAATATCTTGACAATGCGTATAATACGCATTATTATAAAGATATGAAGGATAAGGAGCTTTTAAGCCTGCTGAAAAAGAACGGATGGACGCTTGTAAGAATCAAAGGCAGCCATCATAGGCTTGAAAAAGACGGTTTTCCGCCGATAACAATTCCTGTTCACGGCGAGGATATGAAAAAGGGGCTTGAGACGGCTATCCTGAAGCAAGCCGGCTTAAAATAAAAAAAAGCGGGGCACAAGCCCTGCAAGGAGAATATATGGTGATTTATCCTGCCGTATGCCATTTTGAGGACGGTGGCTACTGGTGCGAGTTTCCCGACCTGAAAGGCTGTTTCTCGCAGGGCGATACTGAAGCTGAGATTGTGGAGAACGCGAAGGAAGCCCTTGACTGCTATCTTGAAAGTTATCTTGAGAAAGATGAGCCACTTCCAAAGGCAAGCAGAATCACGGACATAAAGACTACCGGAAAAGACTTCACTACATACATAGAATGTGATATTTCAAGCACTGGAAAAAGCGTCCGCAAGAATGTCACTCTTCCTGAATGGCTCTGCAAGCGTGCGGAAAAAGCGTCCGTCAATTTCAGCCAAGCCTTGCAGGAAACTTTAATAAAAAAACTAGGTCTTTCCTCAATCGGCTAGAACTGGCAAAGCCTGTCTGTTTTTCAGGCGGGCTTTTAGCCCGCTCTTTTGGAGGCTCTTATGAAATATGCTTATCCGGCGGTTTTTGAGCCGGCAGAGGAAGTGCGTAACTATTTTTTTTGTAGTTACGTTTTTTATTATTTTGACAGTTTGCTTAAAAGGAAGTTTCCGCCGCTTTCCGCGACTGTAAGCCCGATTTTTTCTGCAAATTCTGCGATTTTGTGCATTGTGGAGTTTTCTAGTAAAAACTGAATTCCGTCCAGAGTTATTGTTAAATCTGTAAGATCAATGTCTTTTTCACCGGTTAAATCTTCTCTTATGACTGCGCCTTTTACATATCCTGCGTCTTGAAGCATTTCAATGTATCTGTAAAAACGGTTTTCCGTTATTTTAAACTTCTTAGCCGTCAATTCTTCCTGTGGGTTCCATTCTTTTAAATCCAAGGCTAAATCAAGCTCATTCAATATCTGCCATATTATGCCGTATGTCGTTTTCATGTCTTTTTTATCGGTTATGGAATAATAGGTTTTAATCATTTTTTACCACCTTGTAACGAACTAATTTATATAGTCAATTATTGACAATACACATTTAATGTGTATAATATAATTATGAAACGTAAGGATTTGGAAAAAAAGCTTAGAAAAGCAGGTTTTGTTCTTGTACGGCACGGAGGTAGACATGATGTCTATCAGCGCGGCCATGATGAGGAGCAACTCCCGCGACATTCAGAAATAAATGAGCTGCTGGCAAAAGCTATTATAAAAAAATGGGATCTTTAGGATTTTTGCCAAAAAGCGACAAAAATTTTCAGTTAGGGGGCAATATGAAAGTTATTTATCCAGTTATTTTTACTGAAACAGAAAAAGAGGTTCTTGTGTACATTCCAAGCCTTGACGGAATGACAGAAGGCGCAAATCTTGCAGATGCTGTGGATATGGCACGTGATTATATCGCAAATGCTTTGTTTGATAAAAATGAGAGAGAATTTCCAGTTCAGGCAGAAAACGCCGATATAGAGAAAAGTCCATTTATCTCAGCTGGAAAAACGTTTGTTTCTCTTGTTGATGTTGATATTGGTTTTTTCAGGATGAGAGAAAAATCCAGGAATGTGAGGCGCAATATCACACTCCCAGAATGGCTTGACACCATGGCTACAGAAGCGCATTTGAACGTTTCGGAAATTACAAGGGAAGCGTTGAAAACTGTTCTTTGCGTCTAGTTTATTTTTTCTTATTCTTAAAGTACACTTTGCATTTCTTTTCTTTGTAGTTTTTGCAGTCATGGCAGGGCAGGCTTAGTGTCGGGTGAAATATGTTTTTTGGGCATACGTAGCCTTTTTCTTCCAGTTGTTGCTTGTTGAATTGTTCTTCTGTCATTATTTTACTCCAAAGAATTCTTTTAGTGTTACGCCTTTCTTGCAGGCGTTATAAAAGGTTTCCTTGCTTATTCCGCCGGCTTTCAGCATTAAGCCTATGTTGTTCCGGGCTTTTGTGTTGTAGGGCTTGTTTATCGCGTCCTCCACATTGTCAAACATTTTCAGCCTCTGGTGCAGTGTGTTCTTGTGCATGCCCACAAGCCTTGCAAGCTGGCTTACGTTGTAATAGTCGCCGTGGTAAAGATACAGCTTGATTTTCCCTTTTTTCTTGGTCAAAGACGCTTTCTTTGGTTCTTGCGTCCTGTCTGCCGTTTTTTTTCTTGAGGGTTCTACCGCCATGACTTCTGCCATTGTCTTGTAGCGGTCTAGGCGGCAGCTCATTGTCTTTACATTTATTCCGGCTATGTCCGCAAGTTCCTGTACTGTATAAAGCCGTCCTTTCCACTCGAACTCTTCCTCATAATCCAAGTCGTTTTCATCCGGGTATTCTTCTTGTGGAATATCAGGAATAGGCGCAGAGCCAATCCATTTTTCAACTTCCATTTCTGGAACGCCGTTCTTGTACTTTTCCTTTATCTCTTTAAGTCTTTCTTCTGTCATTCTGTTGCCTCGTTAAACCTTGTTAAACAAGATAAAACCTTTTGTAGTCCGCATATCCGATGTCAAAACCGATTGTATGCGCATAATATAATTGCTTTGCTCTTTTCAGCTGTATTTCGGTGCAGGTGATTTTCAGTGTTTTCACCTTTGCGGGCAACTTTTCTTTTCTTGTCTTTTTCCCGCTTAAAAAGTTCCGAAAATCCCATTCATTCACCTTGTTGTATTTATGGCCGTGCCAGCTGGTTTCGCCGTGAGCCTCGAAGTTATGGATTATCTTGCCGTTCTTCGCAAGTATTAGCTGTGTTGTCCATCCGTTTGAGTAAACGTCAAAATCCTTTTGCAGTTTTTCAAGGACTTCACGGCTTTTTTTTCTGCTGCATTTAAGAAGTAGTGATATTATTCTCACTGTGTCTGACAGGCGGTCAACAACAATAGTGTCGCCGTCCGCGTCTGTCAGCGTGTCTGAAAAGTCCAGGAGTGCCTGCATTATTGTTTTTGCGCCTCCTGAATATCCTGCAAATTAAGGCACGGAATCTGTAGCATATCCGCAATCATGTATTCAAACTTTGCGCCCTTGGAGTTTCTCCAGTTTGAAAGAAGATAGATGTAGTCGCAGCCGCAAAGCAGTTTTATGTCGCGCTTCATGTAGTCGTGCCAAGTCCAGCCAGTTGTGTCCTCCGCCTCATCCAGCGCAATGGGATTTACCGGGTCATATCCGAACGCGACAAGAATATCTTCCGCCTCGTTGAAAAGTTTCTTGTACTCGTTTTCATCAAGCCCCGTAATCTGTCCGCTTATGTAGACTTTCTTTGGATTCGGACTGTCAAGGCATTGGTCAATGTTGCCTTTTACCCAGAATCCGGCGATAAAATCTTTTTCTGCTTGTGTTTCCGCCTGGTTCTGCCGTGCCTCTATCATTTGAAGCAAGTCCTGCGGCAGTTCCTTGTCGCGGTATTTTTCATACATTGTTTTTCCCATGCTCTGCCTCCTATAGCATTGCCTTTAATGTGTCGTAGTCAACCGGCGTGATAACCTGGTTGAATTCCGGGTTTATGCTTATTCCGTGTGCCATTATTGAGGAAATGACACCGTCGATTCTCTGTGTGTTTGCCTTGGATTTTTTCATCGGCTTGTAGTTGCCGTTCACGTCCGGGTGAATCTCCACATTGTTTATCATCCAGAGCATTACCGGATTGTTGTCCACAAGCTGGCCGTCCTTTATGGTCTTTTCGTATGACTGGGTAAGGGGAGAGAGTTTTTTAAGACTCTGCTCAACCTCTATCAGCATTATGTCCGGGCGTTCGTTTTCTATCGCGTTTATGACCTCGCGCGACTGCCATTTATCGTAGCCTATGGCGCGTATGTTGTAGGTTTCCGCGTCGTCCAGAATGTCCCTGATAATATATGTGTAGTCAATTGTCGCGCCCGGAATCGCCGTCACAAGTCCTGATTCAATCCATGCTGGAAAGTTGATGTTTTCTTTTCTGTATCTTGCGGAGATTGTCTTTTCAGGAATATAGAAGCGGTGCTTGTAGAAATCCTTGCCGTCTTTCCTGAACTTCAATGTGAAAGCGGTCATATCGTCAACCTGCGACAAGTCCAAGCCACCGAAACACTGCATGCCCCGGAAATCTTCCCAGTCAACCGCAACGTCCTTGTTTTTCTGCCACGTTTCAACCGGAATCCAAGACTTCTCACCGCCGCCGCCCCAGATACCGAATGTCTTTGCCTTTAGCTCCGGGATTTTGTGCGGTGTAAGCTCCGCGTCGTCAATATCAGCCTGAATAACGGACGGGTCGATTATGTCATAAAGTGACGGATTTGCCTTTTGCCATACTGCCGGATTGTGGTAGTCGTCATTCTCATCAAGCGCATAGATGACCGCAAAGAAGTCTTCCTGTGTCTGCGTTCCGTTCAGAATCCGCTTTGATTTAAGGTTCAGCTCATAGCAAGGACAGGAAATCTCTGTGTCCGCGGTTGTGATTATCACGCCCTGTGCGTCTTTCTTTGAGCGCATGCCGTATTGCATTGATGTAAGCATTTTGTCAGACGCGAACGCATGGTATTCATCAAGGCAGAAGAAACGCGGCTTGAAACCGTCCGCGTCCTTTCCGCCATCGCAGAAAAAGCCCAGCCGTGACTTCTCGCTTGTGTCCTTGAATGTTATTGCAAGGGAGCGGCACTCCAGAATCTCGTTCAGTCCTGGCTCCGCTATTATGATGTCCTTTACTTCCTTGAATGTTTTTTCCGCAAGGTCATCACGTGAGGAAACAATGTAGCTTTCAGAGGCCTTGTATTTCAGGAAATTGAAGATAATCAGAGGCAAAAGAAGCCCCGTAGTTTTTCCGTTCTTTCTGTTCACTTCAATGTATGCCATTCGGAAGCGTTTTCTTTCTGGGTCGGACTTGTACCGCCAGCCCTCAAGCATTGAGAAGCAGAAGATTTGCCAGGGAAGAAGCTGTATTTCTTTTCCGTTCAGGTCGGAAGGCTTGAGCTTCTCCGCGAATGAAAGGACTGTGTCCGCAAATTCCTGATGGTACTCAAACTGAAAATCTGGGGAATTCTGTCTTTTCAGGTCTGCAAGAAAACGCTTTATGGCTTTCTTTGTGTATATTCCGGCGGTGATTTTTCCGTTCTGGATGTCAGCGCAGTATTTTTTTAGAATCTCTTTGTAGTCTCTCATTTTCTGTTTCCCAGTAACTGTTGCAGTACATTTTCATTTTTTGTGATTTCCTGCTCTGTCTTTTTTATGTTAAGGTCGTCAAGCCTGATTTTTGAGCGTGCGACCGGGCTTATGTAATACTTTGCTCCAAGCTGGTCAAACTTGTTTGAGAGGCTTATCCATCTTTTTTGGATGGTGTCGTAATCCTCATCAAACGGCGAAGTCTGCAAAAAGACTTCCTGGACTTCACGGAGCTTTTGCAGGCATACGCACAGCTGCTCAATCTGCGGAATGTCAGCGGCGGAAAGAACCCCGATTGAAAGCAAGCCTGATGTAAGTTTCTTCCAGTATTGGCGGCAGTATTTGTCTGTTATGCTTTTCGGACAGCTTACAGATGACGCGTCAAGAATCAGGGATGTGTCTTTAATCGTCTTGTCAACCGGGGGATTAGCCTTTTCCCTTGTGGTGTTCAAGGTTCCCCTGAGTGCTTTTAATTCTGTCGGCAGTCTTGGATTCATCTTTTCCCCCTGCAAAATGTAAATCTCTCGCGAAAATTGCCGGGTGTATGGTAAACGCGTTCAAAACGCCACAAAAACACCCCCTACCGGTCAACGCTTTGACCGTTGCTCCTGCCTTGTCTTTATTGAGTGGCAAGACCAGCACAAAGCCTGCAGATTGTTTTCATCCCAGAACAGGTCACTGTTTCCACGGTGCGGGATTATATGATCTGTTATCGTTGCCTTTGCTCCGCACCTTACACAGAACGGATGTTCTTTAAGGAATTGGCGTGAGCGTCTGCGCCATGCGCTAGTGTTGTATAAGCTGTGGTATTCAGCAGATTTTCCTCGTACCGCACTGTTTTTCCATTCCTCCATGTGCTGCCGTTTTCTTGCCTCTGCGATTATCCGATGTTTTGAGCAGTAATAGCCGCCATCAGATACAATTGCGGAACATCCAGCCCAACCGCACAGTCTAGCTTTCATAATGAGATTCTCCGTG
>OQVN01000648.1_pt1 | contig 12935 bp, 6 predicted proteins | sample 1691621 | NCBI WGS metagenome assembly OQVN01 (sample SAMN03418278, study PRJEB22391) | human gut metagenome | biome: human-gut; feature: organic feature; material: feces | host: Homo sapiens | place: Tanzania | collected 2013-01 | reverse complement strand
ACTTCCCTGCAGCCGCAGCCGCATGGCGTATCTCAGACGAAGCATGGATGAAAGGTACAGAAGACTGGTTGAGCAACCTGAAACTCCGTCTCTCATATGGTACAGCAGGAAATGACAACATCAACTCTTCCCTATGGAAGGATACATGGCAGAAGAGCACCACTACCGTAGATGGAGAAATCGTTGACACCTACGTACCAGGAAGCATGATGGGTAATCCGGACCTGAAATGGGAGACCACTATTTCCCGTAACGCAGGTATTGACTTCGGTTTCTGGAACGGAAAACTCCGCGGTACACTGGACTTCTATTGGAACACCACCAAGAACATCCTGATGATGGTACCTATCGATACTTCTACAGGTTACACCTATCAGTTCCAGAACGTAGGTAAGACATCCAACAAGGGTGTAGAGCTTGCACTCAGCTACGAGATAGTACGCAACAAGGACTTTAACCTGAGCTTCGGTATGACCTACAACTTCAACCATAACAACATCGACGATCTCTTCGACGGCGTATTGGCAGATACTCATACCAACTGGGGCTCAACCACCCGTCTTCCATACTACGACTACGTAATCCGCAAGGGAAACCCAGTGGGTCTGATCCAGGGCTACAAGTCACAAGGAATCTATACAGTAGATGACTTCAACGTCAGCGCAGATGGCGTATGGACTCTGAAGCCAGGTATTCCAGACAACGTAGACAACATCGGTAACTTTGCCGGTGCCGAGAACTATAAGCGTCCAGAAGACCAGAAGGCATTCCCAGGTATGGCTAAGTTTGCAGATACAGATGGTGATGGAAAGATTACCTCCAGTGATGTAACCATCATCGGCAAGACAAAGCCTCAGCACACCGGCGGTTTCAACTTCTCCGGTCATTACAAGAACCTGGACTTCACCGCCAACTTCACCTATCAGATAGGCGGCAAGGTTTATAATGCCAATGCCCTTCATGACATGATGGGTGGTAAGGACACCTGGTATGGTGCAGCCAAGCTTAATATCGTAAGCGACTGCTGGAAGATGTACAATGTAGACAGCAAGGGCGATCTTTACGCCGTGACAGACCCAACCGAGCTGAAGGCTCTCAATGCCGGCGCCAAGTATGCTCTGCCATTTGCTGAAGTAGGTCTGGTAACATCCGACTTCATAGAAGATGCCTCTTACCTTCGCCTACAGAATCTCTCCATAGGCTACACCTTTCCAAAGAGATGGATGAAACCTCTCGGAATCAGTAATCTCCGTGTGTACGCAACAGCAACCAACCTGTTCTGCATCACCGGTTATAGTGGTATCGACCCAGACGTCAACACCAACTTCGATGCTGGCGGCAACGGATTCCCTACCCCTAATTACGATTACCAGGCATATCCAAAGACACGTTCTTGGACATTCGGTGTAAACTTATCATTCTAATATACAAATAAGGAAACAGATATGAAAAATAAATTTTTATATATCGCTCTATACGCTGCAGGAATGCTGGGTGCTACCTCATGCAGCGACTATTTGGAAACGAAATCACCTTCTACCGTAGATGCAGATTTCGTTTTCTCCAGCACAGCCACAGCCAAGGCAGCACTGGAAGGAGCCAAAGCAGCCATGCATGGTGCCTACAGTTCACACATCTTCGGCGACGGACTCTACTATGCAGCCGACATTGCCGGTTCCGACATCATGCGCCATCCGGAAGGATACGCCAAGCAGCCTGGCCGCCATCCGGCTGAAGCATTCTACCGCAACGGAACCGAGACCGGTGCCTACGCACTTACCTCGTACATGAAAGAAGGAACAGACGGTACATACGGCTACCTCTTCAGCGTAATCGGTAAATGCAACGCCATTACTACAGCTTTCGAACAGAAGGACAACTTCGAGGAGATGATGAGCCAGTCGGAACCTACAGAGCTGAGCCAGCTTTATGGTGAAGCCGTAGCCATCCGCGCAACCTGCTACAGAGAACTCATCAAGTATTTCGGCGACGTTCAGTTCCAGTCAACATTCGGCGTGGTAGCCGGCGGATTGGTAAGCCGCGATTCTATCTATGACGTCTGCATCGAGCAACTCAAGAAGGTAGAGCCTTACATGTACGTTCTGGGCACCTGTCCTACCTATGCCAACAACGTGAAGAACTATTATTCGCGCACCTATGTAGATGGCCTCATTGGCCGCATGGCATTGGAAGCCGGTGGTTACCAGACCCGCCGAAACGACATCAAGCGAGTAGATGGCAAGGGCAATCCGCTCACCTTCGAAGCCCTAGGCACTGATAACCAGAACGCCACTTATGGCCGCCGTTCAGACTGGAAGAATCTTTATGCCACAGCCAAGGAATCCTTCAAGAAGGCCATCGACAACGCAGGTACTGCCGTATTCCACGAAACAGACCCTCGCTCAGAAGACAAGAATGGACGTGTCTACAACAATCCATACCAATACTTCTTCCAGCAGTTACATGATGCTGACGCCACCTATGCTGACGAAAGCATCTACGAGGAGCCATTCACTCAGGGATCGACAGGCAACGACCCACGCCCTTACTCTTTGGGGCGTCCTTCAAATGGTGGTTCCAAGGTAGCATACCCTTGCAAGAACTACGGACAGGGACGTATCAACCCAGCCTTCTATTATGGTGATTTCGATCCTAAGGACCTGCGCCGAGACGTATCATGCACCGTAACAGGAAGTACCGGAAAGGGCATTGAGGCTCTGATTCCATTCACACCGGGTTCCAAGCAAAGTGCCGGTGGTATCAGCTGCAACAAGTTTGATGAGAACCGCCAGTCTACAGTCTGGACTCAGGCACAGCGTCGTTCAGGTATCAATGCTCCATACATGAGACTGTCAGAAATGTATCTTGGCTATGCAGAGGCTTGCGCAGCAACAGGCGACAATGCAGAAGCAAAGACCTATCTTACAAAGGTTCGTAACCGTGCCTTCCGCACAGCTGATGAGGCAAACGTAGAAGGATTCATCAACAAAGAAGGTTCCTTGCTCAAGGCTATCATTGACGAGCGCGGATTCGAGTTTGCCGGCGAAGGCGACCGCCGCTTCACCTTGATACGTACTGGTCTGTTGCCTGAAAAGATCAAGGAGATTAAGGATCTTACCCGCAAGATGCTTGACGGTTTGAAGACAAATGGTTCATACACCTTCGAGAATGGCAATACCATCTCTGCCTACATCTATACCAAGAGCGTAGATGCTGCAGGTATGAAAGATGCCAACGGCAATACAATGTATGGTTACCGATTGACAACCCAATGCCCTGAAGGCAAAGAGAATGATCCTGTTCTTTATCCATCCTGGCGCGGCCAGAAGGACAATTGGGATGAGTTGGGACTCGACTATGGTACCAAGACTCCAAAGACCAATCTTGCCATCAAAGGCTTGTTTGCACCGGTTTCAGACGAAGAAGCTGAAGAACTGACAAAGGATGGTTATAAAAAGGTAGATTGGGGAAAGACGCTCGTAGATAATGATGATGAGTACTACAAGTATCTCTTCTATGATTACGACTACGTATCTGCACCTATCTATCTGTGGCCATTCACACCGAACATCATCGCAACAGGTGGATTCGTAAACGGATACGGATTCTCTAACATGTAAATAAAAAAGAGGCTCTAACAAGTAAATAAAAAAAAACAGCGAATTATTTGCATCGGAATGCATCTAATTCGCTGTTTTCTTTTTTATTCTTCTGTAAGATCTTTACAATCCTTGAGTATCTCAGCAGGAACCTCATTGCAACGCTCGTAGCGGCTGATGTCGGTAACATCGTCCTTGGCAGTCCATATCATGGAACCCGATGCCAGGAGACGGGTTACGAGATAACTCTGGTTCCAGTCGCCCATACCGTTATCATAGCTTCCGCTGATGATGTAGCCCTGGTATGGATCGTTCTTGATAGCGAACGAACCGGTGATATGGCGACCATACATACTGTCAAACTTCTGATACATCTCGAAAGTCTGGTCCTTGCGGTTGAGAACGATGTAGCAGTATGTGCCCTCAGCAAGAGGTTCACCGTTCCACTCAGCCAACTTCCATGTGCCATGAAGATTGGCAGCAGTAACTTCCAGAGAAGGCTCCTCCGGTTCATCATCATCGCTGCTGCAGGCTGCAAAGCCGCAGGCAAACAAAGCAATCACCAGGAGGGTGAAGAGTTTTTTCAAATATTTCATTGTCTTGGTATTTTTTTCTTTTTTACTTTTTTCCTTTTTTACCTTTTTACCCTTTTACCTTTTTACCTTTACAACGACCTGTATCGTTCTGTCAGACGGACGGGCATCCAAGCCCTCCAGAATAACAGGGAAGGTGAAGGATTCGGGCGTCGTAGCCGGAATCTTATCGGCTATGATGGTAATGACGAGGTCAGCCTCATCACCCGGTTCTATCACCTCAGGCTCTGTCGTAAGACGGGCATAAGGAGGAAGAAGGAGGCTGGATATACGGAGCGGCTTGTCACCGCTGTTTCCGCAGAGGATACGTGCCTCAGGCTCTGTGCCCGGCTTTACCTCTGTGATACTTGCCTTCGCCTGTTTCAGTCTGAGTGCGCCCATCTTGTGCGGATAGCGTGCCCACTGGTCAGCACCCGGCAGCACCTTGCCCGTTAAGGCAAGCTTAACGGCAGGCTGTCCCTCTACCTCTTTCAGATAGAGATAAGCACCCGTATTGATGGTGCCCGGATAGCGGTTAGGCGTGAAGGTGATCTGCACCTGACAGGTATCGCCAGGCTTCATCACATCGCCCCTGACATAAGAACTGGTACATCCACAGGTGGTTCTCACCTGTGTGATGTGCAGTATCTTCTTGCTCACATTCTTACCTGTGAAGTTGAAGGTGCGAGGCGCATCGTCCTCGGTCATCGTACCTGCATCGATAAGCGGATGCTCAAACTTCAGCAGTTCCTCCTGCGCATTCACCGTAACAGGCAAAGCCAGGAAGAAAAACGATAGGAAAGCAAATATCTTCATATTACATCCAATTACATCCAACCATTGTTGCCGGCACTCTTTCTTACGGTCACAACTACTTTCTGGCTGGTGCCGTCGGCAGCAGTTACGGTGAGCGATGTGCTTCCGGCAGCGAGTCCCGTCACGGTGAGCGTCTTGCCATCTACTGAAGCTGAAGCTACACTGCCATTCGCTACTGAGCAAGAGAAGCCCTCTGTCTGACCTGCGAAATAAGGAGCGAGGTTGAGAGTATATGTCTTCTCGATGCCCACATAAACGTTAGGCAACTTCATATCAGAACTGAGTTCCTTGTTCTTGATGTTATTCAAGAGCTGAGCAGCATCAATCAGACCAGCACCCATCTTGCCGATGTACTTAGAGAGCTGTACAATCTCAGGCGAAGCACCTACGGTAGTATGGTTCATGTAGTAGGTCTTGGTTGCACCATTCTCATAATAGCCGTCCAGTTTCTTTACAGACTTTTTCATCAGGGCAACGAAGTCGGCAGCACGATAATGACGGTTCTGCTTGACTGCATAGGCAAGACCCAAGGCAGCCACACCCGAAACGTGAGGACAAGCCATAGAGGTTCCCTCCATGTAGCCGTAAGCAGGCTGACCGTTCTTGATCATCGTAGAGAGCACAGCACCTTTCTGCTCGGTGGTCTCTGCCCAGTATTCATCTTCCTGCTCGCCAATCTTGCTGTAATATTCCAAGTCGCCACCAGGAGCACTCAGGGTTACGAGCGAACCGAAATCGGTGTAGCAGGCTGGAGTAAAGTCGGCAGCTACTGAAGATACGCAGACGCACTTAGAGTAAGCACCTGGGAAAGCAGGATTGCCAGCATACTCGTTACCGGCTGCGAAGACAGGAATACCGCCGTCGATGACTCCATTAGGAGAACCTGCATTGTTGATGAAGTAATCCAAAGCTTCCTTCTCCAGCGGATAAGTCTCAGCCCATTCCTTCTCGGTAGCAGGACCCGGAGTATAACCGTTGATGATGCTAGACTCTGAAGAGTTGTAACCCCAACTGCACTGCAGGATGACTGCACCATTATCGGCAGCATACTTGATGGCTCTCGCCTCTCCTGCCAAGGTTACACTGTTCTGACCGGAGAATACCTGGCAAGACATAATCTTGACACCAGAGTTAGGAGTTCCGTCACCACCGGCAACACCAGATACACCGATACCATTATTATTTACGGCTGCAATGGTACCAGCTACGTGAGTACCATGACCGGTGTCGTTGGCATCAGTCCAGGTAATATCGCCGCTCTCAGTAACGAAGTTGTAGCCATGAAGGTCGCCCTCATAACCGTTTCCGTCGCCGTCAGTCTGGGCACCCTGAACACTTTCGCCCGGGTTGCACCACATGTTGGCAGCCAAATCAGGATGCGTATACATCACACCCTCATCGAGAATAGCCACGATGATAGAAGGATCACCTGTGCAGGTCTTCCATGCCTCAAGTGCATTCACATCACATCCTGCCTTAGCACCCACGTGATTATTGTTGAGGTTCTCAAAATCATAGTTGCCCTCGCCCAGGTTACGGTAATGCCACTGGCTGGCAAAGCCCGGATCGTTTGGCTCGCCTTCGGCAGCAGCGCGGGTAGCCTTCTGCTGAAGTGCCTTATCGCTGAGATAGATGCGCTTGCTGTCGGTATTGTAAGCACGTTTGATGCGACCGTTGGTCTGAACCTTTGAGATTTCACCTAACTGCTTCAGACGCTCGGCAGCCGCCTTCAGGTCGGTTCCCTTATTAAACTTCACCGTATACCAGAGGTGGAGTCCCGCCTCGCGGGTTCTTGCCTCAGTATTAGCATCTACCGGGAACACACGCTCGAAGCTGTAGCTTCCCAGGATGTCGAGCACCTCGTCGGTAGAAGGAATACCCGAACGGGTAGCCTTTCCGGCGCGGGTCTTGCTCAGTTGTGCCTGGTCGAGGATGTCGCTCATCTCCGGACTGAACTTAATCAGCAGCTCACCAGCCTCAGCATCTGCAGGGATGGTGATTTCTGAATTGCCGTCAGAAGAGCCGATGGTTGACAGGCTGTCAGAACAGCCCGTCAATGCCAATGCGACCATTGCTATATAGAAAAACTTTTTCTTCATTGTTTGCTTCTATATTGTTTTTATGTTTATCTTACTTTTTCTTAGTTCTCCTGTACTTAGCCATCAGCGCAGCTTCATCAATATCACCTGCTGCCACGTATGTACGGTAGTAGAGCGGATAAGCTACACCCGGAACCTCCCACTTGCTGCCTGGGTCGCTGGTTCCGTAATAGTAGTCGTAGCTGTAGCTGTCTTCTGTCATATTAGAGAAACCAACGGCAGCGCCATCGCTATTCTTACCCTTAGGCTGCTGGTTGAAGACCATCGTAGGTGCATTCCATTCTACCATGTGTGGATGGAAGAGAATCCACTTAGGCACCTCACCTGTAAAGAAGTTCAGGTTGAGTGACAACTGACGGCAGTTTGGCAATACACGTGGCACATTGAGAGGATAAACATCCTCGCATACTACAGAACCATCCTTGTGCTTGCAGGTTACAGGATTATCCCATCCTGAGAGCAACCACTTGCAGGTATCGCCTACCAGCTTGTCGAGATAATCTTCCTTGTTGGTAGAGAAGTCAGACTTGCTGTATCGGGTAGCCTTGCCGGCAGCCTCCAGTGCCTCAGTCATCTCATCATCGGTAGGAAGTTCACCCTCCAGGAAGCAGTAAGACAACTCAAGTGTATTCAGCTTATCCCATGTCAGGAGCTTGAGAAGCGCCTGGCGGTCTGCGGTTCCGGCATTTACCTTACCATAGAGTCCGATAGGATAGGTATTATAGACATAGACAGATCCTGTCATTTCGCCCAGCGAAGCGATGTCGATGACAACATCCGTACGGCGCTGTGCATAGAGGACGAGATGGCGCAACTTAGGGAAGTTCTTCTCGTTGACGATATTGGTGATATCCGACAACTTGTTGAAGTTGTTACTTACCAGGTTGAGCGATTCAAGACTCTTGCCCAGCTTAACAAAGTTAGCAGGCAACTGAGTCAGACCATAAGCCTGAACGGTAAGATCCTTCAGATACTTCAGTGAGCAGATTTCTTCACCGAGCTTCACCTCGCGAATCTGGTTGTTCTCGTTGGCTGCAACAGAGAAAGACTCCAGGAACTTGAGGTTGCCCACTTCCTTAGGAAGGGTTTCACCACTCTTGAGGTTGAACATGCTGAACTTGACTGAACGTACACGTCCCAAAGCTTCAGGATGAGTCTTCACGAAATCATCAGTAGCCTCCCAAAGGGTTACGCTACTCCAGTTGCGCATATTGTCACTCGTATCGTAGGTAATCATACTACTCAGCTTCTGGTTAATCATGATGACAGAGAGTGAGTCACCGGCACGGTTATCCTCAATCTTAGGTGCAGCCTTCTGGCGAACGGTCAGGATGACATCATCTGTAGGATTGCCATCCGCATCTACCAGCTGGTCTTCAGCCTTGACTGGCACAAGATGAACCTTAGCCACACGAACGGCAGGAACCACGTTCATCTCCCAACGGAACTTGAAGTTCACGGTGCGAGGACGATACTTTCTGTCCAGCACGATGCCCAGGTTAGTACCTGTCAGTTTATCTTCATCCTTGCTGTTCAGGAGCCAGCCTTCACGCTCACTCTCGTTCTCAGCCTTCTCTGCATCGGTCAGATCACCCTCGAAAGAATACTCAATCTTACCTATCTTGCATTCCACGTTGGCAGAAATCAGACTTTCGAAAGCACGGTTGTCATAAGAATCAGAGTTCTCGATTTCTACAACAGGATCCTTCAGGAAGATCTGCTTGCCATAACCAAACTGGGTGATAGTAAGCTTGCGGCTCTGTCCGTTGGCACCCTGGAAACTGAGTTCTGTGCTGCGGAGCGTATTGGAAAGAGTAGAATCCACCTTGATGGTACCCTCAACAGAACCCACACCGTTGGCAGGCGAAAGCATCAGCCAAGGCTCAGAGGTGCTTGCCACCCAGTCCTGTGAGGCAGCGATGGCAATCTGCTCTGTTCCGCCCTGAGGTCCTATGGCTATCTCGTCCTTATCGAGCGCCAGACCTCCTGGGATATCGACATCATCCTTATCGCTGCAGGCTGTGAAAAGCCCGGCAGCGAGAACGATACCTAATGTCAGTTTATTCATATATTTCATATTACTACTTTCTTATAGGGTTTAATTTTCGAGATCCAAAGCATCACAACCGCGGATGTCCTGATTCTTGTCGTAGAACAGCTTATACATACCTGCCTTGATGTATGCGCAGACGCTGGTTACATCGATAGAGATGTTAGGGTTGTCTGCGATATTCAGGATATAAAGGTGAGAGGTCAGTGTCTCTTCTACCTTACGGATATCGTTGGAACCAATCTGGAACTGGATCAGGCTCGGACAGGTTGTGATTCCTGTAGGCCATGTACGCAGGCAACGCTGGTCGGTCTTCTCATCACGCTGGTGGTTGATGGCAAAGGCACGGAGCACAGCACTGTTCAATGGCTGGGTTGGCACCTCGGTGAAGCAGTTGTAGCTCAAGTCCATATTGGTAATGTATGGCAATGTGGTTGAGCGGAAGTCATCAGAGAGGGATGTCAGCTTGTTGAATCGGAAGTCGATTACCTGCAAGAGGTAAGCTTTCTTTCCTGTGATTGAACCCTTAGGAATAGAACGCATCTGGTTGCCACTCAAGTCGAGCGTAGTGATAGGAGAACCTGCAGTGAACAATTCTGAAGGGAACTTCTCTATCTTGTTGTTCGACAGAGTAACGGTTGCTGCATTGATTCCCTTGTAAGTACCATGACTGTTATCTACACCTGTAATCTCGTTGTAAGAGAAGTCTACAGAACCCATCTCGCGAACAGAACTTGCATCGAAGATATTAGGAATCTTCTTCAACTTGTTGTGGGCGAAGGTCAGACTCTCTACATCATCTGTAAAGGCACAGAGATTAGCAGGAACTTCCTCAATCTGGTTGTTGTTCAGATAGAGTGAAGAAAGCGCTACCTCAGAACCGAACGGATGCAACTTCTTGATATTGTTGTAAGCCAGATCGAGCAGACCGAGGTTCACCATCTTGCTCAAGGCAGATGACTCAGGGAACTCCTCCAGGTTGTTGTAACTCATATAGAGAATCTGGAGCGTCTTACCGGTCTTCTCGTTAGCCAGACGGGTCCAGTCGTTTCTCAACTGGTTGGCTGAGATACCCTTGCATCGTGCCAGGTTCATCGCCTGCAATTTAGGGAGATTATAGTAGAAGTCTGGAATGCGACTGATCTTCGGACAGTTGTAAAGCTCGATATCGGTCAGGTTTTCCATCTTGTCCCAATCCTCATCCTTAAACTCCTGCGCAAACTTACCATAAACTGGATCGTCAGCATTGTAGAACTTCGTACAAACCTCATCGGCTGTGATAGAAGAGTTACCGATGTAGAACTGCTGCAATTTGGTCAGACGGTAGATAGCCTTTGAAATACCGCTGATGCGGTTGGTCAATGTACCGATCTGCGCATCCTTCAGGTTGATGCGGCTGTCCTTCTTGATTCTGTTCTTCGGTGCCACCTTAGGATCTGAGTTGTAGCTTTCTACAATCATCTCCGACATGTTGGCACGTGGGTCATACTTCAGGAACTTATTCTCATAGTCGTGACGCATGCTGCTCTTCTTTGCTGCAGTCAGACTGTTTGCATCATAATTATTGAAGATGTTGGCACCAATCTTCTCATCGTGAGAACCGAGGTTGAGCACCTGGAGTTCTGTCAGCTGTCCGATGGCATCAGGTACGATTCCCTTTGCACCGAAACCGGCGATGATAAGACCGATGACACGGCCGTTGCTGTTGAGCGTTACGCCTGGCTGGTCGCCCCACATATCGAGTTCCTTATTGAAGTTCCAGTTAGCTCCCTTGAAGGTAGCATCACCATAGAAGCTCCACTCCTTACCCTGGAGAGATTCCCAGATAGCCTTCAAAGCCTCATAGTCCTTGATATACTCCTTTGTCTTGGAAAGGAGGATAGGCACCTGTGCTTTTTCATTGAGCTGATTGTCCTCAATAACGAAAGCCTCACCCTTTACAGGCTGGGTCTCATACTTGGTCTTCAGCGCACCTGTCTTGCCATAGGTGGTATAAGAGGTAACCTGATAAGTACCGGCAGGCAACCATACGGTCGTATCGCAGTAAGCAGTACCAGTGTCCATATACTTATCGTTCTCATTGTCAGGATTCTGATTCTCTTTGCTAGACTCCTTATATTTCACCTTCAGTTCAGGGAAGGTAAAGGTTTCACGGGTAAAGAGGTTGGTTACGCTGACGTCAACGAGACGGATGTTAGAGAAAAGATACTCAGTACCACCGGCACGGGTCTTCTCCCACTCCTTCACGAGATTGAACTTCACCTTACCACGCTCCACAGTCTCCACCATGAGGTTCTGTACTTCCAGACCGCCACCTACTACAGTGAATGTTTCGCCGGCAGAAGAAGCCAGCAACTCCTCGTCTACCGCATCATAGAGATAGAAACCGATGACGGTGTAAGTACCCGAAGCGAGTTGCAGTTTTTCACTTCTCAGACCGTACTCAGCATTCTCTGAATTATAAGAATTGAGCACCAGCGTCTGAGACACAGTTGTACCATTGTGCTCCATGACCACCTTGATTTTCTTGGCATCATCCAGTTTCTCAAGTTTGTCAAGGGCAGCAGCACGGGTAGCTCTTGAAGAAACCTTCTTGCTGAGCTTGAACTGCACATATCCGTATGTGCCGTCCCAGCCCTCGGTTTCATCATCAGAGCAACTTGTTGCTGCAAAGGTCAGGAGAGAGACCAAGAGCAACAAGAGTGCCTTTGAAAATATTTTCATTCTGTTCATTACTTTCTAATTTTTCTGATAGAAGTATGTTTCTTACTCATTCCCTCACCAGGAGATTCTACAACAAGAACCTTTACAGGAGTTCCGTTGTCCTTGAATACCATAAACATTGGAGTAGCAGCAGGAACATTTACGAAGAATACCCAATTATTATTCTCATCCATACTAGGCTCTGCATAAACATCCTGTCCTTCAACATCCTTAACTGTAAGATAGCCTGTCTCCATCATAGTGGTAGGATCCCAATCCTTGATATTAGGATTAACTGTAAGAGAGCTTCCTACTTCTGACTGAGCGACATATATTTCGTCACCATTGTAGCCAAAATTATCAGATATGATAGAACCATACATTGATTTATCCTTCTTGCACTCTACTGGCAAGTAGTTCATCTTCAAGATTGTCGGTGCTACAGCCTGATCATCAGCAGAAGAGCTTGCCTCCTTCTGTACAACATCCATCAGGAAGAAACGGTCGTAATCGCTCTTCACGCTTGTGAAATTATTCTCAAGCATCTCATCAGGACCATTCTCCAAATCAGCATAAACGCCCTGTGGCAATGCATAAACCAGGAACTCACGGCTTCCGCTGCTCAAAGGCTCAATAGTGAGCTTAACGTCACCCTTCTCACCCTGCAACTTCACAGCGCCAGATGTTTCCTCGCGCAGACCATCCTCCTCTTTCTCGAAGACTACCAGCTGATAATCATCACCAAAGGTCTTGAGGGTGAAAGGAACAAAGTTATAGAAGGTGAAATCGTTGGTATCACCGCCATTCAGGCTAGAACCATTCTGGGTAAACACCTTACCATCGAGAGATACATTCCATACTGCCCACTGTGATGAGGTTGGCCATGTAATATCCATTGTGCTGGTGGTCATACCATTATAGATAACAGGTACGGTTACAGCAGCCTTGCCATCCTCAGAAGTGAAAGTGATGGTGTAGTTGCCATCCTTAGCGATGGCATACTTAGCACTTACACCCTGATTCTCCTTGAAGGAAACACCGCCTACAGCATCCTTGTTAGGTGTACCTACCAGGAAGCCACCTTCCAATTCTACCC
>OQVN01000646.1_pt1 | contig 12976 bp, 7 predicted proteins | sample 1691621 | NCBI WGS metagenome assembly OQVN01 (sample SAMN03418278, study PRJEB22391) | human gut metagenome | biome: human-gut; feature: organic feature; material: feces | host: Homo sapiens | place: Tanzania | collected 2013-01 | reverse complement strand
CGGGCCGTCCTACCGACAACATCGGATTGACCATCTTTGCGGGCGAGGCGTTCACCCAGTGCCCGATGACCACCGACCACGCCAGTCTGCTGCGCCTGTTGCAGGATACAAGAACCGATATTGCCGCCCGTGGACTCATCGACGATGGTACCGCAGTGGGCATGGGTCTGGCGAATGCCGTGAGCCGATTGAAGGATTCCAAGTCGAAGAGCAAGGTGGTAATCCTGCTCACGGATGGAAGTAACAACATGGGCGACATCTCGCCGATGACTGCAGCCGAAATAGCCAAGAGCTATGGCATCCGAGTCTACACCATCGGCGTGGGCACCAACAAGGTGGCACCTTATCCGATGCCGGTGGCAGGAGGCGTGCAGTATGTCAACATCCCTGTGGAGATTGATACGCAGACGCTTCGCGACATTGCGCAGACCACCGACGGAAACTTCTATCGTGCTACCAACAATGCCGAGCTGAAGAAGATTTATCGGGATATTGATAAACTGGAGAAATCGAAGTTCAATGTAAAGCATTTCGCCAAGCGCTATGAGGCCTATCAGCCTTTCGCCCTTGCCGCCCTGTTGATATTGCTGGTAGAGATTCTGCTCCGCATCACCTGGCTCCGCCGCATCCCTTGATGGAATTAAAGAAATAATATAAATATAACCATGTTAAGATTTGAAGATCCCGCATTTCTCTGGCTGTTGTGGGTGATACCGGCACTGGTGCTGGTTCGCCTGATAGGTTGGAGAAGGAGAAGGGCAAAGCTCAGAAAGTTGGGTGACCCCGAGTTGCTCAAGCAGCTGATGCCCCACATATCTAAATACCGCCCCACAGTGAAGTTCGTGCTGATGCTCGCAGCCTTGGCATTGCTCATCGTGATGGTGGCACGCCCGCAGATGGGCAGCAAGATTTCTAACGAGAAGCGAAATGGCATAGAAACCATGATTTGTCTCGATATCTCCAATTCCATGCTTGCCGAAGATGTGGCTCCGTCACGTCTCGACAAGAGCAAGATGCTGATAGAGAATCTGGTTGATAACTTCACCAACGACAAGATTGGTCTCATCGTCTTCGCAGGCGATGCCTTCGTGCAGTTGCCTATCACCAGCGACTACGTTTCTGCCAAGATGTTCCTGCAGAACATTTCCCCTGGTCTCATCCAGACCCAGGGCACCAACATCGGACAGGCCATCAGCCTCGCCACCAAGAGCTTCACCCAGCAAGACAACGTGGGCAGGGCCATCATCGTGATTACCGATGGCGAAAACCACGAAGAGGGTGCACAGGAGGCTGCGCAGATGGCCAACAAGAAGGGCATCAACGTGTTTATTCTGGGTATAGGTAATGCCAAGGGAGCACCCATCCCGATGGGCGACGGCTCTTATCTGAAGGACAATGCGGGCAACACCGTAATGACTGCCCTGAATGAGCAGATGTGCAAGGAACTTGCCCAGGCAGGCAAGGGTCAGTACATTCATGTAGACAATACCAGCGATGCGGAAAGAGCATTGAATGATGATATTGCCAAATTGCAGAAAGGCGATGTGACGAGTGTGGTTTACAGCGCTTATGATGAACAGTTCCAGGCTGTAGGTATTCTTGTCATCCTGTTGCTTATCATCGAAATCTGTCTGCTTGAGGTAAAGAATCCTCTGCTCAGAAACATCAAGTTTTTTAAGAAAGACATCAGGAAGCCTTTCTGATAAACGTTTATACATTATTATATAATAAGAATGAGATATTTAAGATATATATTGGTTTTTGCCCTGATGGTGCTGGGCTTGGCGAAGGTGGGAGCGCAGAACGACCGCAACTTCATCCGCCAGGGAAACCGCGCCTATCATAAACAGAAGTGGGCTGCAGCCGAAACGCAATATCGCAAGGCTATCTCCAAGAACCAGAAGAATGCACAGGCTGTCTATAATCTGGGTTGCGCCCTGATGATGCAGCAGAAGGATTCGATGGCGATGATACAGTTTGAGAATGCTTCGAAACTGGAAACGAACAAGATGCGACGCGCCAGAAGTTACCACAACATGGGTGTGGTCATGCAGCAGCATCAGCAATATGCGCAGGCCATAGGATGTTATGAGAACGCCCTGCGCTGCAATCCGCAGGACAATGCAACCCGATATAATCTTGCCCTCTGTAAGAAACTGCTTAAAAACCAGAAGCAGAACAAGCAGAACGATAAGAATAAGAACAATAAGGATAAAAACAAGGACAAGAACAAAGACAAGCAGAACAAGGATCAGAGCAAAGATCAGAATAAAGACAAGAACAAGAACGATAAAAATAAGAACAACCAGAATAAGAACAATCAGCAGAATCAGAACAATCAGGACAAGATGAGCAAAGATAATGCTGAACAACTCTTGAACGCTGCCATCCAGCAGGAGAAGGATACGAAGCGCAAGATGCAGAAAGCGATGAGTCAGCCTCGCAGAAAGCAATATGAGAAAAACTGGTAAAAAGTAAAATAATACAACGAGCATAATATATTAAGAACATGAAACATATAGGTTGGTTTATTATTATATGGGCAATGCTTCTGGGCTTCAGTTTGCAGCTGAAAGCCCAGCATATCAGTGTGTCGGCACCAACACACGTGGCGGCGGGAGAAAACTTCCGTGTGGCCTATACCATCAATACACGTGATGTAGAGGAATTCCGCCTGGGCGGAGTAGGAGAAGGACTTGAGGTAATCGCTGGTCCTTACACCTCATCGCAGTCCAGTTATCAGATGATCAATGGCCATACTTCCTCTTCATCGTCTGTAACCATTACCTATACGCTCTACGCAGCTAAGAACGGAACCTTTGGCATTGGTGCCTCTCATGCCATCGTAAATGGTAAGAAACTCTCTTCCCATCCGGTTAAGATTACGGTTTCTGGCCATGCTGCACGCAACAACGGCGCACCTTCCATGCACGGACAGAATGATTATGATGAACCACGCATGCGAACAGCCGGATCCAGAATATCAGGCAGCGACCTCTTCATCAAGGTTACAGCCAACAAGCGACGTGTTCACGAACAGGAACCGGTGCTCCTTACTTATAAGGTTTACACGCAGGTAGACCTTACCCAGTTGGAAGGCAAGATGCCTGACCTGAAGGGATTCCACAACCAGGAAGTTCCGCTGCCTCAGCAGAAGACCTTCCATACTGAAACAGTAAACGGCCGACCTTACCGATGCGTTACATGGAGCCAGTATGTCATGTATCCGCAGATGACGGGAAGCCTCACCATTCCAGCCATTACCTTCAAGGGAATCGTAGTTCAGCAGAACAGAAACGTTGACCCGATGGAAGCTTTCTTCAATGGTGGTTCTGGCTATGTTGAAGTAAAGAAAGATATCATAGCTCCTAGTGTGAAAATTCAGGTTGATCCATTGCCTCAGCGCCCAGCCAACTTCTCGGGCGGTGTAGGTAAATTCAACATTACGGCTTCCATCGACAAGAAGGAAGTAAAGGCTGGCGAACCTATCACCATTCGTGTAGTGGTAGGAGGAATCGGAAACCTGAAGCTGCTCAAGCAGCCTGTCATTACCTTCCCTAAGGATTTTGACAAGTACGATGCGAAGGTGACAGACAAGACCCGTCTCACAGCCAATGGAGTAGAAGGCAATATGATTTATGACTTCCTGGCTGTGCCTCGTAATCAGGGAAATTATACCATTCCTGCGGTAGAATTCACCTATTATGATACTTCGGCTAACAAGTACAAGACAATCAAGACCCAGCCGTTTACGCTGAACGTAGAGAAGGGCGATGGAACTTCAGACAATGAAACCTCAGATTTCAGCAACAAGGATAAGGACATTCACGCGCTGAAACTGGGCAAGTCTAACCTCCATGATATTGACGATATGTTCTACGGAAGCTTCGGCTACTGGACCAGTCTGCTGGTTCCATTGGTAGCCTTCTTTGCCCTGCTCATAGTCTTCCGCCGCCGTGCTCTTGAGAATGCCGACCTTGTAAAGGTACGTTCCAACAAGGCAAACAAGATAGCAACCAAGCGTCTGAAGAAGGCTCATCTGCTGATGCTCGCCGGAAAGCAGGAAGAATTCTATGATGAAGTGCTCCGTGCTTTGTGGGGCTATGTAAGCTACAAGCTCAACATACCAGCCGAAAAGCTCTCGCGTGAAAACATTCAGGCTATGCTCGAAAAACATTGTGTAGAGGAGAGAACTATCGAGAAGTTTACAACTGCGCTCGATGAATGTGAGTTTGAACGCTATGCGCCGGGCGACCCTGCCGGCAATATGAACCGTACATTCGACTCAGCAATGACTGCTATTATGAATATAGAAAATGCTATCAATGCAACGCGTAAGCAGCGCAAGAAGAGTGCAACCGGATATTCGTTCGTCATGATGATCATGGTGATGCTGGGCTGCTCTGTTTCTGCAGGCGCTGTAACCAAGAACAATGCTGATACGGAATATCAGAAAGGTAACTATCAGCAGGCCATACGCGACTATGAGGAAATATTGAACAACTATGGTGTTTCTGCCGAAGTTTACTATAACTTGGGCAATGCTTATTACCGTACAGACAATATTACCAAGGCTGTGCTCAATTATGAGCGTGCCCATCTGCTCTCGCCAGGCGATGAAGACATCAACTTCAACCTGCAGTTTGCACGTAGCAAGACCATCGACAAGATTACTCCGGAAAGCGAAATGTTCTTCGTAACCTGGTGGAAAGCGCTGGTCAACTTTACGAGTGTTGACTGTTGGGCAAAGACAGGCATCATTGCCATCATCATGGCGCTGGTTCTGGTATTGGTTTATCTCTTCGGTCCGCACATCGTGTTGCGCAAGATTGGTTTCTTCGGTGGAATCTTCTTCGTGGCAGTCTTCCTGCTGAGCAATCTCTTTGCTTACCAGCAGCGGCAGATGCTCATCAACCGTACGGGAGCCATCATCATCGCTCCTTCTGTCAATGTGAAGAAGACTCCAGCCAAGACGAGTGCTGACCTCTTCCTGCTGCATGAAGGAACTCGCGTTGATATTACCGATAAGGCGATGAAAGGCTGGCGTGGAATCAAGGTTGGAGACGGCAGAGAAGGCTGGATAGAGACCAAGGCTATAGAGGAAATCTGATTAAAATAAAAAGAATGGATTTTAGTAGGATACAAGATTTTGACATGCAGTTGTTGCATGTGTTTAACGGCAGCGAGAATGTCTGGCTCGATCAGATGGCGATGGCGCTTACATCGGGCTGGACATGGATTCCGCTTTATATCGTCCTCTTCGTTGTTGTGATAAGAAACAACGAGATGATGGGGCAGATTGCGCTCGTGGTTGGAGGAGCGGTGCTCTGTATCTTTCTGGCTGATGGACTGGTGGATGGAATCATCAAACCGCTGGCTGAAAGATGCAGACCTTCCAGCGACCCGATGTTCAAGTATACGGTTCAGGTGGTTGACAATATGCGCCTCAAGAGTTTCAGCTTCTGTTCGGCTCATGCGGCTAATACGCTTTCTATAGCCATCTTCTTCTCGTTGCTTATCCGCAGCAAACTGGTTACGTGGACCCTGTTATTATGGTCGCTCGTGAACTGTTGGACCCGTCTTTACCTGGGTGTTCATTATCCGGTCGATATTCTTTGCGGTCTGGCTATCGGAGCTGTGGTGGGAGTTGTCGTTTATCTTATCTACATCAGGATGTATTACCGCATCTCCCCAAAGATTAAGTATATTTCCAACCAGTATACAAGTACGGGTTACGACTATGATGATGTAGATAAAATCATGACCGTAGTGATATTTACCCTTATCATGGTTGTGTTTTATGCCACCTGCAGGATGGCAAATCTTTAGTACAGGAATAAAAGTTCAAAATAGAAAGTTCAAAAAGTAAAATAAATAATGGATACAAAACACATTAAGATTAGTGATTATAACTATGATTTACCGGATGAGCGCATCGCAAAATTCCCTATTGCTCAGCGCGACCACAGCAAACTGCTGGTCTATAAGCACGGCGAAGTAAGCGATGATGTTTTCCATCATCTTCCCACATATCTCCCTCAAGGAGCCTTGATGATATTCAACAATACCAAGGTGATACAAGCGCGTCTGCACTTCCGCAAGGAAACAGGTGCGCTTATTGAGGTTTTCTTGATGGAGCCTGCAGAACCTACTGATTATGAACTCATGTTCCAGACCACAGGACATTGTTCCTGGCTCTGCATGATTGGTAATCTGAAGAAATGGAAAGAGGGCAGCCTGAAGCGTGATTTCGAAATCAAGGGCAATAAGCTTACGCTCAGCGCCACTATGCGACGCGGAGATGCGCTAGGCTCTGAAGCGCAGAAAATGGTTGCCAAAGGCGGAGGAACCAACTATTGGGTTGACTTCGATTGGGACAACGATAAGGTGTCTTTCGCTGAGATTCTCGAAGCAGTAGGCGAATTGCCTATTCCTCCATATCTCAACCGCAAGACTGAGGAGAGCGACAAGACCACCTATCAGACGGTTTATTCTAAAATCAAGGGAAGTGTGGCTGCTCCAACTGCCGGACTTCACTTTACCGATGCGGTTCTCAAGGATCTTGATGCGCATGGAGTCGACCGCGAAGAAGTAACCCTGCATGTAGGAGCCGGCACATTCAAACCGGTGAAGAGTCTTGAAATTGAAGGTCATCAGATGCATACGGAATACATTGTTGTCCATCGCCGCAGTCTGGAAAAACTCATCAAGCACGAGTGCCGGGTCATTGCCGTAGGAACCACCAGCGTCCGTACCATCGAGAGTCTCTATTACATGGGCGTTCATCTGCTGAAGCATCCTGAGGCAAATGAAGACGATCTGCACGTAAAACAGTGGGATCCTTACGAGCTTTCTGAAGATGGCAATCTGGTAGATGGAATCACTCCGATGCAGGCTATCCAGGCAATCATCGATTATCTGGACCGCAACGGTTTGGAGGCTCTCCATTCCAGCACGCAGATTATCATTGCTCCTGGCTATCAGTATAAGATTGTGAAGATGCTGGTCACCAATTTCCATCAGCCTCAGAGCACACTCCTGCTTCTGGTGAGTGCTTTCCTCAAGGGCGACTGGAAGAAGGTTTACGATTATGCTCTTTCGCATGATTTCCGTTTCCTGAGCTATGGTGATTCATCCCTGCTCATTCCGTAAAAGGAGTTAGGAAAACTATAAATTATTAATTGTAAATTATAAATTAAAAATAGATGATTTCAGTAGAAGGACTGAAAGTAGAGTTTGGCGTTAAGCCTCTCTTTCATGATGTAAGTTTCGTCATCAACGACCGCGACCGCATTGCCCTGGTCGGTAAGAATGGTGCGGGAAAATCTACGATGCTCAAGATTCTCTGCGGTTTGCAGAAACCTACTGCTGGCATTGTGGCTATACCCAACGAAACCACTATCGGCTATCTGCCACAGGTGATGAAACTGCAGGACGATACGACCGTGAAGGAGGAAACCCGCAAGGCTTTCGCCCATAATACCGAGATGAAGGCGCGTCTGGACAAGATGCAGCAGGAAATGGCCGACCGCACCGACTATGAGAGCGAAAGCTATGCTCAGCTCGTAGAGAAGTTTACCCAGGAACATGAACGCTACATGATGATGGGTGGCGAAAACTATGAGGCTGAGATAGAGCGCACCTTGAGCGGTCTTGGCTTTACGCGCGATGATTTCGAGCGCCCTACCAAGGAGTTTTCCGGTGGTTGGCGTATGCGTATCGAACTTGCCAAGATTCTGTTGCAGAAGCCGGATGTCCTGCTCCTCGATGAGCCTACCAACCACCTTGATATTGAAAGTATCCAGTGGTTGGAGCAGTTCCTGGCGCAGAGTGCAAAGGCTGTGGTTCTGGTGAGTCACGACCGTGCTTTCATCAACAATGTAACTAACCGTACCCTCGAAATTACTTGCGGAAGGGTAGAAGATTATAAGGTGAAATACGATGAGTATGTTGTGTTGCGTGCCGAACGCCGTGAGCAGCAACTCCGTGCCTACGAAAACCAGCAGAAGGAAATTGCCGACATCAAGGATTTCATCGAGCGGTTCCGCTACAAGCCTACCAAGGCGGTTCAGGTGCAGAGCAGAATCAAGCAGCTCGAGAAAATCGTGCCTATCGAAGTGGATGAGGTTGACAACAAGCAGATGCACCTCAAATTCCCTCCTTGTCTCAGAAGTGGCGATTATCCTATCATCTGCGATGAGGTGCGCAAGGATTATGGTGCCCATACCGTCTTCGACCATGTTACCTTTACCATCAAGCGTGGCGAGAAGGTGGCTTTCGTCGGTAAGAACGGCGAGGGTAAGTCTACCCTGGTAAAATGTATCATGGGTGAGATTCCTTTCACCGGAACACTCAAGATTGGCCATAATGTGCAGATTGGCTATTTCGCCCAGAATCAGGCACAGCTCTTGGATGAGAATCTTACCATCTTCCAGACTATCGACAATGTGGCAACAGGCGAAATGCGTCTGAAGGTGAACGATCTCCTGGGCGCCTTCATGTTTGGCGGCGAGACTTCAGAGAAGTTTGTCAAGGTGCTGAGTGGTGGAGAACGTAGCCGACTGGCGATGATCAAGCTGCTGCTGGAGCCGGTGAATCTCCTCATTCTCGATGAGCCTACCAACCACCTCGACATGCAGTCGAAGGATGTGCTGAAAGAAGCCATCAAGGCTTTCGATGGAACAGCCATCATCGTGAGCCACGACCGTGAATTCCTCGATGGTCTGGTAGATAAGGTCTATGAGTTTGGCGGCGGCAAGGTTCGTGAGCATCTCGGTGGTATTTACGATTATCTCCGTGCCCATAATGCCGAGAACATCAATCAGGCGCTTGCCAACCAGAGTATGGCTTCTGCCGGTTCGCCTTCTGCCAATGCTTCCGGCTCTTCTGTCGCATCAGGTTCTACAGCCGACAGTCTTGCCTCTGCCACATCCGGCAAGCAAAGCTACGCAGAACATAAGGAACAGCAGAAGAAGATTCGTAAGGCAGAGAAAGCCGTGAAGGAATGTGAGGCGAAGATTGAGAAACTGGAAGCGAGAAAGAAGGAGATTGATGAACTCCTGATGAAACCGGAAAATGCAACCAACATGGAACTCGTTACTGAATACACCGAACTCATGAAGGGTCTCGATGAGGAGAACGAGCGCTGGATGCTCCTTTCGGAAGAACTGGAAGAAGTTTCGAAATAATAATAACTTTAATATAAAAAGAAACGAAAATGAAAATGAAGATGATCTTACCGATGATGCTGATCGCAGCTCTGCCATTAGGCGCTGACGCTCAGAACAAATCGGGTCTTGTCATGAGCAATCTCGACAAGACAGTAAAGCCAGCAGACAGTTTCTATCAGTTTGCTACAGGCGGATGGCAGAAGAACAATCCTCTTCCTGCCGCTTACAGCCGTTATGGCAGTTTTGACCAGCTTGCTGAGAACAACAACAAGCGCATCAACGCCATTCTTTCTGAACTCCAGAAGAAGACTTACAAGGCTGGAACCATCGAGCAGAAATTGTCTGATTTCTACAAACTCTCTATGGATGTTGACAGCCGCAACAAGGCTGGAATCGCTCCTGTAAAGCCTTTGATGGATGAGATAGAAGCTGCCAAGACCAAGGACGAGCTTCAGAAGCTTCAGGTTAAGTATGCATGGATGGGTCTCGGTTTGGGCTATGGCGCTGGTTTCGCTGCCGATGAGAAGAACGTAACCATGAACATCTACAACCTGATGCAGGGCGGTCTTACTCTCGGTGCCAAGGATTATTACCTCAACAACGATGCTGCAACTGTAGCTATCCGTGAGGCTTATAAGACTTACCTCAGCAAGATGTTCCAGCTCTACGGTTTCTCTGCTGATGAAGCTGCCAAGAAGGCTTCTGCCGTATTCCTTCACGAAACAACGCTCGCTACTTTCTCTAAGAGCCGTACCGAACTTCGTGATCCTCAGGCAAACTACAACAAGATGACCTTGGCAGAATTCAAGGAGAACTATCCTAACATTCCTCTCGAGGCACTTGCCAACGCCGAAGGAATCAAGAGCGAATATCTCAAGGAGATGATCGTAGGTCAGCCTGCTTTCTTCGCCGGTTATGACAAGGTGGCTGCTGCTGAGTGTGCAGGCACATTGAAGGCTCTGATGGAGTGGGACATCATCAAGAGTTCTGCTTCTTATCTCAGCGATGAGATTCGCGAAGCCCGTTTCGAATTCTTCGGCAAGACTATGAGTGGCCGCAAGGAGGATTATCCTCTGTGGAAGCGTGCTACTGCTCAGGTTGATGCTCAGTTGGGCGAGGCACTCGGTCGCATCTACTGCAAGCGCTATTTCCCAGAAAGCTCTAAGAAGATGATGGAGACACTCGTGAAGAATCTTCAGATCAGCCTCGGTCAGCGTATCGATGCTCAGACTTGGATGAGCGAGGCAACAAAGAAAGCTGCTCACAACAAGCTCGACAAGTTCTATGTAAAGATTGGTTATCCTAACAAGTGGACTGATTTCAGCAAACTCAGCATCGACCCATCTAAGAGCTATTATGAGAACGTGTTGGCTTGCCGCAAGTTTGCCAACGATAAGGAGATTGCAGAGAAGGCAGGAAAGCCGGTAGATAAGGATGAGTGGTTCATGACTCCTCAGACCGTGAATGCTTACTATAATCCTACTACCAACGAAATCTGTTTCCCAGCTGGTATTCTCCAGTATCCTTTCTTCGATCCTAAGGCTGATGCTGCATTCAACTATGGTGCTATCGGCGTTGTAATTGGTCATGAGATGACTCACGGATTCGATGATCAGGGTCGTCAGTATGATGCTAGCGGTAATCTGAAGGACTGGTGGACTGCAGCTGATGCAGAAGGTTTCAACAAGCGTGCTGATATGTATGCTGATTTCTTCAGCAACATCAAGGTTTTGCCTGATCTGAATGCCAACGGCCGTTTCACCCTCGGTGAGAACCTTGCCGACCATGGTGGTTTGATGGTTTCATACAATGCCTTCAAGAATGCTACAGCCAAGAAGCCATTGAAGAACAAGGATGGTTTCACTCCTGACCAGCGTTTCTTCCTCGCCTATGCAGGTGTTTGGGGACAGAACATTACTGATAAGGAAATCCGCAACCGCGTAAAGAATGATCCTCATTCTCTCGGCAAGTGGCGTGTTGATGGTGCGCTTCCTCACATCGATGCATGGTATGAGGCATTTGGTGTAAAGCAGGGCGACAAGCTGTTCATTCCTAAGAACCAGCGCCTGGAGCTTTGGTAATTCCCAGAAGGAAATTTTTCCGAATAGGATTTTTCGGGAATGTTTTTCCTGAATAGATAAAAAATAAAGTCCTGATGTTTCGTATGTTTGAAACATCAGGACTTTTATTTTATGCTTTATTTTTTATAAAGAAACAATAGAATAGGGGTTATTGCTTCTTCTCAAGTTCCTGAAGATTTTCCATCTTCTTCGATTCCAGGAATTCGTAAATTCCGCAGAGATGTTCGCGAACGCGACCATGACCGAACTCATAAACCTTGCTGACAAGACCATCGAGGAAATCGCGGTCGTGACTAACCACGATGAGCGTTCCGTCGAAATCAAGAAGTGCCTGTTTCAGCACATCCTTGGTCTTCAGGTCGAGGTGGTTGGTAGGCTCATCGAGAATCAGCAGATTCACCGGCTCCAGCAGCAGTTTGAGAATGGCAAGGCGGGTGCGCTCACCTCCCGACAATACTTTCACCTTCTTGGTAGAATCCTCTCCGCCAAACATGAATGCTCCGAGCAAATCGCGTATCTTGTTGCGGATTTCACCTTTGGCAACATCATCAATGGTCTGGAATACGGTAAGTTCGCCATCGAGCAGAGAAGCCTGATTCTGGGCGAAATAACCTATCTGCACATTATGTCCCAATTCCAATTTCCCTTCGTTCTGAAGCTGACCCATGATACATTTCACAAGCGTTGACTTACCCTCTCCGTTTCTTCCCACGAAGGCAATCTTGTCGCCTCTTTCTACGGTAAGATTCACGCCGCTGAAAATCTTCTTGTCATCAAACGCCATCGCCACATCGCTCATCTGAACCGGATAAGCACCGCTTCGCGGGCTCGGCGGGAACTTAAGGCGGAGGCGGCTAGTATCTTCTTCATCCACTTCGATGAGTTCCAGTTTCTCAAGCATCTTCACACGGCTCTGCACCTGGAAGGTTTTAGAATAAGTGCCTTTGAAACGTTCTATGAAGTCTTTGGTTTCGGCAATCATCTTCTGCTGTTCCTCATATTTCTTCATCTGCTGTTCGCGGCGTTCCTTGCGCAGTTCCAGGTATTGGCTGTAGGTGGCTTTGTAATCGTAGATTCTGCCCATGGTTACTTCGATGGTTCTTGTTGTAATGTCGTCAACGAATTTTCGGTCGTGGCTGATGACAACTACTGCTTTCGAACTGTTGATGATGAAGTCTTCGAGCCAGCCGATAGATTCGATGTCGAGATGGTTGGTTGGCTCATCGAGCAGCAGCACGTCAGGCGATTTCAAAAGCAGTTTTGCCAACTCTATTCTCATTCTCCATCCTCCCGAAAACTCGCTGGTAGGGCGGTTGAAGTCGGAGCGTTCGAAGCCGAGACCGAGCAGCGTTTTCTCTACATCTTCCTCGAAATGGGTCATGTCGATGGCGTAGAATTTCTCTGATAATGAAGATACTTTCTCGATAAGCTGCATGTAGTCATCGCTGTCGTAGTCGGTACGGGTAGTGAGTTCGTTGTTGATGCGGTCAATCTCAGCCTGCATCTCGTGCAGATGGGCGAACGCCTGGCAGGTTTCCTCGAATACGGTTCTGCCGTCTTCTGTCATCAGATGCTGAGGCAGATAGGCGATGACGCAGTCCTTGGGAGCGGAAACGGAGCCACGTGTGGCATTTCTCACACCGGCGATAATCTTGAGCAAGGTGCTCTTTCCTGCGCCATTCTTGCCCATCAGGGCTATACGGTCCTTCTCGTTGATCTGGAAGG
>OQVN01000645.1_pt1 | contig 12986 bp, 12 predicted proteins | sample 1691621 | NCBI WGS metagenome assembly OQVN01 (sample SAMN03418278, study PRJEB22391) | human gut metagenome | biome: human-gut; feature: organic feature; material: feces | host: Homo sapiens | place: Tanzania | collected 2013-01 | reverse complement strand
AAGGTGATTTGCCTCACGCAGCCGCCGCAAGTTCTGTCCGATAACCTGTATGTCGGCAACCGGGTCAATGCTTATACATCTGATATGGATTTCCACGGTGGCAGCAAACTGAGCAAGCTGACCTACCCGATCAAGACCATCTACAGCAAGGAAGCACGGGTGCAGCTGCGGAAAGTTCTGGACGACTTCAAGCCGGATGTCTGTCACCTGAACAACTTCAACTACCAGCTGACACCTTCCATCATCCTGGAAATCGTGAAGTGGCGCAAGGAGACCGGAAGAGATTGCAAGATTATCTTCACGGCACATGACTACCAGCTGGTCTGCCCGAACCACATGCTGAACAATCCGAACACGCACCAGAACTGTGAGAAGTGCCTCGGCGGCCATTTCGTGAACTGCATGAAAGGCAAGTGCATCCACGGTTCCACGGCGAAGTCGGCTATCGGCATGATGGAGGCTGAGTTCTGGAAGTGGAAGGGCACCTACAAGTACATTGACACCATGATCTGCTGCTCGGAGTTCATGAAGAGCAAGATGGACAGCAATCCTCTGTTTGCAACCAAGACCGTGGCGATGCACAACTTCATCGACAAGGTGGAGTGGAAAGAGACCCCGAAGAAGGATTACGTCCTCTACTTTGGCCGCTTCTCTGAGGAGAAAGGCATCGGCACACTCATCAAGGTTTGCAAGGAACTGCCGGATGTGCAGTTCATCTTCGCCGGCACTGGCCCGCTGGAAGAGACGGTAAATGGTATTAAGAACATCAAGAACGTTGGCTTCCAGAAAGGCGAGGCACTGGAAAAGCTCATCCGTGAGGCACGGTTCTCCATCTATCCGTCTGAGTGGTATGAGAACTGCCCGTTCTCCGTGATGGAATCCCAGATGTATGGCACACCGGTGCTGGGAGCGAACATTGGTGGTATCCCGGAACTGATTCAGGTTGGCAAGACCGGCGAATTGTTTGAGAGCGGTAATGCGGAAGACCTAAAGAAGATTGAGAAGCTCTGGGGTGATAAGAAGCTGTGCGAAGGATATAGCAAGAACTGCAAGGATATCAGCTTCGATATCATTGATGAGTATTACGAGAAAATTATGAAGGTTTATAGAGGTGAAGCATGATTTATGTTTTATATGATAAACCCAATAAATTGGAAGATATGTCGTTTTTGACTGCGGCATTTGAAAAAGAGTATAAGGAAATTTATCCTGAGTGGCGCTGCACTTCTATCAAGCAAACGCTCTCAGCGTGCAATACAACCGTAAAACGTACAAAAGCAGGAGACACCATTGTATGCTGGTATGACTTTATGGGAGTTTTGTGTTGGTGGTTGAGTAAAATGACCAACAAGAAAATTAAAGTTGTAGCAATCAATATTTTGTTGAAAGATAAAAATACAACGAAAAACAAGGTGGCAAAGTATCTTTATAAAAAGGCATTGTGTTCGAATTCTTTTGCGGCAACGGTTACGACTGTGGAGTACGGTCGCTATATTAATGAGATTTTGAATACAAAAGCGAAATTTACGCTTTTACATGATGTCTATCACCGAAATTATACTTTGAATAAGCAGGTAGAAACCAAGGCGAATACGGTTTTTTGCGGTGGCAGAAATGGCCGGGATTGGAAACTGTTGTTTGAAGTAGCGAAAAGGCTTCCAAAGGTGACGTTTAATTGTGTTATGCCGAGTGTCTTGAAAGAACAATTCTCAGATGCTATGGGTGATAATGTCTGCGTTAAAACAGATATCCCGGAAGGCAAATTTATGGAGCTTTTGTGCGAGTCACAACTTATTGCTATGCCACTGGATACAGAAGCACCGGCAGGCTTGACCGTCTATTTTCAGGCGGCCGCAAATAATAAAATGATTATAACATCCGATACGGTTACGACAGAAGGATATTTGTCAGATGGATGCGGAGTCTTATGTAAGAATACCGTAGAGGACTGGGTGAACAAAATTCAGTATTATCTTCTGCACATAAACGATGCAGATGTTTATGCAGCAAAGTTTAAGGATTTCCTTGAGAGCGAGTGTTCAGAGGAAAAGTATGCCGTAACACTGTGGGGGATGCTTGCGGAATGAAAGAGAGATATGAAGGAATTGATGGCTTGAAGGCATATGCCATTATCGGCATTGCGCTGATGCACGTTCTTGCGAATGGAGAATATGGGATGGGAGGATTTGTGTTTGAGCGGTTTATCCCGTCTTTCACGAACCTTGTGTTCCTATTCATGATGGTTAGCGGTTTTGGTATGTGCTGCGGTTATTATCAGAAATTCAAAGATCAGAAAATCAGTGTGGGAGAGTTCTACACCAAAAGATATAGTAAAATCTGGACATATTTCGCAGTGCTTTGTGCGTTGGACTTTGTAATTTCACCCAGTAAAAGTGCATTGTATGAAGTCTTTGCAAACCTGACACTCTGCCAAGGACTTCTGCCGAATATGAATATATCAGTTATTGGCGTGAGTTGGACGTTGGCAGTGATTTTCGTGTTTTATCTGCTGTTCCCGTTTTTCTGTTTTCTGCTGGAAAACAAGCAACGTGCATGGTTGGCATTTGCCTGTGCTGTAATCTATAACTTCGTATGTAGTACATATTTCTTTGATGAAAACCATATTGCCAACCAAGTCACCGTCAATTTCAGTGCAAGGACAAACATTCTGTACTGTGCAGTCTATTTTATCGCCGGTGGCTTGATTTTCCTCTATCGGAAGGAATTGGACGAGTTTGCATCAAAGTACAAGGTCATCGCCGGAGCAATTCTGCTGATTGCCACAGTTGCTTACTTTGCATTAGGTGGCTCTACGCTCACGATGATGTTTTTTTGTGTGGTGGCACTAATCTATACCCTCGGCTGTAGAACAGGGGTACTGGTCAATCCAGTTGCCAAATTTCTCGGTGGTATCTGCTTCGAGATTTATCTGTGCCACATGGTAATTTATCGCGTGCTTGAAAAGGTACATCTTGTTCATCTATTTGGAAACGGTCTGCTGGCATATATCTTCACAGCTGCGGCGGTTATCTGCGGATCAGTTGTGTTCTCGGTATGTACCAAGTGGTTCTTAAATAAAATCGATACATTCTTAAAAGAGAGAGTTAGGAGAAATAATCATGTCTGAAGAAAAGAAGTTAAATGGTACGGTCATCGTTACTTATCGTTGTAACGCTCGTTGCTCTATGTGCAACCGTTATAAAGCACCTTCCAAGCCGGAAGAGGAAATCCGTCTTGAAACCATCAAGAAGCTGCCGAAGATGTATTTCACCAATATTACCGGTGGTGAGCCGTTCATCCGTACCGACCTGAAGGATATCGTGCGTGAGTTGTACAAGAAGTCTGACCGTATTGTTATTTCGACCAACGGCTTCTTCACCGATCGTATCGTTGATCTGTGCAAGGAGTTCCCACAGATTGGTATCCGTATCTCTATCGAAGGTCTAGAGCAGACCAACAACGAGATTCGTGGTCTGCAGAACGGCTACCAGCGTGGTTACAGTACGCTGAAAAAGCTGCGTGAGATGGGCATGAAGGATGTCGGCTTCGGCATGACTGTTCAGGACAAGAATGCTCCTGACTTGGTTCCTCTGTACAAGATTTCCGACGAGATGGGTATGGAGTTCGCCACGGCTTCTCTACACAACAGCTTCTACTTTGTTGAGGCGAAGAACATCATCCATGACCGTCCGATGGTTGCAAAGAATTTCGAGAATCTGGTCAACGAACTGCTCCGTAGCAACAGCCCGAAGAAATGGTTCCGTGCCTACTTTAACCACGGTCTGATCAACTACATCTACGGTCAGAAGCGTCTGCTGCCTTGCGACATGAGTTTTGATACCTTCTTCATCGATCCGTATGGCGATGTTATGCCTTGCAATGGTACTAAGGACAAAGAGGTTATGGGCAACCTGAACAACAAGTCCTGGGACGAGTTGTGGAATAGTCTGGAAGCAGAAAAGGTTCGTGCAAAGGTTCGCTGCTGTGACCGTAATTGCTGGATGATTGGTTCTGTTTCTCCTGCTATGCATAAGTATATCTGGAAACCTGCTACTTGGGTTCTGGTTCACAAATTTAGAGCTCTGTTCACTAAGCATCCGTATAGTATGTATGAACTGAAGATTTGCCGTGATTACCGTGATGGCAAGGTTACCAAAGAAGAACTGGATAAGTGCAGCACATGTGATATGTGTGCTGTTGTCAACAACGGCTTGAGTGAAGCTTCTAAGGAACAGTTGAAGCATAAGACCGGCGAAGAAATCGTAGATGCTGATATCGCACAGCAGATGGAGACGAAGTAATGAGTGAAAATACAGCGGTAAGAACAAGAGAAAAATGGGTCGATGATGTAAAAGCCATCGCCTGTATATTGGTTGTGCTGGGTCATTTCTTCCAGAGCATGACGAAGGCAAATATCCTGCCTGAAAATGACTTGTATGGATGGTTTAACACGACAATTTATTACTTCCATGTGCCGCTGTTCTTTATTTGTAGCGGATATCTGTATCAGAAGTACAGTAAGGTAAACAGTGTAGGTGGCTGGTGCAAGAATGTGGCAAAAAAGGCATTGGCACTTGGTGTGCCGTATATGACTTTTACGACAGCCACATGGGTGCTGAAAAAAATGTTTTCAAGTAGCGTCAATGACCAGATTGGCGGCTTGGGTAATACATTATTTCTTCACCCAACGGCTCCGTATTGGTATTTATACGCACTGTTCTTTATCTTCCTGGTCACGCCAACTTTTAGTAATACGAAAGTGGTGGCAGTTGGACTGATTGTTGCGCTAGCTGCGAAAGTCCTGATTTTAACGGGGGGGGGGTACAGCGTTTACGCAGTATCGACAGTTCTCTCAAACGAAATCTGGTTTGTACTCGGTATGAGTATATGTGCGTTCAATGTGCAACTGAAGGGTAGAAAAGTACAAGGTACGATATTCGGGTTGCTGTTTGTGATTCTGAGCATTGTGGTATATACCGCAGAAATCGGCGGTAGTGCGATTTCCTTTGCAATGGGATTGTTGGCTTGTGTAGCCGTTATCATGTTGGTGGCAGATTTTGAGGAAAAATTCGACAAAGGTCTGGATTTCCTCGCAAAATATACAATGCCGATTTTCCTGATGCATACGTTGTTTGCAGCACCGATGAGATCTGTTTTACTGAAGGTTGGCCTTGAAAACGCAGTGGCTCATGTAGTACTGGGTATTGGAATCAGTTTTGCAGGTCCGATTATTGCAGCGTGGATTATGAAAAAGACGAAGTGGCTAGAGTTCTTCTTATATCCGAATAAAGTTTTACAGAGAAAATAATATTGAATGAGGTAGTGTAATGATTTCGTTGATATGTTGCTATAACAACTTACAGCAATACAAGGATATGCAGAAATCATTGGAAAATCAAACTGTGGAACAGAGATGAGAAAGTGTATGGAATGATGATCAAAGAATTAGTAAAGCGCATAGTACTTGGGAAAAGATATTCCTCAGAGACATATACAAAATATCTTCGTAGTAGAGGTGTAAGAATAGGAGAGGATGTTACTTTCTTTGTTCCAAGCAAAATAACGGTAGATGAAATATATCCGTGGATGATATCAATAGGAAATCATGTAAGGATCACGGAAGGATGTAAGATTCTTTCTCATGATTTCGCATGGTCCGTCCCAAAGACTATGGGGGGGGCAGTGCTTGGAGCTTCCGGACGAGTGGAAATTGGTAATAATGTATTTATAGGAATGGACAGTATCATTTGCCGGAATGTCTCGATAGGAGAGAATGTTATTATCGGAGCCGGAAGCGTTGTTACAAAGGATTGTCAGCCAAATTCAGTATACGTAGGAAATCCGGCTAGAAAAATAAGCAGTATTGAAGACTTTATAAATAAACGAACAGCACTGCAGAACTGTGAGGCAGTCGAATTGGTAAGAGAGTATTATCATAAATATAAACAGAAACCAGATAAATACGCCGTTGGAGAGTATTTTATGCTATTTACGAATGTAGATAAATGCAGAGAATTTCAAAGCGCACTGGATGTATGCAAAAATTCTGATGAATCAATTGAGTATATGAAAAAACATCCGGCAATATATGACAGTTATGATGCATTTGTTGAGGAAGCATTGAAAGAATAAAGTGAAGGGATTGATTGGAATGTATAATCCTAAGGTGACGGTTGTACTGCCTATATATAACGTAGAAAAATATTTAAACAGATGTATCCAGAGTGTTGTGAACCAGTCATATAACAATCAATCCGAAAACCTATCAGGAACGAACAAATACGGGAAATCATCAACGATAAAGTGTTCTATGAGTTGATTTGCAAAAAATACAAACAGAATTTCATGAGAAGAATATTTATTTGGGCTGCGAAGGAAAAATATGTGGCACTATGTGAGCTGCTGTTGATTTTTCAGACAAAGCGATAGAGGTCTGGAAAGAATGTGTAAATGCCCGAATCGTTAAGAGGAAGGATATCGAGTTGATAAGTAGTGGTATATGCAAGAGCAATCATCCTGATACAATTGTGTGTCTGGAAGATTCGGATTTCTGGGAAATATGTTTCTCGGATATATTAGATATGGATAATGTTGAATTGACGACTCCCCAAAAGAGATGGTCGGGCATAAAGTCAAGATTCACTGAGAAATTGTGTAGATTTCATCACAGCTGGAGGGTTAATTCAATTATTGACCTGCCATTTAAAGGCTTATGGGATAAATATGACTTTGTCTGTAATGTTGAAGCTGGTGTTAAACGATGGCTGTTCACGGATACCTCAGTACGAGGATACGACAGGTCAGCGTTAAATAAACTACGGGAGAAACATATTAAGCTTCATCTGTTGTTTTTAAATCCTATGATTTCCTCACGTGAAACTGAATATGCTCTGCAGTTAGTTAAAGAAGATTATTTCGATCTGGTCTATACAGTGGACAAGGATGATGCCGAGGAATATGGGTTTAATTTCACTAATGCTGTATATTCTAAAAGGAATATAGATAAAAATCATTGCAGCAACTGGCAGGTATCCTATGTGGGGGCAGCGAAGAACAGACTCCCGGAACTTCATGCAATAGCTGCGATATTTGAAAAGATGAAGAGTATTTTTTACATCAACGGAGTTAAGAGAGAAGAACGTTGCCCACTCAGGAATGTGATTTATAATCATGCGATGGATTATGCCGAGGTTTTGCGTGTTGTTGACATGTCAGACTGTATAGTTGAGGTTCTTCAGAAAGGTCAGCGTGGATTTACATTCAGAACCTATGAAACGATATGTTATAACAAAAAACTAATTACAAATAATGTAGATATAAAAGAGTGTGAATTCTACAATCCGCGATATATAAAAATATATTCTGAGATTGATGATGAACTGATAGATTTTATAGAGGATAATACGATGCCGGATTATCAATATGATGGACGCTATAGTCCGGTAAATCTTTATAATGATATACTTAGGAGGGAAAGAAATGAAGAGTCTTACAACTAAATCGGTATATCATGACAAATATATGCTGCTCTGCTTTTTTGTGACATTTTTTCAGCCGCTCATGTTATGGGACAGAGAGCCGTTTAATTATATGTTCAGAATAATGCAGTTTGTGGTCTGGGTAATAGTTGCTTTGTCATCGGTTGCCAGGTGGCGAAAGTGGAATCTGTATTTATGGCTATGGACATTCTTTTGTTTCATTGAGATTGTAGTTATTCTGATTAATTCTGGCGCAGAAAGGGCAAATACGGTATTGGCTGTTGAAACCGTAATTTCGTTCTTATTGTTAGTTCATTTTTTGGACGTGTTTTTCGTTGAGGCGGAAAGACGAGAGTTGATATTTTTTTGGGACTATCTGTTTTGTATGATCGCCTTAGAGCTGATCTCAATTCCGTTATGCAAGGCAGGACTGATCAGTATCTATTGGCTGGGAATAAAAACACGAGCAACAGAGCCAATCATGGCATTCTTACTGCTAACCTTACTGTTAAGAAAAGAAATAAAAAAAGAAAGATATTATATAGGAATTGCATTATCAGTCATAATAATCATCCTGCTTAAAATATCCACTGCTGTTATTGGAATTGCAATCATTGCCATGTTTACATGGGTCGCGGAGAAACCTCATTTAAAACGGCTCTTAAAATTACTGCAGCCTTCTGTAATTATCGGAGTATCGGTTGCTTTGACTATCGGAATACTGCTTTTTGATATTCAGATGCGGTTTTCATCGTTGATTGGTCTTGCTTTTTCAAAAGATATTACATTTAGTGGACGATCTGAATTATGGAAATACGGCATTTCGATGATACAGAATGATGATGTAATCCATCAATTGTGGGGATATGGATTTTATAATGTATCCCTCTGGGTTAAATGGCAGTGGTATACGATTATTACCGAGGGACACGATCAGTTGCTTCAAATGGTTCATGACACAGGTATCATAGGAACGATATTGATGTATCTTACTTTCCATTTTCAGCTGAGAGGATTAAACAAGTGTAAGAATATTTTGGCAAGGAACCTGATTGCAGCCGTATGCTTTGCGATGATGATCATGTGCATTACAGAGGTATACAGTTATCATTCGTATTTCTATATTATATTTGCGATTGCTGCAAGGAGTAAGAACATTATTGAAAACAGAGAGTAGAAGGAGTAAAAACTTATGATTCCAAAGATTATTCATTACTGTTGGTTTGGTGGAAATGAGATACCTGAGCATGATAAAAAATGCATCGAAAGCTGGAAAAAGTATTGCCCAGACTATAAGATTATCCGGTGGGATGAATCCAATTACGATTACAAGAAAAATTCGTATATGCGAGAAGCATACGAGGCTAAAAAGTGGGGATTTGTTCCGGATTATGCAAGGCTGGACATTGTATATGAGCATGGTGGTATCTACTTGGACACAGATGTGGAGCTGGTAAAGAATATTGATGAACTTCTTGAGAACAAAGCCTATATGGGATTTGAAGTTGGAGGAGAAGTTGTCAATCAGGGATTAGGTTATGGAGCAGAAAAGAATTTTCCGTTGATTAAGAAAATGATGGAAGAGATATACAGAGAGAGAAAATTCAAGCTGGGTGAAGGTAATTACGATACGACACCAAGCCCGACATTAAATGTGGAATTTCTTCTTAAACGCGGTTTGAAACTTAACAATCAATTTCAAGTGATAGAAGACATGGCGATTTATCCGTCGGACTGGTTTTGCCCTATTGATACAAACAGTGCTGTGTTTAATCCAACGGAAAACACGCATTCTATTCATCACTTTCACGCCTCGTGGCTGACACCGGAGGAAAAGAAAGCTAGATTAATTACGCAGAATCTGGTGAGGAAGTTTGGCAGAGAAAAAGGCGAAAGAATAGGTGGGGTGATTTGTAAGCCTTACAGGATCAAAATGCATCTGAGGGCGAAGGGCATAAGAGGAACTTTCGCATTTGCTATGCATAAGATTATGGGAAAAGGTAAGAAGAATGCAGCTAAGTAGGCATCAAAAGGGTAAGTCATTGTCGATAAATGTAATTCTGAATATGTTTCGCACATTTATGAACATGGCATTCCCACTGATAACATATCCATATGTAACCCGTGTTCTCGGAGTCGAAAATCTTGGCAAATACAATTTTGCTGCTTCCATTATCGGATATTTAACACTGATATCAGCCTTTGGAATCAGTTCATATGCTATAAGGGAAGGGGCAAGGCTGCGCAATTCCAGGGAACAGGAAAATGTATTTGTAAATCAGATGTTCACGATTGGGATGATCACTACATTATTATCGTATGTGATTATGATTGTTTTATGCGGCATGAGAAGTATCGAACCGTATAAATACCTTATTTATATTCAGTCGTTGTCCCTGATAGGAAATGCAGTCGGAATTGAATGGTTAAACTCGGTTTATGAAGATTTTGCTTATATAACAATAAGATCCCTTGCATTTCAGATCCTGTCCATTATCCTGATGTTTGCCTTTGTCAAATCAGAGAACGGCTTGTATATTTATGCTTTCATCTGTGTGCTGGCTGGTGTAGGCGGATATGTATGTAATTATTTGCACAGTAGGAAATATGTTCGTGTTCGGCTGACAAAGAATGTTGAATTGAAGAAACATCTGAAACCGTTGTTTTTTTTCTTTTTTTCAAATTTGACGACGACTATTTTTGTAAACTCAGATCAAACCATGTTAGGGCTGCTCAGTGGGGACTACTATGTGGGGATATATGCAGTTGCTGTTAAGATTTACAACATACTTAAGAATATTTTTACGTCGATTTTAGTTGTTGTCATGCCAAGGGTCTGTATACTAAGCGGTCAGGATGAGGATAAATCTCAACATGAACTTTCAGAGATGATATTAAAAATGATATTGATTATAGTTATACCAATGGCAGTGGGAATCTATCTGACTTCAGAAAAAGTTGTACTGATTGTCGCCGGAGCCGAATACATTGAGGGAGTTTCTGCGTTAAAGATATTGGCACTTTCTGTGCTCGCAGCAGCACTTGCTTCTTACATGACTTATATCTATATTGTGCCGGGAGCGTTTGATAAGATACTGTTAATTAGCAGTACGGTATCCGCGTTTATTAATGTGGTTTTAAATCTGTTTATAATTCCGGTATGGAAACATAATGGGGCAGCATTTACGACACTTATTTCAGAGCTGGTCGTATTTGCGATAGAATGGATGTATGTGAAGCCAAAGCTGGATCATCGTAGAGTATTTAAAACTTGTATTCAATCGGCTGCATCCTGCACGTTTATGGCACTGACGATATACTTGCTGGATAGGCTCAGCTGTAACATAGTGCTGCTTCTGTTTCTTGAAGTGTGTGCAGGCGTTATAGGATACTGTGTCTGCATGATTATTTTTAGAAATGAAATGGTAATGTATGGGTTAAAAAAACTGCAGAGGAAATAAGGATATGGAAGTAAAATACAGTTTTATTGTTCCGGTCTATAATGTTGAAAAGTATATTTCAAAGTGTATTGATTCCTTGTTGGTACAAACATATAGATTGTTTGAAATTATAATAGTAGATGACGGTTCACCGGATGCAAGTGGAAATATTGCTGATTCGTATCAGAGCAAATATCCGGGAATAGTTAAGGTCATACATCAGGAAAATACTGGTCAGGGAGGTGCAAGAAATCATGGTATTGATCTGGCACAAGGCGAGTATATCCTTTTTGTAGATGGAGATGATTTTGTTGTACCGAATATGTTGGAGATAATAGATACGTATACCGGTAAATACAATAATGATCTGCTTTTTTTCCAGTGGGAGATAATAGAGGAAAAAAAGCTTGTCGAATGCGCTGATGCAGCTTATTTTGGAGAGTATAGTAGCATGTCTCTTGTGGAGTATGTTTATCAGCAGCCATCGCCTTGTCGAAAAGTTTATAAGGCATCCATCTTTAGGAATAAACAGCTTAGATTTCCTTCGAGGATTTTTTATGAAGATTTATCGTTAGCACCATGCCTTGTTTCGGAAGTGAAAAGTATCGGGGTCATTCAGGAAAAACTGTATTTTTATGTTCAGCACAAAAGCAGTACAATGCATAGTAAGGATATTAACCGAATCCTGGATATCTTGCCGGCTTTTGATTTTATTATGAGTTATTTTAGGGATAACAATTTGCTTGATAAGTATCATAGTGAAATTGAATGGCTGGCAATTCAGCATGTCCTGTATTATTCTTGCTGTCGGATATCATTCATTGAATGTAACGCTGCAGCAGCCGAACAGTTGATTTCCTATATGAATACAAATTTTCCAGAGTATAAGAATAATAAGTATATAGATACACCTAATGAATATGTAATAAGAGAAGAGATAGAGGCTCTTATAAATAAAGGATATATTGCGTTTGATAAATGCTACTATTCAAAAAAAAGGATTGTAAATAGGATAAAGAGTGTCATCAAGAAAATTATTTCGTAAATTACAATAACAAGTTGAACACTTATCAGGCAGCATCATGACATTGAGGGATGACCAGTGTGCCCAGTAAAGGGCACTTTACCAAGCAGGCGGAAATCTTGCACGAAAAGGGAATAACCACCTCATTCGTTAGTGAGTCTTGGGACTGCTAGGGTCAGACCCTATGAGAGACACAGAACAACCTGAGAAAGAACTATGGCAAACTGAACATCCAGACTGGTAAGATGAAGGATGTTTCAAAGAAACTGCATGCCAATCCGAAAGCAGAACTGTGTGCATTCAAAGGCGGCAAGTGGATTCGTGTTGCTACCATCAGATCGGTTACCCATGAGCCCAAAATTATTTAGTTTTGATGATACTGTCGTGTGTGGATACAGGTTTCCCCGGGAGCTGAAGCGCACACAGTATATTTTGGGGTCTGCTATATAGTTTATGACGGAAATTAAAAATGGAGTGTGAGAAAAATGGATTTATCAGAAATACGTCATATCGCAATCATCGTATCCGACTATGAAGCCGCAAAGGATTTCTATGTGAACAGGCTGGGATTTTCTGTCATCAGAGAAAATTACCGCCTAGAGCGTAAGGACTGGAAGCTGGATCTTCGTGTCAATGAACACACAAAGCTGGAGATTTTTGCTGAAGAAAATCCGCCTAAACGTGTGAATCACTCGGAGGCATGTGGTCTGCGTCACCTTGCGTTCTGTGTGGAGAGCATGGAACAGACGGTCAGAGAACTGGCGGAAGTCGACATTGAATGTGAGCCGATTCGAATCGATGATTATACCGGCAAGAAGATGACTTTCTTCCACGATCCGGACGGATTGCCGCTGGATCTGCACGAATAAAGAGGTGGGCAAAATGATATATGTTGGATTATATCAGGTTATTCGTACATCGAAATGGAGTACTCAAAAGTCGATGTCAGTGCAAAAACAACGTGAATATGTACCGTATGCATAGAATAGGGCATATTATCCAAATTCATAAGGTACAGATTTTGCTATTTTGCTACATTGACAA
>OQVN01000644.1_pt1 | contig 12995 bp, 18 predicted proteins | sample 1691621 | NCBI WGS metagenome assembly OQVN01 (sample SAMN03418278, study PRJEB22391) | human gut metagenome | biome: human-gut; feature: organic feature; material: feces | host: Homo sapiens | place: Tanzania | collected 2013-01 | reverse complement strand
TCCGAGATATTGCCTGCCATCTGTATCCGTTTTGATGACAAGATGCTTATAGTTTGCATAACCGTGCGCAAGGAAGCTGTTATTTACTATGTACCAGTTTTTGGCCGGGAGTGTGCGAAGCTCTGATATGTCTATGCGTCTGATTCTTTCAGGACTGTCATCAACATTTTGACTATGGATTTCTTTCTGACGGCCCAGTTCAGGCTTCGGAGCCGATACGGATTTTTCCTTATTTGATAAATCCTCTTGTGCCTTGAGTGGTTTTTCTATAACTGCCGCCGTGTTATCCGTCCAGCAGCTCGCCAGAAATTTTTCATCTGCATTTTCCAGCTCTATCCTCACACCAAGCACCTGCAAAAATGTCTTTCCGCTGTCCTTTACATTTTCTGTATCTACATTATATATCTCGCGTGCTTCACCGTTTTTTACTGTAAGCTCTCCTGCCTCTATGGCTGCTCCCGCTTCGTATATCAGATACACTCTTCCGTTTCCGGAGTATTTTCCGAGATTTTTTATCTGCACGAGAAATGCACTTTTTTCACCATTTATTTCTACTTTTATAAAGCCTGCATTACTTCCTTTTATTCTGCCATCATATAAATACAGGTATGTAACGAATCTCTTCATGCTTATTTAGCCGCCTGCGCGTTTTGTATTATTCTATGAGTGAAGCAGTAATATTATGTGTATTATTTATACTTGATTTATAGCTATTCGAGCCATCTTGAGAACAAGAAAATCTGCTGCTTACATGGCTAGCATGGTGCATCAGACTTTTTATTTGAAATAAAATAGGAATTATTCTTATTTTTCTCTTGACATTTATAGTACTTTCGTGTATATTGATATCAGTAACAATTCCTGATTTCATTTTGAGAGGAGATTCACATGATTAAGTATAGTCGTCAAAGAGAGTCGATAGTCAACTTTCTGGCGAGCCGGACCGATCACCCGACTGCTGAAACTATCTACCAGAATATCAAAAAAGAATTTCCAAACATCAGTCTGGGAACTGTTTACAGAAACCTTTCCTTACTTGAGGAAATTGGTGAGATCATCAAGATTTCGACAGGAGTCGGTCCCGACCATTACGACTACAACACGGCGCCTCATTATCACTTTATATGCAGAGGCTGCGGACGCGTGATGGATATTGATTTGGACTTCGCCGATGAGCTGATGACACAGGTGCAGGAATCCACTGATTTAGCCATTGAGAGCTGCTCAGTTTCGTTTACTGGACTTTGTCCGGATTGTGAGAATGAGCTTTCCTAGAGCCTGACAGTTTTTACAACAATTAAACATTTATTTACTATCTTTAAAAGGAGGAACATTATTATGGCAAAATGGGTTTGTACAGTTTGTGGATACGTTTATGAGGGAGAGAATCCACCGGCAGAGTGTCCGGTATGCCACGTTGGCGCAGATAAATTCAAGAAGGTTGAGGGAGATTTAACACTTGCTGCAGAGCATGAGTTTGGAGTATATGCTTCAACTGTTAAGAACAATCCTGAGATTTCTGATGAAGATAAGAAATACATCTTCGAGCAGTTAAAGGCAAACTTCGAGGGCGAGTGCTCTGAGGTAGGTATGTATCTTTGCATGGCTCGTGTAGCTCATCGCGAGGGATATCCTGAGATTGGTCTCTACTGGGAGAAGGCAGCTTACGAAGAGGCTGAGCATGCAGCTAAGTTTGCAGAGATGCTCGGTGAGGACCTTGAGCCTAACATGAAGGCTACTACAAAGGACAACCTCGCTTGGAGAGTTGACTGTGAGTTCGGTGCTACAGCAGGAAAGACTGACCTTGCTAAATGTGCTAAGAAGAACAACCTTGATGCAATCCATGATACAGTTCATGAGATGGCTCGTGACGAGGCTAGACACGGAAGAGCTCTTAAGGGACTTCTTGACAGATATTTCGGTTAATTACAAAATAGATATAAACCGCTTAAAATAAGGCTTTATAAGAGGAATGAGTATTTATGTACTTGTTCCTCTTTTTTTTATAGAAAAATGTTTATAATTCATTTTAAGTGGCATATTTGTGTCATAGCCTGTTATTTTCAAGACTGATATTCATTAAAAGTGTCATCTTCACAAAAATAAGAGGTTAAGAAACACATTTCTTTTTCCTCTTATTTTTCTTTCTCTTATTTTTTTCCTTTTGCAACACTTTTTTCTCTACTGACACCAAATTTGATTCAGTACGGTAATAAACTTTTCCTGCGGTTTCCCACAACAGATTCTTAGGCTGCATAGTTACAGGAGCATCAAAAACTACTATTGAGTAACTGCAAATATTATTGTTTTTTCTGCATTTTACTGACAAAGGGTTGCATTTGTCGCAGCTCACCGAGCAGTATCCATTTTTTTGATAGCAGGAACAGTCTTTCTTTGATGTTATTGTATTTTTCATTAGTTTTTACCTCCAATCCCTTCTAAAATAAAGTATCTAAATCTTGTTTTCTCCCAAATGCTTGGGAAAAGAAAAATTCTTGTTGGATTATTTTCAAATTCTACCGAAACCCGAATCTCCATCGTAATTTCATCTACTTCGACTTCATAAGCTTCTGCATCGTTGTTGTCAGCGGCATCCTGAATAACCGTCTTGCAGATATTTTTCACATATTCCAGTTTTTCTTCATTAGCTGCGTACAGTGGTTTAAACCTTTTTGATGCTTCGTTAATTAAATCTTCTACAACATCCCAACATTGTACTTTTGACATTTTTCTCACCTGTTCCTTTCTTGTGTTCACTACTTACCGCAAAGGGTCAACCCTACTTGCCTTGCTTTCTTACACCGTATAATCTGTAACCCGCAACCCCTCCCCGCTGAGTGGTGTGTGGCACTTCTTTCACTATATATTGTTTACCCCACAACCTCTCACTACTGTGTGGTTGCTCTTTACACTGTATATTGTTTACCCCCCTACCCCACATTTGTTGTGCACGTTTTACACTTAATACCGCAAAGGGTCAACCCTGGCAAAGTTGATTTCTCATATTTTTTGAAATATTCCTGAAAAAACCTGTTCTTATTACTGCAAAAAAAGCAGAGGACAATTTTGTCCTCTGCTTAAAATAGCGTGCACTGCTCAATGAGAGCTTTGTCTATTCTCTGATCCACGTCAATGTATCGCTGTGTAGTGGCAACACTGCTGTGCTGCAGGAGCTTCTGCACCAATACAATATCATAATTGTTCTGCCGATATATCTCGGTCGCAAAATACTTCCTGAATGAATGGGAGCCAATAGCCTCCTCATATCCAAGATAATCAACCACTTTCTTAAGATACTTCTGAACCTGGCGCTCTCCTACTGAAAACATTTTCTGATCAGGAGCAATATTGCGGTCATCACAGTATATTCTGATGAAGCTGTACACCGGGACCGGCACAGTAAATGTTCTTTTTTTCTGTGTTTTCTTTTCAATGACATTCAGACGATAACGTCCCCCATCCATTACGATGTCCTGCAGATGCAGGGCGAGGATGTCCTCTATTCGCATTCCCAAATTAGCTTCCAGTAGCAGAGCCGTGGCTATCTGCTCATTTTTCCGGAATCCGGCCCCGCCTGAACGCATAGTGGTTATGATTTCTTCAAGCTGCTCTTTGGTGAGAGCAGCACACTTTTTATTTGCCATAAGTTCGTATTTTTTTCTCAAAAAGTTCGTATTTAAGTATATTATAACACACAATGCCGTAAATATGCAAAAAATAGTTCGTAAAATTGCACTTTTACGAACTATTTGTATTTTTGGTCAGTTTTGCAAACTTGAATTTTGTGTTGCCTACAATTGGATTTCTTACAAAATATTGCATATATCCATTAGACTATGAACAACACAATCAGCCTTTTCAACCTCTTGTGTAATATTCCAATATTGACCAAATCCCTGTTTAATCCATATTGTATGCATCCCCAATAATTTGGCAAGGATTATATCATTATCTATTCTATCCCCAATCATAACTGCATTATTAGGTTTGCAATTACCTCTTTCTAAAGCTATTTCAAATATTTTCTTATCTGGTTTTGCAACACCTTCTTCTGCCGATGCAATAACTAAATCAATATACTGTAAGATTCCATGTTGTTCTAAGCGATCTTTTGTTCCCAGGGACTGATTTGCAATTATTCCTATTTTATATCTACTACTCAATATCTCAAGACACTCATAAGCATCACTGTACAATACTTCATCTTCTTTGTGCCACTTTGTTAAGTCAACACCTAACAATTTTGCAGTTTCCAAATCTCCTTTTTTGTTTTGTTTATAAAACTCCATTGCAGTTTCATAAACACTGCTATAAGTTGTATTAGCCAAATCAGCTATATCTTTCATTCTATGCTCATATGCGATGTGTTCATCTATTATCGTTGAGCCAACATCAAAAAACACCCATTCAATATTTTCAAACATTTACCTATTCTCCAAATCTCGATTTATATTATTTCTAATATATCACTTATTCCATCAATTATCCAATCCGCTCCCGCCTCTAATAAACTATTTTTATTTGAAACCCCATATGTTACTCCACATGTATATACACCTGCATTTTTTCCCATAAGAATATCAAATGGCATATCTCCAACAACAAGCGTATTCTCTACATTATATGATAAATCATTTAATGTTTTTTTAACCGGTTCTGCATTAGGCTTAAGATGTGGGGTATCTTCTGCTGCTAACAAATATGAAAAATATTCAGCAATGTTCAGACTTTCAAGAAATTCAATTAACGATTTTCGTCCTCTTGAAGTAGTCGTCCTCTTGAAGTAGCAATAGTACAAACAATTCCTTTTTCTTTCAATTTATTTAATGTTTCAATCATATTAGGAAATAATACTGGCGGAACTGCTTTCTTCATTTCATTAAAAATTTCACGATATTTTTTCATACATATGTCAATCATATCATCTGACAATTCTGGACATAGCTTTTGAAATCCTATTTTTGCAGACATACCAATTGTGTCAGCACAAGCCTGTTCATCTGCTACATTCAATCCCATTTGACGCAATGTTTCCTGTTTTGATACTACAATCGTTTTTTTGGTATCTGCTATTGTCCCATCAAAATCAAATATTATAAGTTTTATATTCATAAATTGGCCTCTCTTTTTTATTAACAACATTTGCCAAACGAACAAACATTGATTTGTTCCATCCTTTTCATGCCCATCTTCTTGCCCTTTGGACAAGAAGCGTCCCTTGCCTTCAGCTCGGTCAATTCCAAATTTCTACTGTGCTCAACTGTTCTGTAAACTTGAATTTAACATACTGTTGTACACAACTATACGTTCCCCCCTAATAGAGTATTTCATCCCACAATTAAAGCAAAAATAAAAATTGTTTGTTTTAACCAAACTTTCAATATTACATTGTTTTTCTTGATTTCACAAACGTGAGGTTGTAGATTACTCATAAGGATAATCATGCTCAGATTTCGATTGAAATTCTTTTAAGTTAATGATCTTCATATTTTTATTAAATTCAATAATAGATACTCCGTCAAATCCACTAATCTCATTGTTATAATCACATTCAAAATACCATTCTACAACTGTGAACACACCTTGATGAATAAATTTTTTTATTTCCCACTTCAAAACTGTACCTTTTATATTCCAATCAGAAAACCACTTTAGGATTTGAGGTAATCCGTGATATTCCGGTCCATAGCACTCACTATAAATAATATCATCAGAAAAAATGTTTTCTAATGGTTCGATGTTTTTATCAAGCCACGATTGGAAATAATTTTTAATAACATCTTCTTTTTGCATTTAATTACCTCTCTCTTCATTTTTTCTCAATTCAACAAATTTTGATTTATCAAACTCATTTTACCAAAAACGGTAAGAGATAAAACGGTTCTAACAATAGATTTTCTTCCTTTCCTGCATCTTTCTGTGATATTAAATACGCCTTGCTAATATTCTGAGAAAATTTTCTGCAAAATTCCCTTATGGATTCATGTTTTCCGGATCCTGAGGACTTAACTTCAAATGCATTTATCTTACTTCCTTCCGAAATCAGGAAATCCACCTCATAATAATGCGTACTCCCTTTTTTCTCCCAGGTATGATAGTACAGTTCTCTCCCGGAGGCTGTAATCATTTGAGCAACCAGATTCTCATAAAGATATCCCAGATTTGCCGGTAATTTATCGGAAAGTAACTTCGCATAAATATCATTTTCCGTCACCGGACGGTCAATAAACATCAGTGTAACAAATAATCCTGTATCTGAAAGATATAACTTGTAACTGTCAAAATCTTTCGTGTCCGTCAGGCTGACTCTTGGATTGGTAGAATTATAGCATGGCAGAACCGTTTTTGAATCTATCAGCTCGTATAATAATTCTTCTGCTTTCGTGTTATTTCTTTTTCCGATTGCTGTGGTAATCCGATATTTTCTTGCATCCTTTGCCAACTGTGCCGGAATCGCATGATATAATGCCGATATTCTTCCGGACGCATCAATTTTCTTAAAGTCTTCCTCATACAGAGATATGATCTGCCTTTTTACCATATCTATTTCTGAAAAGTTTTTTCCATTAACATAGGCTTCTACTGCCTGTGGCATCCCCCCTACTGCCATGTAAATTCTCAAATCTCTCATTAATTTACGGTTAGTTGCCTGTCCAATAGCTGCTCCGCTATCATAAATCTGCTGCAATAACCCATAATTATTGCCCGTGGCATCACAGAATTCTTCGTAATCCATGGGATATACTTCTATCTTCATTTCCTCTGATGGGATCAGAATATCCTTTACATTTTTCTTTATCGAGATCAAAGAGCCTGTTTCCAAATAACTGTATCTGCCGTCATGTATAAGATGCTTTATTGCCTGTCTGGCTTTTGGAAATAACTGTACTTCGTCAAAAATAATGAGGGACTCGTGTTCATACAATGTGATTCCGGTTTCTGCCTGCAGCCTCAGAAAAAAGATATTTAAATTCCCTATATCATCAAAACATTCCAGAATATTACTTGTTGTTTTGGAAAAATCAATTAAAATATAGGATCTATATTCATTTTTTGCAAAGGTCTCCGCAATAGTCGACTTGCCAACTCGCCTTGCGCCTTCCAACAATACCGCATATTTTTCTGAATATAGCTTTTTCCATTCCAATAATTTATCGTATGCTTTTCTTTTAAAATACATAACTACCTCCACCATTATAAATATGTTATATCACATAATATACGTTTCTTCAATTTGCACATTGCATATTATGTGCATTTCTTCAATATTTATTGCAACGGCTTTGTGCTTACATTCAAAAAGTTCTGTAGTTATTGTTCAAAAATGCTGAAAATCTTTCTAAAGCTTAAAAACAAATCGAAAGAGTAAATGCATCACTAACCCCGTGCACGAAAGCAGCAGCCCCATCTTTACAGGCTTTGTAGATGCCTTCTTTAATTGTATGCATCCAATAATAATTCCCGCCAATGATGAAACAAATGGTACAAAAGAGTTTCCTGCTTATTCCTATTACTCTTAATTTTTTTCGCCAATCAATAATAACCATCTATGATCAAACATAATTTGAGACTCTTTCTTATATGGTGAAAAACCGGTTTTACTACCGCCTGCCAGTTCAGCTTTCATCAAATCGGTTATCTCTTTTTGTACGTCTTCTGGCGTATCTGTCAGTTCCATCCAGCTATTTAAATTTACCGGCACTAACGTAGTTTCTTCGCATTGCAGTTCGAAATCTTTCTCGAACAGTTTTTCAAATTCTTCCCTGCTGAGGATTCTGGTATGTGAGGGATCACGCATATTTTCAATCTTATCATCTATTGTCCGTAAAGACTCTTCGGCAGCTTCCATATCCCAGACCACCAGCTTTCCCCCTTTTTTCAGGACACGGTTCATCTCTCCAAAAGGTTTCTTAGGATTGTCAAAATGATGGAAAGAAAGCCTTGTGACCACCAGATCAAATGTTTCGGAGTCGTATGGAAGTTCTTCTGCATTCCCTGTTTGAAAATAAATGTTGTTTATCTGGTTTTCGCCGGCAAGTCGTTTCCCCTGTGCCAACATTTCTTCAGTCAGATCCAGGCAGGTAATGTCCTTTACAAAAGGAGCCAGTGCCCTGCCGCAAATACAAGTTCCGGCTGCCACCTCCAGGGCATGTTCTGTTCCTTTTGCTCCAATTCGTTTAATCAGGTAATCGGTATATTCTGTTTTTGACATATGATAAGCAGCAAACTTTTTAGCCTGTTTTTTGAACGAATTTTTGACTGTATCATTGTGATTCATAATTAACCTCCTACAATGCTGTCCCTTTCTTTGGAATAAATAAATGACTCATATCTGCACGTTCTAATTCAAGCAGTGAAATCTTTTTATCAATTCCCCCTGCATATCCTGTCAGACTTCCATTTGTACCTACGACCCGGTGGCAGGGAATAATAATGGAAATTTCATTATGTCCAACCGCACCGCCAACTGCCTGCGCTGACATACGGGAAGTGTTTTTTATCTCAGCCATTTTGCTAGCAATTTCTCCGTATGTAATCGTTTGTCCATAAGGAATCTGTAATAAAATCTGCCACACTGCCTGTCTGAATGTTGAGCCGGTGGGATGAAGTGGTGGAGTAACTTTGGGTTCTTCACCGGAGAAATACACATCCAACCATTTTTTTGCCTCTGCCAGAATCTCCGTTTCCCGTAAAATATGTTCATCCGGAAGTGTATTTGCAAAATATTTTTGCCCTTCAAACCACAAACCGGTAAGCCCGATTTCATCCGCCGCCAGTAAAATATCCCCTAACGGTGATTTATATTTGCATGTATATACCATATTTATACCTCAAAAAATGCATTTGAATCCTGTGGTGCCTGTGAACGGTCTTTGTCTGTATAGGAACGGATTTCTGAGCAAACTGTGATTTTATAGCTTTCAAACAGTTTTTCTCTTCCTTCTTTCTGGCTCATACGATGCTGCATCACGTTATAAATATTTGATAGAGTACCGTTTGTCTAAAGCAGCTGATTTACTGAAAAATACAGATAAGTTGATTGAAAATATCACCTCTGAGGTAGGATTTCATCATGTCAGCCACTTTGGAAAATGTTTTCGTGAAGAAACTGGTTTTTCGCCAAGTGAATATCGAGAGAATTTCACTATCTAAGGGACTGGAAAGCCCGTAAAATAAGGAAAGTTCAGGAAATCTCTCCGTAAATTCCGATTGAGATTTCACCTGTTTTAAGAAATTTAATAACTGTTATATTTTGTTATTAAATTCTCCGCAAACCATTGAAAACACTGGATTTATCGCAGGTGAACTTTCCCTTATTGTTTTCCTTGTGTTATATCCTCCCGTCAGTGTTTACGAACTCTGATAAGGGAAAAAACAAGGGAAAGAAAATCCTATAAAACAGTATAACACAAAATAAAAGTGACATGGTGAACTGATTGAAATGCTTCTGATTTTTGTAACAAATGACTGATTGAATGATAAGGAGATTCTATACGATGAGAACAATATTTGCAGAATACAATCCACACAGAAACAGCATTGATATTTATACTTCTGCTGGTTATATGCTCCGCATTGACTGTTGGGAAGCCGAAAAGGATTTAAAAACCACACCCGGATCAGACTGTGCATTGAACGCACTTGCCATTGATAAACCGCTTGAATATGCAAAATTATATCTTGATGAAACAATGCAGATATGGGTAGATGCAGAAGATTCATTAGAACTATGGTGATTTTTTCAACAGCACTAAGGTTACTTTTTCCCAATCTCATTTATTGAGAATCGTCTTTTTACCGTGCATATATATTCAATATCTTTTTATCTATTATAATGAAATCAAGGGCTGGTCTAATGCCAGCCCTACAAAAATGAAAATTCACATAGAAAATAAATTTACAATTTTTCCGATATAAACCTGTTATCAACAAATACAAACATAATTTATATTATCGTATCTATTGATATGATATGTATTTCAAAGAGTTACCAGAAGTTTTTGAAAACTTTTCCCTTGTGATATTATCTAAAGCTCCTAATTTTATACTTTTCCCATGATGGAGCAGCTTATTTGACCGTATCTTTAATAGCTGTATTTTTGTAATTAGATGTAACACCACCGGATTTTCATCCGTTGAATCATCCGCATATTTAAGACAATAAGAAAGACCGGTGCCATTACCTCCTGTCCACAACATATTATCTGTTGTGAATATCTGATATACCTTCGGTGTTTCTGCCGTATAAAATGTCTTTTCCCCAGATGCAGGCGTTTTCATATTATTGCCTTTTTGTTGGCGGTACATTGAAGATACCGTATTTAGACCAGAACCAATGTGCATACTTCTGTTCCTCCAATCATTTTATCTGAATTGTAAATGTACTGCTTCTCTGACTGTTTTCAGTGTCCTTGAAATAGTGTCAAAAAGAGGTGCTATGCCTGGCTTAACTACCGTATGTTTTGCACGGTCTTTTACATCATGCACTCCAAATCCGTAACACATATTTCTGCCCTCTGCGGAAAAATTCACGGTATCTCTGTCTTTATGTACATTTGAACTGCTTTTTTCTGCATTTATGTGTTCCCGCATTTCAGAATTTATTTTATATCCATCATACTGAAACGCCTTACTCTGCCTACTGTAAACTTCCAACGACATATCCGTGTCCTCCTCAGATTTTCGTATCTAATGTAGATAATAAATCTACATTATCGTATTCCGCTTGAGTATATGCTCTTACCACTGAACTACTGTTTTCTGACATTTCACTAATATACTCATCTCTATCTTTGCGTTTCTCACGCAATTCTTCCAAATATTCTTCATCTCTTTTTCGTTTCTCACGCATTTTCTCTAAGTATTCTTCTTGCTCACGTTTTTTGTCCCGTCTACTTTTTGCTGCTTTTTGTTGATTTTGTGTACTCAATACATCTGAACTTTTATTTGACGAATTAGCTGTTCTCATACCACCACATGAAGATTGCCGATTTCCATTAGCATCATATGTAACTGTCCTGCCTCCCAACTCTACACCGTCACGCTTTGCAAAAGAATATACTTGTGAATTTGCTGCAACCTCTCCGGATAAATTCCATTCTATTTCTTTTGCGAATTCCGGATCATTAGCCATTTTTTTCAAACAGTCATAAGAAAGATTTACGACCACTTTATTGGAATTGCAAGGCACAACACCGCCGTTGGTATTAAAACTTATTTGCGGAAACTTTTTACATAATTTTTCATAATATTCTTCCACACTATTAGAATTGTGTTTTGTGTCACATAATTGTTATATGAATTGCTTATACCTGTCATTGACATATCCGTGTCCTCCTTTGAAATCCTTTTCTGTCCGTTATTCTCACTCAACCTTTTTCCCAAACTTATAATTACTTGGATATTCCAAATTATAAATATCCTCTCCATACGGAATATCCAAAGTATGATTTTCACTTAAAATATATTCCTTATCGCCAATCTTAAAAATGTCTCCGGCTTCATATTCATCAAGTAAAATGCCACCAGAAGTCAAATTCTTGTATCTTGCATCATATCGTTCCTTAGACTGAATTGGGCTTGTTGTTTTAGTGGCAGAATAAAATTGAGTTGCTTCCCTATCTCCCATCTTTACAGTGAAAAAGCCGTTTTTTATCCCTGCATTTTCCATATAGCCTCTTATTTCTTCATCTGAATAAGACAACTGAACATATACAGGGTCTTTTGTCATCATGTAATTCCAAAAGCTCGCATACCTTTCCAACACCGGATCATAAGGTTCACCACGCATAATCTCGGAAACAATAGAGCCTATCCCCTTATTATCTGTGTATAAACAATGCTCCTGTCCGTCACCGGAAACATATTTAAAATACTTATTCTTCCCAAAGTCAATGATATTATCTTCTGCCTTAATTTCATTCAGACAAGCTCCACTGATTTTAGGTATCTGCTCCGCTGTAAAAAATGTTCCTCCGCATTCGTATATATCTCCCTGTTTTCGCACCTTAGAAATATCATTATTCATAGCAGCTAATACGCTACCCGGAATCATTTTTCTTCTTTGTCCCGCTGAAATTGTATATGTACCTGCATCATATGTTGTACTTCTGACAAACAAATCCTTTTTCCCGCTTTGACCAACATTTTGCTTATTAAGCAAGATATTCGTCAGGCTCTGTCTTCTGTTTAAGGATTGTAGTGAATTACTAAAACCAGAAAATCTAATATTCATAGAACCACCTTGTCTTCCTTTACCTGAAATCCTTTTTTCTATATCTTTTGACAACAATCCATTCTACATATTCATTAACTCACTCAATTTCTGTAATAATGAAGATTGCCCAAACGATAAATGCTGTAATTTTACTGTACCTTTTGTATTCCACCATCGTCATATCTTTAGCAGACACAGAACCTATTTTTGAATTGCCCACTATACTTCCACTAGCTTCGCTCTTTTCTCTTACACTATCCGCAAACCTTGTATCTTCCTTCTCCTGATCTTTAGCCGCATTTTTCTGCTGGTACTGATTGTAAGCCCGTGTCATATAGTTCACATTAATTGTATTACTCATAGTAACCTCCTTTGCTTTCTTTATCGGATAAAATAACCTGTTCTCCTAGTCCCATATCATCAAACGACCATATTACGCATACAAAGACCATCTCTTTACAAGATGACCACTGCCTTAGTAGAAGCTCTGTATCTCAAACTCTTTGAAATACAATGCTTCCCTGCATTTTCTATATCGGCATGTTGATATTATTACTTTACTATCCTGCACACTCTCTGAGAGTGACTGTATCTATCAAAAAAGAAGCCAGCAGTTTATTCACGCACTGCTGACTTCTTATAATACTACTCATTTTATTTACTTCGCTGCGTCTCAGACAATTTTTTTATTTTTAAACATAACCTCTGTTTTCCCGCCATCCCTTTACATACCACCTGATTCCAACATATACCAGTTGCACGAATAATAAGAGAAATA
>OQVN01000643.1_pt1 | contig 12998 bp, 12 predicted proteins | sample 1691621 | NCBI WGS metagenome assembly OQVN01 (sample SAMN03418278, study PRJEB22391) | human gut metagenome | biome: human-gut; feature: organic feature; material: feces | host: Homo sapiens | place: Tanzania | collected 2013-01 | reverse complement strand
TGTTGTTGCGTGTTGATTTTCTGAATTTTGTTGAGGCGCGGAAAATTCTTCAAATTCAGCTTTTGAAAGTTCTGCAAAAAAAAGTTTTGAACCTTTGTAGAAATTTGCCGTGAAAATTGCTTTTTCGTCCGTTAGAATTGCAGGATTGAAAATTCCGCCAGAAATATCTTGTGAAAGCAGCCTGAAAGTTGGATTTTTATCCAGCAAAAGAAGACCAATCCGTGGAAACTGACCTTTTTTTGTGAACGAAAACGAAAGAATCTGTTTTTTTTCATCGGAAAAATAATTTAATCCCTGAAAAACAATTCCTTGCTGAGGCGCCTTGAAAATTCTTTCAGATTTTGTCTGCAAATCAAATTCATTGATTGAAAAATCAAGTTTGTTTTTTAAAATGTAAAAAACTTTGCCGATGCAATTTCCTTCCAAACTAAAAATCTGCTGTTCAATCGGAAATTTTTTTTGAAAAACAGGTTCCGCGCCACAGATTTTATTTTTTTTGAACCGCAATTCGTAGATTTTCAATGTGGAAAACGCTGAGGATGTTTTTATTGCGCACAAAAAATATTTTCCGTCTGCAAAAGTGATTGTCGCATCTCTTAGGCTTTTTTCCGGCATGTAAAAAAATGATTTTCTCTGAATGTCATAAATTCTGATTTTGTTTTTTGGCACGGAATAAAAAGATGAGGAATAAGATTCCACCAAAAATTTTCCATCTTTTGAAACCGACAACTTGGAAATATTCTGAGCTTTGTATAAAATCCTTGATTTTTCTAGGCCGGCGAGGTTTACTGTTTTTCTGTATTTGTCATAGTAAAAAAAATCTTTTCCATTGCTCGTAATTGTTGGATAAGCGGAAATTTTGTTCTTAAAATTAACATTTTTTATCCACGGATTTTCTGTTGGATTTGCAGGAATTTCTGGGACTTCAAGCTCATTGTAAAAATTGTTCCAGGCATCTTTTATTGAAATTCCGTAAACTTTTTTGAAACAGCTAAAATAGGTCAGATTTTTTAAATTTACTGACCGATACCAGAATTCTGCATATTTTTCCATTCCATATTTTTTTTGAAGCCAACTACAAAATGCACCGCCAAACATGTAGCTTGCGTTTCCTGCTGGAAAAACGTCCATTGCGCCTTGAATTTCTGAATATTTTGGAAATTTTCCTTCAATTTTTGCTTGTTTTAAATTCTGAAGCGCATATTCGCTGTTCAGTCTGCCTTCGTTTTTGTCGCTTTCAAGTGAAACTGTTGCGCCTTCTGCCCATGCTTGGGTTATTGTGAGCAATGCTGGATTGTAGACATCGCCAAAAATTTTATCAAATCCAAACCAAAAATCATTTCTAAGATTGTAAGTTATTGCGTGGACTAATTCGTGGCGAAAAGTATTAAGCGTTTCTTCCGAGAAAACAGCAAGGCTTGTAGTGCAGACTGTGTCAAAAATTACAATATGATTAAAAGGTCCGCATGAAAAATATGCATTAAAATCATCTTGCGCTGCGGAAATTACAACCGGCAGACGGAATTTGTTTTCTAGGCAGAATTTTTCTGCAAGTTCCTCGTAGATAGAGTCAGCTTTTTCGTAAAGAATTTTTGCGGTCTGAACGGAATTTTCTGAATAAATTATGTCGAAGTATTTAGTCTTGTTGATTTTTATGTTTTTTTGTCCGCTCATAATTCCGCTGTGGGAAAAAATATTGAAGCAAATCAAAAAAAGTAGAATTGAAGATAATCTTTTTTTCATTTTTTGTTTATGCGCTAAAAATAAGTTCGTTTTTTATGTTCAGAATTTCAACAAGTTTTATGGAATAATTTTTGTTTCCGGACGGTGATTCAACAGTAAGTTTTAATGTTGTCGCGGAAAATTCGTCTGCAAGTTCCTGTCCGTAAACTTCCGAAATAAGTTCAATGTATTCTTCGTTTGTCATTTCTTCGCCGGTAAAAGCTGGAGACATAAATAAATCCAGGGAAGTCTGCAAATCTTCCGGTAAATTGTTGTAAAAATCCAAAAGATTTTTTTTGTTCAGAGTTATGGAAAGTTTTTTTTGAGCCAAGCAAATCATTCCAGATTTTGAAAAAGGGTCTTCTGCGTTTTGCGAAAGTTTTCCGCGAACGAAAAGGTTTGCGCCGTCTGATTGCGCGCTGATATTTTCAAATCCAGATTGTTCAAAAAGATTTGAAATAATTTCCGCGTCAAAAATTGTATTTGATTCATCAGAGTTTGAAAGCGCCGAAAAGAAGTTCAGGAATCCTTCGCTGGAATTTATTTTGTAATTAAAGTTGATTCCTGAATCATTTGCGCAGATTTTCAGTTTGTTTTCGCATGAAGCAAAAATAAAAATCGCGAAAATAAGAACAAAAACTGAAGTGATTTTTTTTGCGGAAACTCTCATTTTTTGGACCTTCTATTTCTTAAAAAAAACTGACATTGGGAAAGTTACACGAACACCAGTACAGAATTCTAGTCCTGCTGCCACAGATTTTAACGGAGATAACGCGGCATTTGAAGTATTGTTAAAAACTGTATAGCAAATATCTTGTATAATCTGAACTTTGAATTTTCCTTTTGTAAGTGATGGAGTGTTAAAAGTTACGCCGAGAATTCCAGGAAAAATTGAAGGTTCAATTTCTTTGCTTGAACCAGGCAATGTGCAGTTTCCTAATGTAAAAACTGGACCTGCGTAAACTCGGACATAATTTCCAAAAAACAAGGAAAAAACAAGGGGAACTTGGAATGCGCCAACGCCATAATTCCAGCGGAGCATAATTCCTGCTCCAGGGGAAAGCATAGCGCCGTTGTAAACAATATCTGCTTCATTTGATAAACCGCGGAAATTCGGCATGAACTGGTCTTGAGTAACAAGCGACCAATCGCCGGTGAAAGTTCCTATCAAAGTAAGTCTGTCTGTGAAACTTCCGAATCCTTTTGCCTCGGCTGCTTCTTTTTTTGCCAAGTCAGTTTCTGTTGTTCCATAATTTGCAGAACTTAAGAATTTTCCAGAAGAAACGTAGTGATTTTTCCAGTAATTTTCTCTGAGTGAAGAAACTATTACTCCTGTGTTCGGACCGTCGCTTACGGCAGAAATAAATTGTCCTTTTCCGATGTATAATCCAACATGACTTATTGAGCCATCGCCTGTTGTCTTAAAAAATACCAAATCTCCAATTTCCCGCTGATTGTCTGGAACGATTTTTACGTAACTGTACATCGCTTTTACGGTTCTTGGAAGTTGATAGTGAATTGATTCCCGGGCGACTGAATAAATTAATCCGGAGCAGTCGAATGAGTCTGGACCGGTTGCACCACGTACATAAGGAGCTCCTACATATTTTTTTGCTTCGGTAACAAGTTTTTCGCGGTAAACCCGGGATTCGGATTCGCTTAGCTCTGTCTGTGAAAAACATTTTGTTGGCAAAAAAAACAGCATAAAAAGAGCCAAGGTGGTTGCCAGAAACAATTTCATTTTTAAAACAAATTCACTCATATCTTATTTTTCGGATTTTTTTTATCTTTTTTTAGAAAATTGTATTGCGTTTTTAATTTGCAGTTTAGAAAAGAATTGTGTATAATTTTTTTATTGATATGAACTTGCGTGGATTTAGAAAATCCTTTGTTTTTTTTATTTTTTTAGCACTTTTGCCAGAATTTTCGTTTGCAAAGATTTTTGAATTTTCGGCTTCTGGTGGAATCCGTAACAGCAAGGTTCAGGAATTTGTCTACACAAATGATTATACTTTGAGCCGGTTGGATTGGAATGCGCCTTTGATTCCTGTGTTGAATATTGCCGGCCGTCTTGATATTTTTCATGCGATTTTGGATTTGTCGGTTGGTTCTGCAATTCCGGTAAAACTTGGCTCAATGCAGGATTACGACTGGCAGGGTACAGATAAATCAAAATACACAAATTATTCCGACCATGAACTTATAGTTAATAGGCTTTACGATTTGGAAGCAAGGCTCGGATATGATTTTAATCTTCAGAATTTTGGAGTCCCTGTTGATTTGAGCATAATTCCACAGGCTGGATTTTTGTACAGAAATCAAAAATATGAAGCGTACAACGGATACACGCAATACGCATCTAGCGGAGAATATTGGAGCGATTCAATAGAAAAAAAATATTTGTCAGGAAGTTGCCTTACTTATGAACTTGCAAGTTATATGTCTTTTTTGAGCCTTGAAACAGAATATAAAGTTGATTCTTCTTGGCGGCTGAAACTTTTTGGCAGATATTTTCCATATATTTATGCGGCGGCAATTGACAATCATTATTTAAGGCTTGCGCAGTTCAATGATTATATGGAAAAAGGTTTTGGTTTTTCTGTTGGAACAGAAGCTGGCTGGAAGAAACTTTCTTTTTCGTTTTGCTATGAATGGTTCAAATGCGAAAAAGGAAAGACACAGACACGAACTATTGGAAGCAAAAATGACTTTATGGATAGCACTACAATTCCTGGTGTAGAATCTTCCGTAATCTCGTTGATGTTTACATATAAAATTTAAATTGAATCTGCGTTGCAAACTTTCTTATTTGAGGAGTAATATGTTTTTTACAGAAAAAATCAAACAAATCGTTTTTGTGATTTTGGGCGTGTGTTGCGTTCTTTTTAATTCTTGTGCAAAAAAACAATATCAGATTGGAGATATTGTTATGTCTGATGGAACTGTTGTTTCAAAAGATTCGTACCTTTCGTATAAAGGCAAGGAAAAACCAGTTGCGGTTATTTTCACGGTTAATGGCGTTCAAAAAGGAGATTCAAAACGTGTGATTGGCGTTGGACTTTTTGAGTCTGACTCGATTGTTTCTTTTGCGGAAGATAATTCTTCTGGAGATAATACAAATTTTCTTTTTAACCGAGCTTATGTCATAAACCAAAGATTTGATTCTTCAACAGGCTTTTATATAAATGATGGATTTTCTGGTGATATTGATGGTGAAGATTCCTGGAAAAACGTTAGCCGTCGTGATAAAACCGCAAAAGAAAATATGTATTCAGTTTATCCAGCGTATGCTTTTGCAGAAAAATACGGAACAAAAAAAGAATGTGGAAAATTTGATTCTACCGATTGGTATCTTCCAACTGTTGCGGAACTTTACGAAATGTTTGAGAACAAAGTTTTTTTGAATGAAGTTATCGAAGCCTGTGGCGGCGATATTCTTGACCACAGAATTTGGTCTTGTTCGCAAGATTATTATATGAAAGATGTTCAGTTGCTTCTTGATATGGAAACTGGAGAAGTGCGCAAAGCCTTTAAGGATTCTCAGGCTCATGTCAGAAGCGTTTATTGTTTTGCCGGCAAATGACTTTCTAAAGGAGTTTTGAATGAACAAAATGAAATTGAAGTTTGTTAAAAATTTTTTGGCACTTTTTGCGCTTGTTTCACTTTTTGTTTCTGGATGCGCAATGCCGTTGGATGAATATTCTTCGTCTTCTTCTGATTTAAGAAATATTTCGGGGCTGAAAAACCGTTCTGCAATTTCTAAAATGCCTTTTATGGGCGGAGCGGCTTTGTACAATCCTTCAGATTTGTCAACAAGTCAACTTGATAAAGGCGCAGTTCTTGGCGTTCGTTTGGGTAAAGTCCAGAAAAAAGATGTTGGCGCGGAACAACCTGTTTACAGCGATATAAAAGATGAGGCGATTTTTGGTTATATTACAATAGAAGATATTAACCGGGAAAGAGTTTCGTTCTCTTATTACGAATTTGAAAATGAAAAATGGTCGGATTCTGAAGTTGCAAGTTTAAAAAACACATTTACGCTTGAGGCTGGAAAATCTTGCGACTTGAATAGTGATGGAATTGATGATGTTGCTTACATAAAACCTTTTACAAAACGAAAAGGCTCTGAAAAAGCAATGTGGCTCGCCTTCCTGAACGCTGATGAAAACATAAAAGTTTCTTCAATGTTTTCAGTTATTCCGCAGCAATACGCAAGAAGCGCATATCCGGGAGGACTTATCGGAATCAACCCAGACGGTCGTTACATTGTAAACAAATACGATGTTGGAACAACAAACAGGGCCGCTGTAAAAAGTTTGATTTATGGAGATTACGTCCTTGATAATGAAGAAAATACTTTTTCAACTTTTGTTGGAACAAAATCTTCTTCTGGTGCGCGCGCATTGAACGATGATGAACTGAATACAATGGAAGTAAACGAAGACGATTCTCCAGAAATGTATTATTTCCAAAGCGCAGAATTTGCGGACAATTATTCAATTTATGAGCTTTTGGACGCGTTGCCGCCATCTGTTGTTACAAAAGAATATAAATCTCTTTCAATTGCGGATGCTGTAGAGTATTTGAACGAGCTTGCAAAAAATCCTGATTTGTGGCAAAAAATTGTAGAAGGAAACAACAGCGAAGAAGCAAACGAAATCCGCGAAAATCTTTCTGATTTTTACGGCGATTCAGAACTTCAGATTGTGATTGCAAATCGCAAGGCACTTTCTGTTTTATATCCAGACTTGTGTCCGCAGCTAAGTACTTATTCATCAAGTTTTGCAATGGTTTTTCCATGGTTTTCTGCTGACCTTGGCGATATAAAGAATTCTGAGACAAGAAATTCTAATTCTGCCCGTGCTGCTTCAAAAAAAGAAAATCCAATTCTTTCTGATCCAAAATACACGGATGAATACAAAGAATATGTCCGAAAAAGAGATGAAATTTCTGAAGAATTCAGTCATTTGCTTTCTTTTGATATTTTGCCATGCATTGTTGGTGCCTTAAAAAGTCCGCTTTTAAAGCAAATTGTCAATAATTCAGATGCTTCAGTCCGCATTGGTGTTGGAGGAAGCATTGATTGTGTAAGCGCAAATCCAAAATTCAATATAAAAATGTGCCTTCTATTTAAATATGAATTTAAGGATGCAATAAAATATAATATTAAAACAACTTCGCTTTTTACTTCTGATGAAATTCCTGCTGTTCTTGACACAAAAACTGGTGAAGCCTTGAAAATGCGCGACTATGGCAATATTTCTGATGAAGAAATGAAAGAAAAACTTGCAGAAAATAAGAAAGAGCTTGAAAAAGAATTTGGAATTGATAATTTTTCTTGGCTAGGTTTTAAAGAAGTTGGAGATTTTAGGGCAAGTCCTAGAGTTCGTCCTACAAAAGATGCGAAGAATTTTCATAAATCAATAAATGTTTGTCCTCCGATTCCTTTGGTATTCACATTTGATGCCTCTCTTGATATTTTGCTTTATTCAAATGTTCTTATGGAATTCAAGAATGTTGCAATCGGTGGAATTTATATGATTGGATTTGGCGTTGAGTCGGGAATCAGATGGTCATTCATAAAAAAATGGAAAATTCCGGTTGGCATAAAAGCTGAGCCTTATACAGAAGCATTTAAAATCAGTGATGGCGCTAATTTTGCCGGCATCACTACAAAAGACAAGAGTTTGGTTCAATTTGGCGGCGGCGCGCAATTTATGCTTGCTCCAGTGCTTGAACTCAGGGCAGGCTTTGGCGTTGGAGCTGATTTTGGTGTAATTTCTGCGGACTTTACGCTTGGCGCGCCGATTTCATTTGTTCTTCCTATTTCTGTTTATTTGGGGGCAACTTATGGAAACGGAAATTATTTTAATTTTGTTGCAGAAACGCAAGGAAATTTTAAGGCTTCTCTTGGACTTGATTTACAGTTCTGCCTTGATCCTCCGTTTGTAAAAAAACGAATATGGCAATGGCCGCTTTGGACAGCCATAGATTTTAATGCGCAATTGTGGAAAGTCAGGACGGAAAACTTTAAGATTGTATTTGCGGAAGGCCCGAAGGTTGTATCTTTTAATTATCCTTTTAAGAATTAGAACATATCAGGCAGCTTTTTATGGTATTTCTTGAAACACCTAAAAGGCTTGCGATTTTGTTAATGCTTATACCGCAGCCGTGCATTTTTTGCACATGAAATTCCAGGCCGTCTAAAAGATGGGAATTGTTTTTTCTTCCTTTTGGGCGGCCTAATTTTATATTTTGAGCTTTTTTTAAGGCAAGAGCTTCTTTTGTACGTTGACTTATAAGGTTTCGTTCGATTTCTGCGCTTAGGCCAAACGCAAATGCCAGCACTTTTGACTGAATGTCATCTCCGAGTCGGTAGTTGTCTTTTATTGTCCAAATTCTTGCACCTTTTTCCATAAGAAGATTTAAAATTGACATAATCATAAAAAGACTTCGTCCAAGCCGCGAAAGCTCACTGCAAATAATCAAATCATCTTTTTTGATGTGGAAAAGAAGATTTCCAAGCTCACGTTTTTCAGGCGTAAGCGTTCCGCTGATTGTTTCTTCAATCCAAGAGTCAATTTTTAAGTGATTTTTTTTGCAGAACTGTAAAATCTCAAAGCGTTGATTTTCAACAGTCTGCTTATCTGTGCTGACGCGAATATAACCGTAAACCATAAATTTACCGTAACTTTTTATTTATAACTTTAAGATACTAATTTTTAAGTAAAAAGGAAAGAAAGTTTGTTTTTAATTTTACTTTTTGTTTAATCCGAATTTCGATTTTTTAGAAAAACGAATAAACTCGTTAAAAGCGTTTTTTTCACAATTTATAAAAACTTGAAGTTTAGACTATTTAAATTAATAAGAAAAGCCTAGTAAAAAAATTCGACAAACTTTAACTAGGCTTTTTGTAAGAATTATTTTTTGTTATAAAGGATTTTTACATAAATTTTTGACCAAATATCTTCATTGTCACTATCTTCATCAAATAATTTTAGTTCAAGAATCATTTTTGTTTTGCTTTCATTTATATAAAACGTTTCATCTCCTTCAGAGCTTAAAGATTCATACAAAACTTTTTTATAAGCTTCTAAGGATTTTTCATCAGAAAGGCTAATTGTTCCAACTAATTTTGGATTTTCGTTAGTTTCTAGTCGCTTTTTCATTTGTGTTTTGCCTTCTTCTTCTGTCATACCTAGTGCTTTTAATAGTGATTCAGAAAATTGAACATCAAATGTTTGAATCTCTCCATTCCATTCGCCTTTTAGCCAATTGTCAGAATTGTTAATGTCTTCTTTTGTGAGTTGTGTAAACTTTTCTTCCGTTTCACTACTGTCATTTTTACAACTTGTAAAAACAAAAGATAAAGCCATTAAAGCAAATAAACTTGTTAAAATTTTTTTCATAAACTTTTAAAGATAAAAACTTACGGCATTTCCGATAGTTTTTATCTTGCCTCCATGAATATAGATTTTGAGTATTGATTTTCTGACAGAATGAACTAATACTCACCCCGAGTATACCCCCCCTATATTTTGTCAAGTGAGTAGAGGTTAAAAGTCTAAAAAAAGAAGGCTTTCTTATACCAAAAGGTGTTTTGCAGGCACAAGCTGTTGGCGAATATTTGAAAAAAATAGGTTTTGAAGGAACTGTTTTTGTTTCTCCTTGCTATAGAACCTTGGAAACGGCCTCACTTGCTTGTGAAAGAATGGGAATTAAAACAATGATTTTGGAGCCGCGTGCTCAAGAAGTTGCAGGATTAAAATCTTTGTCAAAACCTGTGGGTATTACAAAAAAATGTTTGTCAAAAAAGAAATAAAAGAAAATTTTCCACAAGTTATTATTCCTAAAAGTGTGAAATTTCCTTTGCGCCTTGAAAATGAAAAGTCTGATTTTGCAGACGAGAGAATTTCTTTGCTTATTGATGATTTTTTAGAAAATACAGAAGGCGATATTTTTGTTGTTTGTCACGGGGGAATTATGAATTCTGTTGTGCGAGAAATGAACAAGCGAGGGGCGTCTTTTTCAAAGCAAAAAAATTACAACTGTTGTTTGTATTCTTTTACATTTGATGAAAAAACTCAAAAAATTGTGAAGTATGCGGATGAATCTTCTAATTTTATGCCTGATGAGCTTTATACTGACAATTTGGCACTTGTTTTTCGTTAAGCTAATTTAGGGTGGTGTAAGAAATGAATATAAAATAATGTCCTAACTGCGGTCAATTAATTTCTTTGGAGCAGAATGTTTATGATTCGATTGCTAATGAAGTTCGTAACGAACAGTTTGAAAAAGAACTCGAAAAACGTGTTAATTCTTTGAACAAAGAAAAGTTTTCAGAAATTCAGCTTGCGGTTTCTAAGGCTCAAAATGAAAAGGATAAAGAAATTTCTGAATTAAATGCACAACTTTCAAAATTGATGGCCGAATTCGATTCAGAAAAACAAAAGTCAAAGTCAGATTTGCAACTTGCTTTGTCAACAAAAGAACAGCAGATTGTAAAAATTTCTGCCGAATTAGCATCCATAAAAGAAAAATCTCAATCAGAATTAAAAATTGCACTTTTAAAAGAAAAGCTTGATTCTGGTAAAAAAGATTCAGAAATTGCATTTTACAAGGATTTTAAGGCTAAGGAATCAACAAAGCAGATTGGCGAAGATTTAGAACAATTCTGTCTTATGGAATTTAACAAAAATCGTGCATTGGGATTTCAGAATTCGTATTTTGAAAAAGGTTGTGAATATGCAGTTCTTGTTTCTATGCTTGAAAGAGATAATGATTATTACAACACTGGAATTGTTGACGTTTCGTATAAATTTCCAAAAATGTACGTGATTCGTCCTCAGTTTTTTATTCCAGTTATAACCTTTTTGAGAAATGCGGCAATGAATACTCTTGAATCAAAACGCGAACTAAAAAAAATTCAAGAACAAAATATGGATATAACCCATTTTGAAGGTGATTTGAATAAATTTAAAGACGGTTTTAGCCGAAATTATGATTTAGCAAGCCGAAAATTTATGAGTGCAATTGATGATATTGATAAGGCTATCTCAAATCTTCAAAAAATGAAAGAAGATTTGTTAAGCTCTGAAAATAATTACCGCCTTGCAAATAACAAACTTGAAGATTTAACCGTTAAAAAACTTGTAAAGAACAATCCAACAATGAAGCAAAAATTTGAAGAATTAAAGGAAAGTTGATTATTTTGTAGACCATTTTATTTTCATTAAAACAAAGTCTTTTATATCTTCGTAAAAGTCAAACTTTGGAGGAGTGATGTTGATTTTTTTTAAGGCTTCTTTAATTAATGGATTTTTATAACAACTCACAGCGGTTGCTGCGGAAAACATCAATATATCAAGTTGCAACTTAGATGCATTATCCTGCGAAATTGAAAGCATTGCAGAAAGTTCATTACAAAATTGTTCTGCAAATTCGTAGTATTTTTTCTTGAAAGTGGCTAGCCGGTCAACAGTTACATTTGTTTCTATAATCGGATTCAAGTATGAAACGTAACGCAAATAGTCTTGATTTGCATTTAAAATTCCTGCCCAAACTTCAGCAATTACTTCCGGGGAATATTTGTTGCCTTCTGGAAAAGCCGCAAGCAAAGCTGTGAAATATTTAGCCATTTTTTGTGCGGAAATTTCAAGGAAGATTTCCTCTTTTGTGGTTACATATTTGTAAAGATTTGCTCTAGACCAAGTGAGTTTGTCTGCGATTGTTGTAAGAGTGATTTCTGTGTAAGGCATTTGCTCAAAAAGTGAGTCAGCTGCTTCTTTTATCTGATTGAGTCGTTCTTCTTTCTGGTCGTCGGTTCGGGCGCGTATGTAATTCTGCATAAAATAAGAATATCATACGACAAAAAATTGTGCAATAAATGACATAATGTTGCTAACAGTTTTAGTGAATATTTTTCCTCAAAATGAAATGGAAACTGAATCGGACTTTTTTTATTGATTAAAATCTTTTATAATAATTTCTAATATATAGAAGAAACTTTTAAAACTTGAATAACGGATAGTCTGATGGAAAAGAAGGAACGTGCGGCAAACAACAGGACTCTGACGCTTGAGCCGCAGGAGATTGCGGAACTAAAAAAACGCCTGCTCACTGAATCGAATATTTCTGCGGAAACGGGCATTGTGAACCGCACATTGAACGGCGATATTCTAAAAATGCTTGAGTTTGTGCCGGATAGTTTTGCCGACCTGATTATCATTGATCCGCCTTACAATCTTTCCAAGAATTTCAACGGAATGAAGTTTGCCTCGCGCTCTCAGGAAAATTACGATGAATATTTGGCAACTTGGTTTCCGCAGGTTTGCAAAAAACTGAAATCAGACGGCTCGCTTTATATGTGTGGCGACTGGAAATGCACTTCATCGCTTCAGCGTGCGCTTGAAAAGGAACTTACAGTTCTGAACCGAATTACATGGCAGCGGGAAAAGGGCCGTGGCGCAAAATCCAACTGGAAAAACGGAATGGAAGACATTTGGTTTGCCGTAAAAAATCCAGACGACTATTATTTTAATGTTGAAGCCGTAAAAATGAAGCGGAAAGTTCTTGCGCCATACAAAGTTGCCGGGAAACCGAAAGACTGGGATGAAGAAACGGACGGAAAATTCCGAATTACATATCCTTCCAATTTTTGGGATGATATTTCTGTTCCATTTTGGTCAATGCCAGAAAACACTGACCATCCGACGCAAAAACCAGAAAAACTCTACGCAAAGCTGATTTTAGCAAGTTCCCGTCCCGGCGACATCATTTTTGACCCCTTTTTGGGAAGCGGAACCGCAAGCGTTGTGGCGAAAAAACTCGGCCGGCGCTTCTGTGGAATCGAACAGAACGAGGAATATTGTCTTTTGGCGGAAAAACGTCTTAGCCTTGCGGAAACAGACAAGTCAATTCAAGGCTACAAGAACGGTGTTTTCTGGGAAAGAAATTCCGGAATGTGGCAAGGGAGATAAAAATTCACTAAAAAAAATGCTGATAAAAGACAAGAACATTGACAAAGGAAAAGCCTTTGACTGGGGCCGCACTTCCTGCGATTATGCGAAATTCCGCGACATTTATCCCAAAGAATTTTACGATAAAATCATTGCCCGCGGACTTTGCACTGCAGGCCAGAAAGTGCTCGACATCGGAACTGGAACAGGCGTTCTTCCGCGCAATCTCTACGGCTACGGTGCAGACTGGACGGCGGCGGACATCTCAAAAGAGCAGATTGAGCAGGCAAAAATTCTTTCAGCCGGAAAAAACATTGA
>OQVN01000642.1_pt1 | contig 12999 bp, 14 predicted proteins | sample 1691621 | NCBI WGS metagenome assembly OQVN01 (sample SAMN03418278, study PRJEB22391) | human gut metagenome | biome: human-gut; feature: organic feature; material: feces | host: Homo sapiens | place: Tanzania | collected 2013-01 | reverse complement strand
TTCCGATCCTCGGCAGGCCCCTCGAAAATGATGTAGGCAATCAGGGCGCAGTACAAAAGCGTTTCCGATTTTGTCCAGAATGGATCGCCTTCCTTGCCTTCGCCCTTGGTGTTGGAAATCAGGGCATCCACGAATTTCAGAATATCGGCCTCGTTGCGGATATACGCCAGCGGGTTATAGTGCATGGATTTTGAAAAATCTATGCTGTTGAATACCTTGATTTTGTACCCGCGTTTTTGCAGGAAAGCCCCAACCTGCCCCAGCACACCGCCTTTGGGATCGACCACCACATAAGAGGAATGAGCCTGTAAAAGCTGGGGCGTGAGCCAGAAGCGGGTTTTGCCGGAGCCGGACGAGCCGATAATGCAGCAATTCAGGTTTCGGGCATTTGCGGGGATTTTCGGGCGGGTGTTCATCGTGAGGAACTCCGTCCCGGTCAAAATCACGTTGTTTTCAAACTTCGGATCGACAAATGGTTTGATGTCTTTTTCCGTTCCCCATCGAGCGCTGCCGTATTCTGCATCCCGCCGAAACTTCTTAGCGTTCTTGCTTTTGAAATAGATCAGAAGCCGGAAACCAACTGCGCCTACAATACCGACAAGCCAATCCAGCGGAGCAAGACCGGGTGCAAAGTCAGCAAAGGCCGGGCCAATCGTCTGGCCCAGCCCGATGAGCTTATGTGCAAAATCGTTACCCTCCGCCAGCCGGTAGGCCGTTCCCAGCTTGAGGAACGCCCACAGGATGAACAGATAGGGAATGTTTGGGATGAGATATTTTCTGATCTTATCTGTCCTCATGGGCCACCTCCTTTGCACGTTCTTTCTGTTTCGGCTTTTCTTTAGAAAGCTGATCCGCCGCCTGTTGCAGTTGTTCTCGGATGGGAACACGGTTCGATTTTGCTTTGCTTAACACCTTCCGGGAATACTCAGAAAAGCAGGCGGTCATTGCGTCTGCCTGTCCAGCCTTGAAAAACAGCAGGTATTTGTCCGGCCCGGTTTTATAGAACGCATAGTCCACATTCCATTTCCGGGCCACGCGGTCAAAGGACTTGGCATCCCCGGATAGCTCAATGCTGTTGGTAGCTGTGCCGTGGGCCATGAGCTTTCGCACACTTTGTTTGCCATGCGGTACTTGCCGCCCACGGTATGCCTTGCGGATCTTCCGGCCCACCATGCCCAGCACATACGCCAGTCCCCGCGCCGTCAGCTTGGTTGTTTTTACAGATATGGCTATCGTGCGCCGGGAAATATCTTCATCAATCAGTTACACCGCCTCCTTCCTTGGGACAATTTGTCTCGAAGTGCCATCACCGATCCCCACGGTCTTTTTTCTGCATTTGACGGTAGCCCTCCAAAGAAGAACCGTCTATGATTTCCTGATAAGCGGCCATTTGCTCACGGATAGAGAGCTTCGGGAAAGAGAACACCTTATGCTCCTTGGGAATATCCTGCAAGCCGTGATACACTTCCACGAAATGATCGCTTTCTTTGACAACATAGCCGCCCGGGGCAAAATGGCCGTTTTCGTGGATGCAGGCATCCCGGCCATACGCCTCATAATCGAAATACGGTTTTACCTGATCCGGCACATCCAACATTTCCAGATCGTCCACATAAATACGCCCCAGCGTTTCCTCATCGGATACGCCGGGGTAAAAGCCGTAACAGTCCAGATTTTGTGTCAGATTGATGATGTCCCGCACCGAAGAACAGTGATCGCCACTGTCGAGGACGGCCTCCAGTGTTTCCAGCTCCGATGAGGTAAGATCGGAAAGCAGGCAGGCCAGATGATTAAGCTCGTCCAGATTTTCATACTCGCTCAAATGGTCATAGAGCCCCAGCACATCCCCATCGAAAGAGGTAATAAAAATTTCCTGATAGCGGACGCCATCCACGCCGATCCGTTTCAAGAGAGCCTCCACCTCCTGGGCGGTTGTGGGAAATTTCAGTGTTTCACCCACAAGCTGGCCCTCGCTGTACTTTCCGGCGTTGGTAACGTAGGCTTCAAACAGGGTCGCCATCAGCGACGGCCCTGCCCCTTGACGGTCAGGATACCCTCAAGGGTTGTTGCCGTAATTCCCAGCCGCTGGGCCACGGCAATATCATTTTTCATGGCTTCGGTCATACTGTGCCCGCAGACAACCAGCACATGAGAACGGCGGAGCAGGTCACGGCTCATGTCGATGCCGCTTTTATGCTCCTCGGGAACAGCATCGTTGAGAAACAGGGGCAAGTACAAAGGCGGACAAATAGGAGAAAAGCCTGCCTCATACACGGTGCGGCAATACTGCGCCGCCAGTTCTGCGTTTTCGCTATCGCCGCCGAGCCATGCAGCGGTGATATAAGCAAGGGGTCGTTTCATCGTTCATACCTCCGATATTTTAATAAGAAAGTTCAACCCAAACCCCACGCCCTTTCCCAGTCTTGGGAAAGGGGGCGGCTCTGGAGGATATACCCCCGCCGCTTGCCGGGGAAATAGCACAGCCGGGGCAGACCGTCAAGGGCGAGCCGCCGAAAACGGCGGTGCGCTGCACCCTTGACGGCCCACTCCCGGCTGTACTAAAAAACAGGCGGCGACGGGGGATATATACCACCAGAGCTTCTGCGCGAGGGCGGGGCCCTCGGGACAAAGTGTCTCGAAGTTGTTACTTGTCAAGTTCCTGCTTTTTCGGGGCTTTTGCCAGCTCCGGCGGCTGTTTTTCTTTCCAGTCATCCAGCAGGGACATAATCTGTTCTTTCATTTTGGCGGGAGTGACCTCCTTGCCAAAATACTTTTCCAGTTCCGCAGTAGAAATAATCACGCCTCGATCCTCCTTTTTCTGTTCTGATAAGATGCCGTCAATGACATCGCCGTTGAGCTTGCCTTCCTTATCCAGCTCCCGGAGCCGTTTAGCTTGGGCCAGCGAGGGCGAAGCCTGCTCCCCGTCAATGGAAACAGCAATAAGCCTCTGATTTTTCGGTTTGATGTAGGACAGTTCCACGGCAGGCATAAAGCCCATCTTTTTATCGTCTACCTTATCCAGAAGCTCCGGCACAAGAGAGTTGAGCCGCAAGTAGCGCATGACCTTTTTATAGTTCATCTCATGCGCCTCGCCCACAATCTCAACCGAGCGTTTTCCAACATCGCCTTCCGCAACGCCTTTCAGCCGCCCGCCCTGATGCTTAATGTCCTCAACCTCAAGTTCCAGCAGCGCGGCCAATTCACTGGGGAGCATCCCGTCACGCTGCTTGTTGCTGTCCTTCATGGCCTGTACCGCTTCGTGGTCGGTCATTTCACGGACAATAAAGGGCATTTCCTCCAGCCCCGCCAGTTCACTGCCGTGGGTACGGCGATGGCCCGCTACAATTTCATAGCCGTTTCCGTCTTTCTCCGGGCGGGCAAGACCGGGAACCATTACACCGTTTACGCGGATAGAAGCAACTATTTCCTGCATCTTCGCATCGTCCCGTACCTTAAAGGGGTGCGGACGGAATGTGTGAAACGGATGAACCTCGGAAAGTTTCAGATAAACCAGCTTGCCTTCCTCAACCGGGCGGGGCGGTGTGGTCGGCTCGGGAGCCGTCTGTTCCGCAGTGGCAGTTTCCTTCGGTGCCGTATCCTGTGCGGGCTTAATGGGCTCCTTGGCATCCGGGGTCTTTCCGTCACTTCGGGACACTTTGTCTCGTTTGGACGGCTTGGGCTTGTCAGGGGCCGTCTTATCCGCCTTGGGTGGGCGGCCCTTGCGGGCCCCAGCCGATTTCTCCGATTTTTGATTTTCAGTCGCGGCCTTTTCTGCTTTCGGCGGACGGCCACGGCGCGGCTTTTTCGGTTCCTCCGTATTGGCGGGCTGCGGTATTTCTCCGGAGGCTGCCGCCTCCGGCGCTTCGGGTGTTTCCGCCTTTTCGACTTCGGCGCGGGCGTTCTGTCTCTTTTCTGCCATAAGCTCATTGATTTTGTCAAAGGACACAACCACATCGCCGGGCTCAGGTATGGCAGGCCCGGTCTGTTCCTGCTGGGGCTCAGACGCTGCGGCCTGTTCGGGTGTGGCGATAGGCTCGGCGGCCTCCGGGGAAATATTCTCCGCAGGGCCAGTATTCAGTTTTTCATCGGCCATTTACGATCCTCCTTTTCGTTAAAGTTGCACAAATTTGAACGCTAAAATTTTGTAGTTATTTTTGTGCCTCCTTTCCGTCTATCCACGCAAAAAAGCCGCCCGTTTCTCATGCCGGACGGCTTTTTGCGTAATGTGATAGATCAAATATTATTTTTTCTGGTTTGCAGGCTCCGAAAAGCCTTGTATTTACAGTGTTCCTAATAGGAAGTAATCATATGTTGGTTGAGTTAATGACAAATGTTAAACAACACGCTTATCGTGAAGCAGGCGGGAACATGATACCGGAGTGGTATGTATATGTTGAAAATTGTCAATATGATATAAGATTTATCTTTCTTGATACCGGCGTCGGAATTCCTTCAACAATTAGAAAAAAATGGAGTGAAAGAATAAATGATAGAGTCAAAGGAATAATTGGCGGAGAACTGGACGACCCGCTTTATATTGAAGCTGCATTACGTGGTGAATTTCGAACAGAGACAAAACAAGGGCATCGTGGAAAGGGACTTCCTGAAATACATAGTGCGATAGTTGCATCCGAAAGCCGATTAAATAACCTGACAATTGTATCTGGGCATGCAGAATGCAATGTTACTAAAAATGGTATTGAAAAAAAGTATATTACCCCAACTTTTGAGGGAACACTTTTTATGTGGAGTTTTGAAAAGGAGCTTAAAAATGATAACAATAAATATAGCAAATGAATATACAAAAACACCAGGCGGAAGATTTAAAAGTGAAGGCGAATTTTCAGGTGAAGATTTTAGGGACGGCATATTATTGCCAAAGTATCTTGAGGCAGTAAAACAGAATCAAATATTATGCATTAACCTGGACGGTGGATATGGATATGGATCATCGTTTTTAGAAGAAGCGTTCGGGGGGTTAGTGAGAAAACTAAATAAAGTAGATATAAGTATTATAAATATTATTTCGGATGAAGAACCTCAGTTGAAATTAGATATAATGAAATATTTAAAGGATGCATTAAAAGCACGAGAGGAGAAGTAGTAGTGAAAAAAGTACTTAAGATAAGTTTATTTGCTATATTGATTGTTATAATACTGGTGTTGATGTGCGTGAATATTTTCTGTATAAAAAACGAAAATTTTTGGAACATGTCTATAGAATCTTGTTTGACACTAGTAATAGCACTTGTTGTGAGCTATTATTTCACTCAAAAAAATCAAGATGAGAGAAATAAAAAAGAAATATATTTGCATTTGATGGAAAGAATGCAAATACTGGTTTCGGAAGATTGTCTATCAAATATTTCGGAGAATACGGATATAAATATTATTTTGATGAAGAAGAGGGAGATAAATAACTGCACTACAACATTACAAAAATATTCAAAGGAATTTCATATAGAGGAAGAAGTACAATTTATTAGTGACAAAGTGAAAGAGTATGCAGATTTTTTTGGCACACATCAGAATGATATTGGATATTTGACCAAAAGCACTAAGGAATTAAAAAGGCCACTCGATCTAATTGAACAAAAATTGAATGAAGCAATGATTAAAATGTTCGATTAAGCATGAAAAAATGAAGTATCCAAGGGGGAGTCTCTTTTGATTATAGAAGGAGCGATGATATAACTGAAAGGTGTACGCTTGATCAATGGCGATGAATAAAAAAGCTAGAAAAATTTTATTAAAAACAATTTGCAAACAAAAAATGTGTTATAATAAATATAATAATATCTACGGTAAATGAAAGTGTATTGAGGAAAAAGAGTATGATATTATGTATTTCTATTTATTGCACTAATACAATAGAAATGGTTAACGACGGATGATAGAGGAGTTATTTAAGAGTCTTAATAAGAAAGAACTTGCAGATTTATGGCCCAATTATAGAAAAGATGAAGAGAAAATAGAAAAATTTACAAACACTAATATTAGACATGCAAATATTGCTTTAAATAGTATTTTGGATATGGATGAAAAGAAATTTCTAGAGTCTCTTTTCTTTGATGAAATGGGTTGGTATAAAAAAATAAACGGTAATGGCATGGTACGTTTAAAACTTGCGGCTATGTCATTAGGGTTGACGAATAATATTTTTACTTTTGAACAAGAGAAAGAGAAGGAAATACTTTCTATAATTCAATCATATGGTCACGAGGAACAATGCCTGGCTATGAGATGCTATATGAAGCAGAAGACGGTAACGTATTACACGTTAAAAAAATATCTCAAATATGTTAAAAAAACGGATTGTATGTCGTTAGAGTTATACAGAGGAATTAAGGGAAAATATAATGGACAAAATTATTCACATAATGGTCTTGAATGTTGGACAACAAATCGAGATATCGCTGAGCGGTTTGCCAGTGATGGCGGGTACATAATTAGTAAAAGTTATCCAATTACACAAATATTTGCAGGATATAGGAGTACATTTAAAAATAAGCAGCATAATATTTATAGACATAATGGTTTTTACGTACGACGAGAACATGAAGTGATTGTTGAAAATATTGCTAAAGAGTATGAATGTGGTTCTAATGTTTATACATGTATAAATAAAGATATTTTTTAGAGAGGTGATTGTATGGCTATTAAATTTGCAGGACAAATTATTGAGGAAATTGAAAAAAGAGGTTTGGTTACAATACCAGATAACAATGTAACAGGTGAAGCATTCGAAGAATGGCTTATGTATGATTGGCAATTGGATAGTGAGATGGAGCCAATACTGGAAAATTATATATCAACAGGAACTGACGTTAATGAATTCACCGATAATTATGGAGAGGCGGCTTAATGAATAATAGAAGTGTACTTCGATTTGATAAATATATAGTTAAAACAATAAACTTTGAAATTAACGAAGAATTTTTATCTCAGAATAAAAATGTTAATTTAGATTTTGATATTGATGCAAAATCATTGTCTGAAGGAAATAGGTTAATAGTTGAGTTAAGGGCTCAAATATTTAAGGATGCAGTTAAAAGAGGATATCCGTTCGAAATGAATGTAGTACTAAAAGGATATTTTAGTATGGTAAGTGAAGGGAAAATCGATATTTCTATTTTTGAAACCAATGCAATAGCGATACTGTTCCCTTATCTGCGTGCTTTAGTATCTTCTTATACTGCCAATGCCAATGTCACACCTGTCTTGTTACCGGCAATGAATATTAATGAATATATAAGAAGAAAATATCAAAATGGAGAAAAGCAGGCATAATAATGTGCCTGCTTTATATTATTTTATGGATATAAGAGACGGAATATATGGCTTAGCAGTGGGTGATGCTTATGGCGTACCATTTGAGTTTTTATCCCCCAAAACAATACATATTTCTGAAAATAATATGATGGTAGGTTACGGATCTCATAAACAACCAGCCGGCACTTGGTCGGATGACACCAGTCTGACATTGTGTTTACTTGATAATTTAGATAAAAAAATCGATTATGAGAAAATAATGTGTTCTTTTGCAAAATGGTATAAAGAAGGGATATATAGTTCAAACGGTAAATGCTTTGACGTAGGAAGAGGAACGGAACAAGCTATACTAAATTATTTACATGGCATAAAACCAATAAAGTGTGGAAGCAGAGCAAAGTCGAACAACGGGAATGGTTCACTAATGAGAGTTTTACCATTAGCGTATTATTTTTTTGACTATGGCAAAGAAATCGATAGAAGTATCGTTAGCAATATATCATCAATGACGCATGGAAATAGTGTTGCGATAATGGCCTGCAATATATATGTTGAGTTTGGATATAGAATATTAGCTGGAGAAGATGTGTACGAGGCATATAGGAATACAATAAAGAATAATGAGTATTACTGGTATATGCGAAAAGTTTATGAAATAGAAGACCTGGAGAAAATTGCAAATATACAGTATGATAATTTGTCTGGATCAGGTTATGTTATTGATACATTACAATCTGTGCTATGGGTGCTATTAAATACGGAGAGTTATGAGGAATGTATTTTAAAGGCGGTTATGATTGGAGGAGATACAGATACAATTGCGGCTGTTGCTGGAGGAATAGCTGGAATGATTTATGGAAAGGAAACAATTCCGGTAAACTGGATGAATAGTTTGAAAAATAAAGAATTAATAGAAAATATTTGTAGTAGATGGATAGAACGATATTCGCAGTCACCATATAACAGGCGGTAATTATTCGGTACACGGAGAAAATAGTTATAATCATACGGAACGAAGAATTCACTGTAAAGTGGATTGGATTCATCTGAAGGATCCGGAAATATCAAATAAATATAGACAAACCTCTCTAGTTCTGTGGTATGATGAGATAGTAAACAAACAGAGAGGGCAATTTATGAATATTATACTTTTGTCAGGAGGATCCGGACAGCGTCTGTGGCCGTTGTCCAACGAGATTCGGTCCAAACAGTTTATTAAGATATTCCACACAGAAGACGGTGGTCTGGAGTCTATGGTACAGCGGGTGTATCGGCAGATACACGAGGTGGATCCGGATGCCAGAGTAACCATTGCCACTTCAAAAACGCAGGTATCATCCATATATAGTCAGTTAGGACAAGAGGTTGGAATCTGCATAGAACCCTGCCGTAGAGATACTTTTCCGGCAATTGTACTGGCAGCGGCATATCTGAAAGATGTGCAGGGCGTAGCAGAGAATGAGCCCATTGTGATCTGCCCGGTGGATCCCTATGTGGAGAAGGATTATTTTGAGGCATTGCAGGACTTGTGCGACCGCGCCGGAGAGTCAGATGCGAATCTTGTACTGATGGGAATTGAACCGACCTATCCCAGTGAAAAATACGGTTATATCATACCGGAGACTGCCAAGCAGCTGAGCCGCGTGACAATGTTCAGAGAAAAACCTACTAAAGAAGTGGCGCAAGATTACATTGCCCAGGGGGCACTCTGGAACGGTGGAGTATTCGCTCTCAGACTGGGATATGTATTGAAACGAGCACACGAATTGATTGATTTTACGGATTATGAAGATCTGTTTCAGAAATACGATACGTTACAGAAGATCAGCTTTGACTATGCAGTAGTAGAGGAGGAACCCGAGATAGAAGTAATGCGTTTTGCAGGAACCTGGAAGGATCTGGGAACCTGGAATACGCTGACCGAGGCAATGGACAGTAATTGTGTCGGTGAGGGCATTCTGAATGATACCTGTGAGAATGTACATGTAGTGAATGAACTGAATGTACCGATCCTGTGCATGGGATTAAAAGATATCGTCGTGGCAGCCAGCCCCGAGGGAATCCTGGTATCAGATAAGGAACAGTCCAGCTATATCAAACCTTATGTGAATCAGTTCACGCAGCAGGTAATGTTCGCGGAAAAGTCCTGGGGAAGCTTCCGGGTACTGGATGTGCGTGATCACAGCATGACGATCAAAGTGACATTGAACCCAGGACATCAGATGAACTATCACAGCCATGATTTCCGGGATGAAGTATGGACGGTGATCGCCGGAGTAGGTCGTGCGGTGATCGATGACGTGGAGCAGCCCGTGAAGGTGGGCGATGTACTGACTATGAAGGCTGGGTGCAAACATACGATTATCGCCGATACGGAACTGCAGGTCATTGAAGTACAGATCGGTGATGAGATCAGCGTACATGATAAGCATAAATTTTAAACACAATTAGGATAAAATCGGTGGAAAATGAGTAAAGTACGGGATATACTTTTAAAGTTAATTGCGGTAATGGGGATTTGTTTTTTTACTGCGTTAACGCTTGGAGCAATAGGTGCCGGCAGAAAATTAGCTCCTTTCTCAGAAACAGTTTCAACAGTTGGTGACAACTGGATAAAAGCAGTTGGAATTGTGGCGGGATGCATAGTAATTATAGGAATCATCTGGAAATATAGTGACCGGATACACATTAGACATATACGAATTGCAGCAGCAATAATTGCGATTTTTTCTGTTGCCGTGATAATAACTATGGCATTAAATGCAGAGTATGTCCCTGTGGCAGATCAGGAATATGTATATGTTGTCCTGAAGAATCTTTTTACGGGAAATTATACAGAATTACAAACTTATTGGTATTACAACGTATATCCCTATCAGTTGGGAGTAGGGGCTCTTTACTTGTTGCCGGCACGAATTTGCGGCAATTGCAATATTAGAACTTTGCAGTGTTTTCAGGCGATTTGTGCTGGAATAACAATTTTTGCGGGGAATGAAATTGCATGGAAGTTGTTCCATAAAGAAAAACTGTGCATTTATTATTTATTGCTTGTCTTATGCTATGTTCCAATGCATTTATATGGACTTTTTATTTACGGTGAAACGATTGGATTGTGCTTTTTGGAACTGGCAATTTTGTGCATGTTGGTACTGCAGGAGCATGAACAATGGATACTGTGGAAAAAGATTTTAGTATATATTGCAATGATCAGCAGTATGATTGTGTCCTATACGGCGAGAAAAGGATTGCTTATTGCCTGGATTGCTGTCCTGGGTATTCAATTTTTACGAGCTCTAAAAGGGAATCGTAAAAGTTTTATTATTAGTTTTTTCTGTGTGCTTTTGATGATATTTGGTCAAAAAGCAGTTATTCAATGTATAGAACATCAGGCAGGAATTCAGCTAGCAGACGGAGTTCCGGCAATGTCTGTGATTGCAATGGGATTTCAGGATGATGACCCTAATCGTACAGGAAGTGGAACATATAATGCATATCAGATAAATCTTTTTTGGGAAAATAATTATGATGTAGATAAGTGTAAGGAACTTTCAGCTTTGAATATAAAACAATCCATTGTCAGATGGATGCGAGATCCAGCAGGAGCATTAGAATTTTTTTGTGATAAAACAGCAGTCCAATGGTTGGAACCAACCTATGGATCCTTTTGGCAGACATCGAATATGACGACTTCATCGAAATGGATGAAAGCTTTTTACTCAGAAAAAGGATACCAGATATTCTATGAGATTATGAATCAGCTTCAAAATATTATTTATATTGGAGCATTATTTTATTACATTTATCTGGCAAAGCATAAAAGACAGGAATGGGAATATTTTTTGGGAGTGGTTTTGATAGGAGAGGTTTTATTCAGCTTGTTGTGGGAGGCAAAGAGTCGCTACGTGTTCCCTTATATAGTGATTGCACTGCCGTCTGCGGCCATGGGATATTGGTATTTATGTAATTGTATAGGCAATTATATAGAAAAAGTCATGCATGGTAATAAACATGGAGAAAATTATAATGGATAGAAAGCAAAATGCAAAGAGAATACTGTTTTGGTCTATTCTGATTCTGACTGTAATTTTACGGTGCATTCAATTTGGTACAGTACCGGATGGAATTAATCAGGATGAAGCTATGGGGGCTATGGATGCATGGGCATTGTCAAAATACGGTACAGACCGGTTTGGCACTTTTCTACCGGTGCATTTCGAAGCCTGGAAATATAGTCAGATGAGTGTGTTACTGTCATATTGCATGATTCCGTTTATTAAAATCTTTGGTTTTCAGACTGTGACGGTGCGATTACCTATGTTGTTGATATCCTGTGGAGCAGTTGCACTGATGTATTTGGTGGCTGAGAAACTGTTTGATGAAAGAATTGGATTGATTGCGATGCTACTGATTGCAATAAATCCATGGCAGTTTATGCAGAGCCGTTGGTCTTTGGACTGTAATTTGTTCCCGCATGTATTTTTGTTGGCGTTCTATTTGTTACTGCTGGGATTGGAGAAAAGACGTTATCTGTATTTATCTATGATTTTTTTTGGACTGACGTTTTACTGCTATGGGATAGCAGCGTATTCCGTTACAGCATTTTTATTTGTATTTTTTATATGGTGTCTATGGAAACATCAGCTGAAATTCCGGGAGGGATTGCTGTGCGCTGTATTATTTATAATCGTGGCATTGCCGGAGACTATTGTGCTGGGTATCAATGCAATACATTTGGGCAAGACGATTGAGACACCGTTTTTCACCATGCAATATTTCCCGGACAGTCTCAGAAGTGCAGATATATTGCTTTTGAATTTCTCTTTTGCACAGTTGGGAAGAAATGCATGGGCATTATTCAGCAGAGTGTTCCTGCAATTGCCGGATATCTTCTTTAATTCCATTCCGGCTTTTGGACCGTTATATCATGTGTCCATCCCGTTTGTATTTGCGGGGATTATCGTATTTACAAGTCGCCTTTTCAAGGAGAAAAAGATTGAAAAACAGACACAGATGCTAGCACTGTGGGGATTCCTCGTTACAGGGATCTGGGTGGGGCTGATTACTTATGAAGTGAACATTAATCGTGTGAATATTATTTTCTATCCGCTGATCCTGCTGTGTGCGTATGGGATTTCCTTAGCAGTGGGTAAATTCAAAAAGCTTATGCCGGTAATTGTAATTGCGTATGTGGTTAGCAGTGCGCTATTTTTAGTAACGTATTTTACAGATTATGCAGAAGAAAGTAAGCAATATTATAACAGAGACTTTCTGGACGCTGTGGTCAAGGCCGACGGTATGGAAGAGTATGACAGCTTGTATATTACGGGCAACCTGGGATGGCAGTTCAATCAATCCGCCACAGAGATACTGACCCAGTATGCCTGCAAAATAGATGCGCAATATTATCAGAGTGAGGATTATGCACAACGGTACCACTATATCTATCCGGAGAAGTCCGGAGCAGAACTGGCGGAGATTGTCGGAGATGGTCTGATGGTGCTCTATGAGGAAGATCTGGAGTACCTGCAGTTCCCGTATGAGATAATAGATGAGGTGGGAGAATATTCACTAGTGGTGACGCAGGGATAGAGGAAATGAAGTAGAGAGCAGAAGGAGAAATCCGTTTGCTCTCTATTATATTTCGATAAATCAAAACAAACAGGTGATTAAATCGTAAACGCTCCATAGCAAGTACCTTTTACCCTCCGTGCTCATCTGCAATAATAG
>OQVN01000639.1_pt1 | contig 13031 bp, 10 predicted proteins | sample 1691621 | NCBI WGS metagenome assembly OQVN01 (sample SAMN03418278, study PRJEB22391) | human gut metagenome | biome: human-gut; feature: organic feature; material: feces | host: Homo sapiens | place: Tanzania | collected 2013-01 | reverse complement strand
GGGGGGTTAAAAGGGAAAGGTATGGGTAATATAATGGAAAAGAACATGGAAGAGATTTTATCAAAAGCAGAAGTCCTGATAGAGGCACTGCCTTACATCCAGCGTTTTAATAGAAAGATCATTGTTGTAAAGTACGGCGGAAGCGCCATGAGCAGTGAAGAATTGCAGAAGAATGTCATTAAGGATGTGACACTTCTGAAATTAGTAGGTTTCAAGCCGATTATCGTGCATGGTGGCGGTAAGGAGATCAGCCGCTGGGTAGGCAAGGTAGGCAAGGAAGCCAAGTTCGTCAATGGTCTTCGTGTTACAGATGCAGAGACCATGGAAATCGCAGAAATGGTCTTGAATAAAGTAAATAAAGGGCTTGTATCCATGGTACAGGAGCTGGGTGTCAAGGCTGTAGGTATCAGTGGTAAGGACGGCGGTTTATTAAAGGTAGACAAGAAGTATTCCAATGGGGAAGATATCGGTTTTGTAGGTGATATCAAGGACGTAGACCCCAAGATTCTCTATGATCTGCTGGATAGAGATTTCCTGCCTATCGTAGCGCCTATCGGTATGGATGATAATTTCCAGACCTACAATATCAATGCAGATGATGCGGAATGCAAGGATTTCGTAGAGTATAAGGACTACTTTATGGAAAAGGCAGTATTGTAAAGACAGCGGAGGTATAACCCATGTGCGGCATATGCGGATTTTTCAGCAAAAAAACCATTACAACCGAACAGCTTAAGGCAATGAACGATACTATGTATCACAGAGGTCCCAATGACAGCGGAGAAGAGATTTACCCGGCGAAGGACGGCTACACCGTAGGACTTGCCCAGAGAAGATTGTCCATTCTGGACTTATCGGCGCTGGGACACCAGCCCATGCACTCTCCCGACAAAAGGGTGTCCGTGGTGTTTAACGGCGAAATCTATAACTTTCAGGAAATCCGGGAAGAGATAAAGGAATATGAGTTTCGTTCCAACTGCGATACGGAGGTTATTATTGCCGCCTACTTAAAATGGGGCATTTCCTGCGTAGAAAAATTCAACGGCATGTTTGCCATTGCCCTTTACGACAGGGAGGACGACTCCTTCTACTTAGTAAGGGACAGAATCGGCAAAAAGCCGCTGTATTACTGGCTGACCGGGGAGGGCATTGTATTCGGCTCCGAATTAAAGCCCATTATGAAGTGCCCGGGATTTGAAAAACACATCCGTACCGAGGTGATTTCCCGCTACCTGTATCATCAGTACATCAATGCGCCGGACACCATCTTTGAGGATGTATACAAATTAGAGCCGGGAGCGGTTCTGCAGTTTCAGGCGGGCAGAAAGTCCACCTGGAAATACTGGGATGTTAAGACGGTTTATCAGGAAAAGAAGGCGCAGCCGGTAACCGATTATGCGGAAGCCAAGGAAGAGTTAAAGAACCTGTTAAAGCGCTCTGTTTCCCTGCGAATGATTGCGGATGTACCTCTGGGTACTTTCTTAAGCGGCGGCTACGATTCCTCCTTAGTAACGGCGGTCGCACAGGATTTGAAGAGTGAGCCGGTAAAGACCTTTTCCATCGGCTTTAACGAAGAAAAATATAACGAAGCGAAGTTTGCCAAGGAAGTGGCAAAGCACTTGGGCACCAATCATACGGAAGTTTATATCAGCGAAAAGGAAATGTTTGATCTGGTGGCGAGCATTCCGAAGTACTATGACGAGCCCTTTGCGGACAGCTCCCAGATACCTTCCATGCTGGTGGCAGAGCTGGCAAGAAAGGACGTAACGGTGGTACTTTCCGGGGACGGCGGCGATGAATTTTTCTGCGGCTACAATGCTTATGATAAAGTGGGACAGGCACAGAAATTAGATGTGCTGGGCGGCATGACATACGGTTTCTGCAATCTGCCGGGCATCCGGAACACGGGACTTTTGGATAAAATGCCTTTTAAAGTGCGCATTATTGCCAAGAACCGGGACAAGGAAACCAAGACCCAGTTCGGTGCGGATAATTACCTGATTACAGCTACCAATATGGTAAAGGGGGACGGCATTTCCATTCTGTACCCTATTGAGCAGGCATATGGGGAGAAGAACTGGCAGGAGCGGAGAATGCTTTTGGACATGGATACCTATCTGCCGGGAGATATTCTCTGCAAGGTGGACAGGGCAACCATGAAGTATTCCCTGGAAGCCAGATGCCCCATTATGGATAAGGATGTGATGGAGTATTCTTACAGACTGCCCCATTCCTTCAAGTACGGCAACCATATAAAGAAGAGAATTTTAAAAGACATTGCCTATGATTATATCCCGAGGGAACTGCTGGACAGACCGAAGGTAGGCTTCGGCGTACCTTTAGACAAATGGCTCAGAGGCCCCTTAAAGGAGCAGCTTCTTTCCCTGGCAGATACGGATTTCCTGAACAGACAGGATATTTTTGATACCGCATTTTTACAGAAGATGTTACACACCTATATGGAACACGGGGACGGCGGCCCGGCAACCGGTGCCAACTACTCCAAGCTCATGTGGTCCTATTTCGTGTTCCAGCAGTGGTATCAGTATTACATGGAGTAAACGAACATGGCGGAAAAGAAAACCATTGCTTTTTACTGCAGCTCCCTGACCAAGGGCGGGGCGGAGAGAGTATTTGCCAATCTGGCGGAATATTTTACGGAAAAAGGATACACCGTTTATATGGTGACCCAGTATAAGCAGGAGGATGAGTACTGCTTAAAGCCGGGAATTACCCGTATCCTGTCCGATATTACGCCTGGGGAAGAAAAGAACGGAAGAATCGGCAATTTCTTTGCCAGATTTTTCAAGCTGCGGAATATTTTTAAGAAAATAAAGCCGGATATTGTTTTTTCCTGCAACGGAAAAAACAATTTTATGGCAGAGTGCGCCGGCATGGGACTGCACTGCAAAACCGTGGTTTCCGTGGTGGCGGACCCGAAAATGGAGTATCCCACCGGGCTGCTGCGCCTGCTGGCAAAAGTGCTGTTCCGGTTTGCGGACGGGATTGTGTTCCAGACAAAGGAAGCCATGGACTTTTTCCCGAAGGCTGTCCGAAAAAAAGGCGTAATCCTGCCAAACTCCTTAAACCCCCAGTTTATCCGGGAGCGGTTTGAAGGAGAAAGGGAAAAAGAGATTGTGGCGGTGGGAAGACTGGATGACAACAAAAACCACGCCATGCTGCTTGAAGCTTTCGCCGAAATAAAGGATGACTTCCCGGACTACCGGGTGGTGATTTACGGCGAGGGCGAGGACCGGTCCAAATTAGAGAAGCTTGTTGCAAAGCGGAAGCTGGACGGAAGGGTGAGCCTGCCAGGCAGAACGGATAAAATAGAAGAGAAAATTTACAAAAGCAGTCTGTTTGTCATGACCTCCGATACGGAGGGAATGCCCAATGCCCTCATAGAGGCGATGTCCTTAGGATTGTGTGTGATTTCCACGGATTGTCCCTGCGGCGGTCCGAGGGAGTTAATTACACCGGGGAAAAACGGTTATCTCGTGCCCGTGAGGGATACGGAGGCACTAAAGGAGCAACTGGTTTACTGTCTGTCCCATCCGGAGGAAACAGAAGAAGTGGGAAGAGAGGCGGCCCGTATTCAGGAGAGTATGGCGCCGGACAGTGTAAACCGTAAATGGGAAGAGTATTTCGGAAAGGTAATGGGATAATGCGGATTTCAATCATTGTGGCAGTTTATAACATAGAAGCATATATCGCACACTGCATAGAGTCCTTATGCAGCCAGACCTACCGGAATCTGGAAATCATTCTTGTGGTGGACGGCTCCACCGATTCCTCCGGTAAAATCTGCGAAGAATATGCTAAGAAGGATGACCGCATACAGGTTGTCTACCGGGAAAACGGAGGCTTAAGCGCCGCCAGAAATACAGGTATCGAAAAAGCCACCGGAGAGTACATCACCTTTGTGGACGGGGATGACTGGGTGGAAGAAACCATGTATGAAACCATGGCGGAGCTTGCCGGTAAATACAATGCAGACCTGGTGGCATGCCGCTATAAATGCATTTACAGAGACAGTGTAAAGGACGGCTCTACCGGTAAGGTGACAGTGTATACCAGACCCTATGAGATGCTTTTGCAGTATTTAAAAGAGGATGAAGCCTATTTAATCCAGCATGCGGCATGGAATAAGCTTTACAAAAGAGAACTTCTGGGAGAGGAACGGTTCCCGGAAGGGGAATGGTACGAGGACGTGGTATTTTCCGCCCGCATATTAAGCAGGGTGCATACCGGTGTTTATGTGGACACGGCATTTTACAACTATGTCTGTGAAAGAGAAGGCAGTATCATGAATGCCGGTCTGACGGAGCGCGTCTTTACGGACCGTATTCCCGCTTACTTAAAAAAAGAAGCATTTTTAGAGACGCTGCCTGACAAAGAGGCGGTTTCCCTGCATCGTTATTATTTCTATAAAAGACTGCTTATTTTTTACGAAGAACTGTGGAAAAAGGAAAATAAGCCCTTAAAAAAGCATCAGAAGGAATTAAAACAACTACTCCGGGAGAGAAGAAATACTTTTCCGGATGTTTTTGGTGTTTCCATAGCAACCAGATCCGATATTCTGAAACTGAAAATTTTCTCAGCCTCTCCGCTTTTGTTCCATGCGGTCATGTGGGTGAATGAGAAGTGGATTTTACCCCGAAAACTCGGGACAGGAGGAAAAAAATGATTATGCTGCAGATGACCGGCGGTATGGGAAACCAGATGTTTACCTATGCCTTGTACCGGTCCTTACGACAAAAGGGAAAAGAGGTCTGCATTGAGGATTTTACCCATTATGATACGCCGGAAAAGAACTGCTTACAGACCGTGTTTCATCTGGATTACCGGAAAGCGGACAGGGAAGCATACCAGAGACTTACGGATTCCGAACCGGATTTTTTGCACAAGGTGAAACGAAAGCTTACCGGCAGAAAAGAAAAAATCTATCAGGAAAAGGACGCCATTATTTTTGAACCGGAAGTTTTTCAGACGGATGATGTCTATATGATCGGATATTTCCAAAGCGAACGTTATTTTGAAAAAGCTGTTTTTGATTTAAGAAAGGATTTTTCTTTTGCCTGGAATATGTTTCCGGAAAAGGCGAAGGTGCTCCGGGAGCAGATGCAGGCGGAAACTTCCGTGAGTCTGCATATCCGCAGAGGAGATTATATGAACGGCAAGTTCGCCAGCATATATGGAAACATCTGTACGGATGCTTACTATGAAGCGGCGCGCCGGTACATGAAAGAACATTTCGGAGACTGCCGTTTTTACCTGTTTACGGACGATGCCGAATGGGGAAGGCAGCAGGAAAGCGAAGACACGGTGTATGTGGATGCATCGGAAGGTGTGGGTGCTTATGTGGATATGGCGCTTATGAGCTGCTGCAGGCACCATATCATTGCCAACAGCAGTTTCAGCTGGTGGGGGGCATGGCTGGATGAAAATCCGGACAAAACCGTGATTGCCCCGGCAAAGTGGCTGAACATATCGGAAGGAAAAGACATTTACGCAGGACTCTGTAACTGCCTTATCGATGCCAATGGCAGTGTGCAGGGCGAATAAGCCGAAAAGGAGACCCACATGCGGGTAGCGATACTTTATATCTGTACCGGTAAATATACCGTTTTTTTCAAGGAGTTTTACGAATCCTTTGAAAAAAATTTTCTGCCGGACATTGAAAAAACATATTTTGTATATACGGACAGGAAAAAACTGCCTTACAGAGATAAGAAAAATGTGTGCCTTATCCCACAGAAGAATTTAGGCTGGCCGGACAACACCCTGATGCGGTTTGCCCTGTTTTCCAGAGAAGAGGAACGGTTTAAGGATTATGATTATACTTTCTTTATCAACGCCAATTTCCTTTGTGTGAAGACCGTAACGGCGGAGGAGTTTCTGCCGGTAAAGGAAAATCTTTTAGTGGCGGAGCATGCCAGCGCCCATGGAAAGAATCCTAAGGATATGACCTATGACAGGAATCCGAAGTGCCGGGCGTTTGTGGACTGGGACGAGGGCAGCGTCTATGTGATGGGCGGCTTAAACGGCGGAAAAACGGGCGCTTATCTGGACATGATTCACACCCTGCGGGACAGAGTGGACGCGGACAAAAAGGATGGTATCATTGCCCTGTGGCATGATGAATCCCAGTTAAACCGTTACATTATCGGCAGGGATGACGTGAAAATCCTGCCCCCCTGTTACGGATATCCAGAAGGCTGGGATTTGCCTTACGAGCCGGTTATGTTAATCCGGGACAAGAGTAAATATTTTGATGTGGAAGCCGTAAAGGCAGGCAGTTTTTTCGGAAGAGTGAAGCTGTATCTGGGCCGCCTGAAAAGTAAAATCGCCATCCGGAAGCGATTGAAGGCGATTGCCGGGATTTTTAAGAGAAAGGGATAAAACATGCCGTTAATCAGTGTGATTGTACCTGTGTACAATGCGGAAAAAACCATAAAAAGATGCGTGGACAGCATAAGACGGCAGACTTTTTCCGATGTGGAAATTCTCCTTATCGAAGACGGGGCAAAGGATGCTTCCGGGGCTCTGTGCGATAGCTTTGCCGGAGAGGATGCCCGCATACGGGTGCTTCACAAAAAAAACGCCGGGGTATCCGCTGCGAGGAATTCGGGAATGGACATGGCGCAGGGGACTTACATCCAGTTTACGGACAGTGACGATTACCTGCCGGAGGATTACCTGGAAAGGCTGATGCAGACTCAGAAAAAGTACGGGGAGGATGCCTTTGTGTGGAGCGGCTTCGGCGTGGTGGACGGGACGGATGAAACCATGACGGAAATTATCCGTTACAACGAAGCGGAAACGGCGGAATGCAGCCGGAAGGATTTGTTCCGTTTTTCCGGCAGGTATCTCTTAAACAGTCCCTGGAACAAGCTGTTTCACAGGGATATTATAGAAAGAAATCACCTGCGCATGGAAGAGGGCTTAAACATTGCCGAGGATTTACAGTTCAATATGCAGTATCTGGATGCCTGCGGGGATGTTCCTGTTGTCATCTGCAATACGGTGCAGTACCGCTATGTGAGAACCGGACAGGAATCCCTGGACAACTGTTACCGGGCGGGCTACTACGATATTCATAAACGTATTCTGACAGAGCAGTACCGCTATGCGGAAAAATGGAGAGTGCCCGGAGAGGATTACGACCTTTTTTATAAACGGTACTGGGAGTACATGCAGTCAGCCCTTGCCAACCTGAAACTTGCGGGAGACAGGCTCTCCCATGCGGAAATACAGAAGGAAAAAAAGAAGATTTTGTGCGATGTCTTCTTTCAGGAAAGCCTGAAACGGAAAAAGGGAAGTATGGGCAGAGCGGGCTACTACGCCATGCGAAGCAGATTTGTGTGGCTGTATGATTGGTATGAGAAATTCTATCTAAAATGAGGTAAATAATGGTCAGCGTAATTATTCCGATTTATAACGTGGAAAAGTATCTGGAAGAATGTGTGGAGTCTGTTTTATACCAGACATATCAGGATTTGGAGATTATACTGGTGGATGACGGCTCGCCGGATGGGTGTGGTGCTATTTGTGAAGAATATGCACAGAAGGATAAAAGGGTCAAGGTCATTCACAAAGAAAACGGGGGCTTATCCGATGCCAGAAATGCAGGTCTGGATGTATGCAGAGGGGATTATATTGTTTTTGTGGACAGTGACGACTGTATACATCCGCAGATGATAGAACGGCTATATAATCTGCTGATGAAGTATCAGACAGACATGGCAATCTGTTCTTTTCAGGATATAGAGGAGAATGAGATGCCGCTTTATGCAGAATATGATGCACAGGGCAAAGAGTATTGCTTTGAAAAAGAAAATATCATGAACCAGTTGCAGTCAAGAAATCTTTTGACGGTTGTAGCGTGGAATAAGATATATAAGGCACGGCTTTTTGAAAACATACGTTATCCCAAGGGATATATCCATGAGGATGAGTTTGTTATTCATAAGTTATTGCATCTGTGTGCCCGGACGGTTTATACGGAAGAAAAACTGTATTATTACAGAAAACGCGGCGATAGTATTATGGGAAATATCAGTCCTAAGAAAATACAGGATATTTACCTTGCCTATGAAGACAGAATTTCATTTCTGGAAGAAAAACAATATGGGAGAATTATTACAGACACAAAGCTGCAGTTGATGCATCAGATTACTAAATATTATAAACTGATAAAAAAAAGGGATGATGCAAAAGAATTACTGGCATATATGGGGGATAAGTTTGCAGAGTTGTATCAGCAAAAAGAAGTTCAAGAAGCTCTGACGGCAGAGTTGAAGAAGGAATATGGTTTGTTTTATCAATCTCCATCACGATACTATGCCTACGTGAAAAAAAATAAAGTATGTAGCACAATAAAAGAACGGATAAAGAAGGGATTAAAGAGCATTCCGGGGATTTGACTAAAAAGAGTGAATTTGCTATATTGAAAAGAAGTGCAGTAGTTTTAGAAGGAGCCTTCAGTGAATTTTATAAATCGAGTAAAAAGTATTATATATTATAAAGTCTTCCAGCCAGCCTATAATAATACCATAGGTTTATGGAAAAAAGTTTACACAGTAAAGAATAAGTATAAAATTATAAAAAACAGAAACAATATAGTAATTTTAGGAACACCCAACCATGGCAATCTGGGGGATTATGCCATCAATGTGGCAGAAAGACAGTTATTTGCAGATACATTCCCTGACTGGAATATTTTTGAAGTAGATCTTACCGATTTCCCAAAAGAGATACATGCCCTTGGTAAAATTCTGTCCCGTAAGGATATTTTAGTATTGACGGGCGGAGGAAATTTGGGAAATCAATATATGGATGATGAAAATGTCAGAAGGGAAACCATCCGGTTATTTCCCCAAAACAGAATTTATATATTTCCGCAGACCTGTTATTTTACAAAAGATACCGGCGGAAATGAGGAAAAGAAAAAAACAGAAGACATATATAATAAACACCGGCATCTTTTTATTATGGCAAGAGACCGGCAATCCTTTGAAGAAATGAAAGCAATGTTCCGGGCGCCCGTCCGACTGATGCCGGATGTTGTATTGACTATGAAGACGGACATCGGGAAGGAAAGAAAAGGTGCGGTTATCCTGCTCAGAAATGACATAGAAAGGAAATATACGGAAGAACAGGAAAAGAAGATTGAGAGCATCCTGAAAAAATATTATACGGATATAGAAAGAACGGATACCGAAATTTCCAGTTCGGAGTTCCTTAAGAATAAAGATGGCTGTCTCAAGGATAAACTTGCACAGATAGGTAAGGCGGAAGTAGTGATTACGGACAGACTTCACGGGATGGTTTTTTCAGCTATTACGGAGACGCCGTGTATTGTTCTGGATAACTATAACCATAAAGTAAGAGAAACCTACCGGTGGATTTCACATCTGCCATATATAAAATATCTTACGGACATTTCACTCTTGGAAGATATGGTGAATGAGCTAAAATCGCAAAAAAAATACTTTTATGAAAATGAAGAAATATCGGGTCTATACCAAAAATTGATGCAGGAGATTAAGAATGGCTAAATTAAAGAGGTATATTGAATGCTATGTGCCGGTTACAACGTGTAATTTCAGGTGCAGCTATTGCTATATTACACAAACCAATAAATGGAAAAGTGAATTAAAACCTATTGGACATTCGGCAGAAGAAATTGCACAGGCACTTTCTAAAAAACGTTTAGGAGGAACATGCCTGATAAACTTATGCGGAGGGGGAGAAACTCTTCTGTGTCCGGATATCGAAAAAGTAATCAGAGCATTATTGGAAGAGGGGCATTTTGTCATGGTGGTTACGAATGGAAGCGTAACCAATGTGCTTAAAAAGATTACAGAATTTCCACAGGAATTATTAAAAAGATTGATTTTTAAGTTTTCCTATCATTATCTGGAACATCACAGAATGAATCTTACAGAGCTGTTTTTTAGTAATATAAAGATGATGGATAAAGCCGGTTGTTCTTTTACTTTAGAGGTTACTCCCCATGATGAATTAATTCCTTATATACCGCAGTTAAAAGAAGAAGTATTGCATTATTTGGGAGCGCTGTGCCATGTAACGATTGCCCGCAACGATACACAGCCTTCCATACCTATTTTGTCGAATTTATCAGATGAGGAATTTTATAAACAATGGGGTGTATTTGATTCCGCACTTTTTGATTTCAAGAAAAGTATTTTTGGAAAACCGCAGCAGCAATTTTGTTATGCAGGAGACTGGAGCGTTTATGTGCATCTGGGAACCGGGAACATGACAAAATGCTACGCAGGAAAACCGTTGGATAACATATATGAACACATTGACAGACCATTGCACTTCGAAGCAACGGGATGTCATTGCCCGACGTATCATTGCTACAATGGACATTCTTTTCTGGCTTTGGGAGATATACCGGAACTTGATACACCGTCTTATGTGGAATTGCGGCAACGAACAGATAAAGATGGTAATAATTGGCTAAAGCCTGAAGTAAAAGAATTTCTTTCCTGCAAGCTGAATGAATCCAACAAAGAGTACCCAGCCTGGAAAAAATGGCTGATTAATCACAAAAAATAAAATTGGAAGAACAATCATGGAAGAAAAATGGACAACAGTATTAAAACCGAAGCATAATTTATGGGATATCAACCTGAAAGAATTATTTTCCTATAAGGATTTAATCTTTCTGTTTGTAAAAAGAAATTTCGTTACCAAATACAAGCAGACCATATTAGGACCATTGTGGCTGATTATCAGCCCGATACTGACGACCCTAATGTATGTGCTGGTATTCGGTAATATTGCGGGACTGTCCACGGACGGAACGCCGCAGATGGCATTCTATATGTCCGGCAATATCATCTGGACGTATTTTGCCTACTGCGTCAATCAGACCTCCAATACCTTTGTGTCCAATGCGGGGGTATTCGGCAAAGTGTATTTCCCCAGACTGGTAGCCCCCATTTCGACGGTACTTACGGGACTCTTGGACCTGGGCATCCAGTTTGGTCTGTTTGCGGTGATTTTACTGATTTATGCACTGACAGGTACGCCCATCGGCATTACTCCCTGGGCGCTTTTAACCCCAATTCTGGTGATCCAGCTTGCCATGCTCGGCATGGGAGTGGGCATTATTGTTTCCTCCCTCACCACGAAATACCGGGATTTAACCATACTGGTGACTTTCGGCGTGCAGCTCTGGATGTATGCCAGCCCCATTGTATATTCCGTAAGCCAGATACCGGAGCGGTACCGGTTTATTTATCTTTTAAATCCGGTGTCCCCCATTGTGACGATTTTCCGCTATGCTTTCTTAGGAACCGGTTACATTCCGTTTGTCTCCTGGGGCATCAGCTGGATTACCACGATAGTGGTTATGGTAATCGGTGTATTGTTATTCAGTAAAATAGAGAGAACCTTTATGGATACCGTGTAGACCCCGGTATGGGCGGTTACAGCATAAGACCCGCTAAGAATTACGGAAAGGCATGGAAACAGTATGCAGGATACGGTTATTAAGATAGAAAACTTAAAGAAAAGATATAAGCTCGGCTGCATCGGAGGCGGAACCTTAAGCGCCGATTTACAGAGCTGGTGGGCGAAGAAAACGGGAAAAGACGACCCCAATCTGAAAATCGGGGAAAAAAGAGAGAGCGGTACGGAATTCTGGGCGTTAAACGGCGTGAACTTAGAGGTTAAGGCGGGGGAAACCCTGGGTATTATCGGCTCCAACGGCGCCGGCAAATCCACTCTGTTAAAAATTCTTTCCCGCGTTACGGCGCCCACGGAAGGGGAAGTGAAAATCAAGGGCCGTATTTCCAGTATGCTGGAAGTGGGTACCGGCTTTCACGGTGAACTGACGGGACGTGAAAATATTTACTTAAACGGCGCTATCTTAGGCATGAGCCGAAGTGAAGTGGATAAAAAAATGGAAGACATCATCGAGTTTTCCGAGTGCCGGAAATTCATTGATACCCCGGTTAAACGTTATTCCTCCGGTATGTATGTAAAGCTGGCGTTTTCCGTGGCAGCACACTTAGACTCCGAAATCCTTGTAATGGATGAGGTACTGGCGGTAGGCGATATGAAATTTCAGGAAAAGTGTCTGGGGAAAATGGGAGATGTGGCAGATAAAGAAGGACGTACCGTTTTGTATGTCAGCCACAACATGAACACCATCCAGCAGCTTTGCAGCCGCTGCGTGGTACTGGACAAGGGCCGCATCATTTATGACGGCAATGTGGAGGAAGCCATCCGGATTTACATGGGTACGGTGAAGGAGTCGCCCCTGAAGCTTAATCTGGAGGACTTCCCCAGAGCGGAAGAGCATAAGAGCCATGTGGCGTTCATGAAAAAATTAGAGGTGCTGGATGCGGACAGCAGTGTTTTTGTCCAGAACAGCAAAATGCGTTTTAAGCTGACGCTTACTGCCAATCAGCAGGATCTGCACATGTATATCCGTGCCATTATTCATTATGCGGACGGCACGCCGGTTACTATGATTACCTCAAAAGAAGCGTTTGAGGCAAAATGCGGAGAAGACAAGGAAGTTACGTTCAGCCTGAATACGCAGTATATTGTGCCGGGTAAGTATACCCTGAGCCTTATTTTATATGAAGTAAACCAGTTCGGCACCTTCCGGAATTGTGACGGAGTTAAGGATGCCTACTGCTTTGAAATTAAAGCGGGCGAGGATTTTGCCCACAAAATGGAATGGAGTCACAGATATTGGGGACACGTAGCGTTAGGAGAAATTCAAATCGAAACAGAATAAAGATAGTTATCCTTGTGCTCCTGCTGCTGACGGGAATTGCTTTGGGAACCTATATCGTCTACGCCCTGCAGGCGGAAAAGACCCCGGAGGAACCCTTAAACAGGGTAAGAACCATTCCCAAATACACGCATTTCAGCATAGATGATGCCACCCAGATTTTTCAGGATATTGCGTTTCATGAGTATGAGAGCATCTTTGAAAATGAGGTACTGGGAAAGCTTAGGGATTTTCATGAGGAATACGG
>OQVN01000634.1_pt1 | contig 13128 bp, 10 predicted proteins | sample 1691621 | NCBI WGS metagenome assembly OQVN01 (sample SAMN03418278, study PRJEB22391) | human gut metagenome | biome: human-gut; feature: organic feature; material: feces | host: Homo sapiens | place: Tanzania | collected 2013-01 | reverse complement strand
TTCGATCATATTTCGCAAGGACAAAAAATGGGATTCTACACAAACAAAACTAGCAGAGCGCTTGAAGTTTTTGGATATTCAAAAACTCCAGGCTACAACTCTTACAAAGGTAAAGAATGGTCGGTCGTAATAAAGGAAAATTATTGACGTTATTCATTAGATTGCCGGGTCAAGCCCGACAATGACAAATTGTTCCACTGTATTTCATTGCTTGATTTTCTGTCATTCCCGCACTTGATGCGAGAATCTATATTTATGACAATGTTTTAAAGGGCGATTTTCCAATTCACTGAAACTGGCGTTACAGAAAAATGCACGCTTCCTTTTTTGAATGCTGTTTCTTTTTTTTCTGAATGCGAAGCGATAAGCTCATGCAAAAGCGGGACTCCAATTCCGCAGACAGTGCCAAGCGCCGCGCCAAAAATTGTGTCAGTAAGAAAGTGATTTCCGCTTGCGATTCTTAAAGCCGCCGTTCCAATAGCAACTGAGTAAGATGCCGCAACTACAGGAATTTTCCATTTTGATTCAGGAAAATAACGGCAAAATGTATACGAAAGAAATCCTGCGCCCAAAAAAGAATCCGTTGTATGTCCGCTTGGACTTGAAAACTCAAAGTCATAGTCGTCAAGTTTGTCTGTCGGATAGCCGTCATAATACATATAAGGTCGGACTCTTCTTATTCCCATCTTCAAAAAATTTTTCGCGCCATAGTCGAAAAGATACGCTTCAATATACATTGTAGTCAGCGTAAGAAAATCTTCCGCGGAAAAAACATCGTTGAAAAATCCTGCTCCATAAACTGCAAACGGAAGGGCAAGATTCACGGCGCAAGTTGCAGTTCCAAGGTTGTCGAGAGTACGATTGTATTTTTGGGAAAGTTTTCTATCTACAAAATTTACTGAATGTAAATCGTAGCTTCGCTCTGTATACTCAGGAAAGTCCAATGTTTTTTCAGCAATAATTGCAGAAGCTGTAAAAGAAATTCCTGCTCCAAGAATAATTCCGTCCACTGGTGTTAGTTTAAACGGAGAATTTTCTGTTTGCGCAAAAATCTTTGCAAAAAACAAAAAAAGAACAATTGAAAACAAATGCCTTTTCATTTTATTTTTTAAGCTCGTACATTATTACAGAAGCCGCCTGAGCAACATTTAAACTGTCAACTTTAGGTCCGGCTTCTCCCATTCCTGCAAAAGGAATTATTACAAGTGAATCGCAGTTCTGGGCAACTTCTTCGCTAATTCCTTTTTCTTCGTTTCCAAGCACAACTAAAGTCGGTTTTTCCTGGCAAAGCGATTTCATTTCTGAAACTTTGTTCTGCGCCTTTAGTGAAGTTCCAAAGCGAGCCATTTTTCCTTTCATGTCTTTGAGCAAAAATGGAATTGATCTTACAGAATAAATGTTTACAAATTCCATTCCGCCTTCTGCAACTCGGTAGCTGCTGGTTGTAATTGAAGACTGAGATTCATCCAATGGAATTACAATATTCTTTATACCGAAAAACGCTGCGCTTCTTACAATTGCGCCAAGATTATTTGCGTTTCCAACACGGTCAAGAATCACAGCGTCTTCTTTTTGTTCAACCCAGCGCGCAGTAATATCTGTATTGAGCGGAAGAATTACAGGAGTGTCAATCATTGCTACAACTCCCTGATGGTGAACGCTTCCACAAAGTTTCTCAAGCTCAACAGAATCTGCAACTTTATTGTAAGGACGTTTTGAGGCAGCCATTTTCTTGCAAAGCCCGCCAAAGAGAGGAGCTTTTTCTTCCATAAAATATAAACGGCGGATTTTCTGGCTGTTAATTTTTTCCAATGTTTTTACAGCTGCAAAACCGCAAACTGCAAGTTCATTTCTTTGAGTGTTTTTCATAGCAAAAATATATCCGTAAGAAAATAAAAATTCAATTCTGTTTTACAATAAAAATTATTCTTCAAATTTTGAAATCTTTGACTTCCTAGAGCCAGCGACATAAATGCTTCCAAGAACAGCGCATGAAAGAACAACCGCGCAAATAACTTCAAAAATTCCGTTTGTAATCATCGTTGTTGCAATAATTGCCGCAAAAGCCTTGAATCCGGAAATATTTTCTGTGCTGATTCCAATCTTTTCAATTGCGCCAAGAACCATCGGAAGAAAAATGTTTCCGTAGAAAATAAAAATCGCACCCATAACTAAAACAGTATGTACAAAAGTTCCAAGGGCAGCGGAAAAAGCAACGCTTATAATTTTGGGCATGTGCGGAATAAAATTGAGCAAAGTAAAAATCGCCCAGACAGCAACAGGAAAAAGAAGACGAGGCAAAACAGAAACAAGTGGATTCATAAAAAACGGACTTGCCGCGGCTCCAAGCATAAGATTTTTTACAAGGCTAGAAACGCCAAAGACGAATCCAGTTGCAAGCCCCGGAATAAGCCCAGCCAAAAGAGTTGCAAGAATTACAGGAATGTGCATTAAAGTTATTTGGATTGCGTTTCCAAGCTGAATGTATCCAAGCGGCGTAAAACTTAAAATTATGCTAAGCGCAGAAAAAGCTCCTGCCATGGCAATTTTGTAGTTCATGGAATTATTTTCGTTTTTCATTTATTACCTCAATTTTTTAAAATGTTATCAAAAGATTTTTTTTTGCAAAGCGCAGAAGCAAAAGGACGGCCAACAAGAATTTCAGAAGCGCCATAGCTTTGCGCCTTGAACACATCGTTCCAGGTGCGGATTCCTCCGTCCACCCAAAGTTCTGCGCAGTTTGACTTTAGCGTTTTAAAGTTTTCAGCAAGGAATTCCGCAGAGCTGCCTTCCCGTGTTTCAATGCGTCCGCCGTGATTTGAAACAAAAGCAACATCCGGCTTTACTTCTTTAACAAGCTGCAAATCCTCATCTGTAAAAATTCCTTTTATTACAAACGGAATTCCTTTTTTTGAAAAATATTTTTTAAGTTCAATCAGCAAAGACGAATCTTTTTTTTCAAGCTGAACTTTGTTCCGCATTGTTACAATGTTGTATGCGTCAATATCAATTCCGCAGTATTCAGAAATATTTTGCGCCCACTCAAAACGCTCGAAAATTTTTTTGTTGGCGTAAGGCTTTATAAAAACTGCCGTTTTTTTTCCAGCTGACTGAACGGCTTCAATTCCCCATTTTAGTTTTGTGTCTGGAACACCATCGCCAATGCTAAGTTTTATTCCAAACTTTGAGCATTCGTTTATCAAGTCAAAGTAAAATTGCTTTTCGTCAAAGTAGCCGACATTTTCAACAGCGCCAGTCATTGGGGCAAGTCGTATTTCTTTTTTGCCAAAATCAAACGGACCGAACTCTAATTTCTTCCAAGCGGCGCAATTCAAGATGAAATTTTTATTTGCATTCACACCGCCCATTCCGGGAAGTTCGCCAGTGCAGCCAAAACCAAGACATTCAGAACAGAACCGGCATTTAAAATTAGTCTCCAAGGCAAATACCCAAGTCTCTTGCAGTTTTTATCATAGGATGATCAAGAGGAATATTTTTTACTTTTCCAGCAACGTAGTCAAGCGGAACTGGCTTTATTTTTCCGTTCTGAACAGCAACAAGATTTCCGAATTTTTCCTGAGCAAGAAAATCAGCAGCAGCAGCTCCAATCTGCGTGGAAAGAAGACGGTCATAAGGAGAAGGCGTGCCTCCACGTTGCAAGTAGCCAACAACAGTCGCGCGGCATTCAAATCCAGTTGCATCTTCAAGTTCCTTTGCGACTCTTGCGCCTATGGAACACTGCATTGCCGCCCTCGCCTTTTTAAAAGCTTTTTTGTCAAGCAAGGATTCTTCTTTTGACTTTGCACCTTCCGCAACAACAACAATTGAAAAGTTTTTTCCAGCAGATTTGCGTTCTTTTATTTTTTTTGCAACGCTATTTATGTCGTAAGGAATTTCTGGAATCAAAATAGCATCTCCGCCGCCTGCGATTCCTGAATAAAGTCCGAGCCAGCCGGCTTTGTGTCCCATGATTTCAACAATCATAACTCTGCCATGGCTGCAGGCTGTGGTGTGAATTCTGTCAATCGCATCAGTTGCAACATCCAAAGCTGTATAAAATCCAAACGTTACGTCAGAGCCTTCAATGTCGTTGTCTATTGTTTTTGGAAGCCCAATTACATTCAGGCCAGACTGAAACAAAAGACTTGCAGTTGTATTTGTTCCGTTTCCGCCGATACAAACAAGCGCATCAAGATTCCATTTTTTGTAGTTTTCTTTTATGGCTTCAACAGGCAAAAGACCAGTCGCTTCATTTACAACAGGATTTTTAAAAGGCTTTTCTCTTGAAGTTCCAAGAATTGTTCCGCCCTGAGCAATAAGACCAGAAAGCTCGTTTTCAGAAAGAACCTTCATGTCTCCATTTATAAGTCCGCGGTAGCCGTTGAAAATTCCCACAGCTTCCATATTGTACTGATTTTTTGCGGCACGGCACAAAGCCCTTATTGCAGCATTAAGTCCAGGCGCATCTCCGCCGCTTGTAAGAATTCCGAATCTTTTTACCTTGCATTCCATAAACTGAATTATATCTCAATTATTGCATTTAGAAAAGACAAAGGCATATCGCAAAAGTTAAAAACAAGTTAAAAGAAATTTTTCTACAAGCTAATATTTCCGACTATAGTTTCATCGCTGCTAGAAGAATATTCTGGTTCGCTTTCAATTGTTTTTTCCTGCTGTTTTTTCTGGCTTTGAGAAGAACGTTTCTTTGGGCAGACAAAAAATCCAAAAAGGCTTCCACAAATTCCAGAAGCAAGCTGAATAAAAACAGGAACGCTTTCCTGCATAAACGGCATAAATCCTGAAATCTTTTTTCCGCTGACAAGAGCAAACGCAAGATAAAGGACAAAAATAAAAATCCATGAAACTGGAAGCTGTTTTTTTATAAACACGGAAAGCACCGAAAGAATTATCATCATAAAAACAATTCCGCCACATCCAGAAATTCCAAACGTTGAAACGCAAGCTGTCAACACTCCGCCAACAAGGGAAGTTATAAAAATCATAAGGGCAAGCATAACCGAGCCATAACGTTCTTCCAAAACAGGACCAAGCAAAAGAATGAATCCAGTGTTCAAAAAGAAAGAAGTTGAGTTTTCACCACTGAACGGATAAATAACAAGCTTTGCATAATCCAACGCTGATTTAAAGTCAAACGCAGGAACAGATTTTGCCCCAGGACATTCAAAAATTTTTTCGGAAAGATTGAGCTTAAAAATCAAGTCAGTAATAAAAACCGCCGCCGAAACAACAGAAAAAACAAGAACAACCGGAGAATCAAAAACAACTTTCAAAGAATTTTTCTTAGCCATATTTTAAATATTTCGGCAGATTTCCGCAGAAATTTCAGATTAAAAAAAATTACGGTATGCAAGATGAAAAACATCTCGACTTTTATTTAAAGTTAATGTAAAAAAATCTATATGAACTTGCGCTTGAAATTATTTGACATCGTATTTATTCTGATTTTTTTAATTGTGATTTTCCTTTCATTTTTCAATTTATTCAGAAAAAAAAATGAAAAGCCGGCGGAACTTTTTGTGCAGACTCCAAAAGAAAAATTTGTTTACAGCCTTGCAAAAGACGGAATTTATAAATTCAAAGGGCTTTTGGGAGAAAGTTCGATTCAAGTTGAAAACGGAAGAGCAAAATTTATAGATTCACCTTGCGAAAACAAAAACTGCATTCAAAGCGGAGAAATAAGCACAAACGGACAATGGGCTGCCTGCCTGCCAAACGGAATATTTATTAGAATAGAAGGAAAAAGCAAACAAAACAGTTTCGATGCAGTTTCAAACTAAAATCCGCAGCAATAATATCAGGACTATCCTTTTGGAATTTTGAAACTTGCAAGATAGCCTTAATATTTTTAGCAATATTTTTTTTACAATCTCTTGATAATTTATTTGATTTTTTATATAGTCTAAAGAACGAAACAAAGGCGTTTTGTAAAATGCAGGCTAAGTGTCTGTTTTTTGCAAAGCGTCTTTTTTTTATGCAAGGGGTTACTATGACTGAAAAAAACAGAACTTTGTATGATCCGTCATTTGAGCATGACGCTTGCGGAATCGGAGCAGTCGTAAACATTGACGGTACGGCGACTCACAAAATCGTGGACAATGCGCTGTGCATAGTTGAAAAGCTGGAGCACCGCGCTGGAAAAGATGCCACCGGCGAGACTGGCGACGGAGTCGGAATTCTTGTTCAGATTTCACACCAGTTTTTTAAGCAGGTGGCAAAGCAGGAAGGAATCGAGTTGAAAGAGGCACGCGACTACGGAGTCGGAATGTTCTTCTTTCCGCAGGACAAATATATCCGCTCGCAGGCGATGAAAATGCTTGAAGTCCTTGCAAAAAAGGAAAACCTCAAATTCCTTGGCTGGAGAAAAGTTCCTGTAAATCCTGATGTTCTTGGTCAGCGCGCAAAAGACTGTATGCCTTGCATAATGCAGTGCTTTATCGAGCGTCCGGAAAATATCAGCCGCGGACTTGACTTTGACCGCAAGCTTTACATTCTGCGCCGCCAGTTTGAGCATTCACATTTGAACACATACATTGCTTCGCTTTCAAGCCGCACAATCGTCTACAAGGGAATGTTCCTTGTTCAGCAGCTGAGAACTTTCTACAAAGACCTTCAGTCCGAAGACTACACTTCATCCCTTGCGCTTGTCCACTCAAGATTCAGCACAAACACGCAGCCAAGCTGGCAGAGGGCGCATCCGAACAGATTCATTGCGCATAACGGAGAAATCAACACAATCCGCGGAAACGTTGACAGAATGCTTGCAAGAGAGGAAACTCTTGACTCTCCTGTTTTCAGGGATGAGGAGCTCCGGGAAATTCTTCCGGCTGTAGATGCGACAGGTTCTGACTCGGCAATGCTCGACAACACTTTAGAATTCCTTGTGATGAACGGAATGCCGCTTCCGCTTGCGGTGATGGTCTGCATTCCAGAGCCTTGGAAAAACGATGAGACGATGAGCCAGCAGAAACGCGACTTCTACCATTACTGGGCAACAATGATGGAGCCATGGGACGGACCTGCGGCGATTCTTTTCAGCGACGGAGACTTTGTCGGAGCGACCCTTGACAGAAACGGACTCCGCCCAAGTCGCTACTATATTACAAAAGACAATATGCTTATTCTTTCTTCGGAAGTCGGAGTTCTTGATATTCCGGAAGAAAATATCGTAAAAAAATCACGTCTTCAGCCCGGAAAAATTCTTCTTGTTGACACTGTCCAGAAGCGTCTTATTTCTGACGAGGAAGCGAAAAAGCAGTACATAAATCTTTATCCTTACGGCGAATGGCTCAATCTGAATCTTCTGAAGCTGAAGGATCTTGTTATTCCGAACAAGAAAATTCCGGTCTACACGCAAGAAGAGCGCGACATAATGTACCGTGCGTTCGGCTGGAACTACGAAGATGTGAACGAGATGATTCTTCCTATGGCGCAGAACGGAGTTGAACCGACCGGAGCCATGGGAATAGACACGCCGCTTGCAGTCATGAGCGACAAGCATCCGCCTCTTTACAATTACTTCAAGCAGCTGTTCGCGCAGGTTACGAATCCGCCGATTGATTCCCTGCGTGAAAAAATTGTTACCGACACGACAGTTTACGTTGGAACAGACGGAAATCTTCTTGAGCCTAAAAGCGCGAACTGCACAGTACTTGAGATAAACAATCCGATTCTGACCGGCGTCGATATGCTCAAACTCAAGAACCTGAACCGCCCCGGACTGAAAACTGCGGTTGTTTCCCTTTTGTATTATAAGAACACTTCGCTTAAAGAGGCCTTGGACAATATTTTTGTCGCAATCGAGCGTGAGTATCACAACGGAAGCAACATAATCATTTTGAGCGACCGCGGAGTTGACGAAAACCACGTCGCCGTTCCAAGCCTTCTTGCCGTAAGCGGAGTTGAGCAGTATTTAATCCGTACAAAAAAGAGAACCGCAATCTCAATCATCCTTGAGTCGGCGGAAGTCAGAAATGTTCATCAGGCGGCAATGTGCCTTGGCTACGGAGCACGCGCGGTAAATCCTTATCTTGCCCACGAATGCATTGCCGAGCTCATTGACCAGAAGCTTTTGGACAAGGATTATCACACGGCAATCGACGACTACAACAAGGGAATCATAAACGGAATTGTAAAAATCGCCGCAAAGATGGGAATCTCAACAATCCAGTCTTATCAGTCCGCGCAGATTTTTGAGGCAATCGGAATCAGCAAGGATGTAATCGACGAATATTTTACAAACACTGTCAGCCGCGTCGGTGGAATCGGCCTTAAAGAAATTGACGAGGATGTGAACTTCCATCACAACAAGGCATTTGATCCGCTCGGACTTGCCGTGAACACTCACCTTGATTCGGTTGGAAACCACAAACTGCGCCGCGGTCCGACTTGCGAGGATCATCTTTACTCTCCTGAAACAATTATCGCGCTGCAGGAAGCCACCCGCACGGGAAGCTACGAAAGATTCAAGGAATACACGGCCCTGGTTGACGACAACGCGCATCCCCACACTTTGCGCGCAATGCTCAAATTCAGCTTTCCAGAAGGAAAAGAAATCAGCATAGACGATGTTGAGCCAGTTTCCGAAATTGTAAAGCGGTTCAAGACTGGAGCTATGAGCTACGGTTCAATTTCCGAGGAAGCGCACAGATGCATGGCATTGGCGATGAATCACCTGCACGGAAAATCAAATTCCGGAGAAGGCGGTGAAAAACCTGAGCGTCTTGGAACTGAAGCAAATTCCGCAATCAAGCAGGTTGCATCCGGACGATTTGGCGTTACAGAAGAATATCTTTTGAGCGCGAAGGAAATTCAGATTAAAATGGCGCAGGGAGCAAAGCCCGGAGAAGGCGGACATCTTCCCGGAAAAAAAGTTTATCCTTGGATTGCGCAGACCCGTTATGCGACTCCAGGTGTTTCTTTGATTTCGCCGCCGCCGCACCACGATATTTATTCAATAGAAGATTTGGCGCAGCTGATTTACGACTTGAAAAACGCGAACCGTGCCGCCCGCATTTCCGTCAAGCTTGTCTCAGAGGCTGGTGTCGGAACTATTGCGGCTGGTGTTGCAAAGGCCGGTGCGCAAGTAATTTTGATTTCAGGACACGACGGTGGAACTGGAGCTGCTCCAATTTCTTCAATTCATCATGCAGGACTTCCGTGGGAATTGGGACTTGCGGAAACTCACCAGACATTGATTCAGAACGGACTCCGTTCGCGCGTTGTGATTGAGACCGACGGAAAGCTTATGAGCGGCCGCGATGTTGCGATTGCCTGTCTTTTGGGCGCTGAGGAATTCGGTTTTGCAACAGCTCCTCTTATCACAATGGGCTGCGCAATGATGCGCGTTTGCAACCTTGACACTTGCCCGTTCGGCGTTGCAACCCAGAACAGCGAGCTTAGAAAACGATTTACAGGAAAACCTGAATATGTTGAGAATTTTATGAAGTTCATTGCCGAGGAGTTGCGCGAAATCATGGCGAAATTCGGCTTCCATAGCATTGACGAAATGTGCGGACACACAGAGCTTCTCGCGCTCAAAGAAAAAAGCGCGTTCCCTAGGGCGAACCTTGTGGACATGAGCAGAATCATCGGCTGGAAAACTCCGGAAAACGCAAAGACACATTTTGAGCCTGCGGACATTTTTGACTTCCAGCTTGAAAAAACTGTAGACGAGGCAAAACTTCTAAAGGCATTTGAAAAGTCAAAGAAAGCAAAGAAGGGCGTTTTTGAACTTTCAGTTTCTTCAACGGACAGAACGGTGGGAACAATTCTCGGCTCAGAGATTCAGAAAACTTTCGGCTCATCGCTTGAAGAAGACAGCTACGTTGTTAACTGCACAGGCGGCGGCGGACAGTCATTCGGCGCGTTCATTCCAAAAGGACTTACACTGAATCTTACAGGAGACGCAAACGACTACCTCGGAAAAGGCTTGAGCGGCGGAAAAATCGTAGTCCACCCTTCAGCAAAAGCTGCATACAAAGCCGAAGAAAACATCATCATCGGAAACGTGGCCTTGTACGGAGCTACAAGCGGAAGCGCGTTCATAAACGGAATTGCAGGCGAACGGTTCTGCGTAAGAAATTCCGGGGCGGTTGCGGTTGTAGAAGGCTGCGGCGACCACGGACTTGAATACATGACAGGCGGAACTGCTGTAATTTTGGGCGGAACAGGAAAAAATCTCTGCGCAGGAATGAGTGGTGGAACCGCTTATGTTCTGGACATGAACCACGATTTGTATCTGAGACTGAACAAGCAGCTTGTTTCCATGACAGAAGTTTCAGACAGCCACGACATTGAAATCATAAAAGATTTGATTCAGCGTCATGCAAAAGAAACCGAATCAGAGCTTGCAAAGAAAATTCTTAAGGACTTCGATAACTACATCAGGCACTTCAAGAAAATTGTTCCAAATGATTATCAGAAGATGATGACGGAAATCGCAAAGGGCGAAGAGCGCGGTTTGAATCACGATGAAGCAGTCCTTGAAGCTTTTAAAAAGCTCACTGCATAAGAAAAAGTCAGGGGTACACTATGGGTAAGAACGACGGATTTATGATATACAAGCGCGTTGAGGATTCCTGGATTGAGCCATCTTCACGCATAAAGAATTTCAAGGAATTCCACAATCATCTTAACGACAAGGAACGCAGGGAACAGGCGGCAAGATGCATGAACTGCGGAGTTCCGATGTGCCAGAGCGCAATCAGACTTGCAGGAATGGTGACGGGATGTCCGCTCCACAATTTTATTCCTGAATGGAACGACGCGCTTTACAAAGGCCAGTACGACATGGCGGCTTGGCGGCTTCTGAAAACCTCAAGCTTCCCGGAATTCACAGGAAGAGTCTGCCCTGCATTGTGCGAAAAAGCCTGCAACTGCGGAAACGGCGGCGACATAAAGGAAGCTGTAACAATCCACGACAACGAGCTTTACATAATCGAGAAGGCGTTCGAGTCAGGCTACATGAAGCCGCAGATTCCGAAAGTCAGAAGCGACAAAAAAATCGCGGTAATCGGCTCAGGCCCTGCAGGACTTGCCGTCGCAGATTTGTTGAACCGGCGCGGACACAATGTAACCGTCTACGAGCGCGACGACAGAATCGGCGGACTTTTGATGTACGGCATTCCGAACATGAAGCTGGACAAAAAAATTGTAGAGCGCAGAATCAATCTTATGAAGGCGGAAGGAGTTACGTTCATAACGAACGCCGATGTCGGGCGCAATGTGGATGCAAAACAGCTTCTTTCTGAATACGATGCGGTCGCCCTGTGCTGCGGAGCGAAAAAAGCACGCCCTCTGTCTGCCCAAGGAAGCGATGCGCAGGGAATAATGTTCGCCGTGGACTGGCTCAAGAGCGTTACAAAAAGCCTTTTGGACTCAGACTTCTCAGACAAGAATTTCTTTGACCCAAAAGGAAAGCACGTGATAATCCTTGGCGGAGGCGACACAGGAAACGACTGCACAGGCTCAAGCATAAGACTCGGTGCTGCAAGTGTAACCCAGCTTGAGATGATGCCTTGCCCTCCGGCGGAACGTCAACCAGACAATCCGTGGCCGCAGTGGCCCAAAGTCTTAAAGACTGACTACGGCGCACAGGAATCAATTGAAAAGTTCGGGCATGATCCGCGCGTCTACAAAACGACAATCAAGGAAGTTTACCAGAAAAACGGAAAAGTCTGCGGAATAAAAACAGTTCAGGTTGAATTCAAGAACGTGGACGGAAAACGCACTCTCTGCGAAATCGAAGGAAGCGAAAAAGAACTCCCGGCCGACCTGATTCTGATTGCCGCAGGATTTCTCGGCTGCGAAGATTACACCGCAAACGCATTCGGCGCGCCCCTTTCCAAAAGAAACACAGTCGCAACTTCCAGCGCAAGCTCATACTTCACGGGAATAGACAAAGTCTTTACAGCAGGCGATATGCACAGAGGCCAGTCGCTAGTTGTCTGGGCGATTGCAGAAGGAAGAGAATGCGCAAGGGAGATTGATGAATACCTGATGGGATATTCAAATTTGTAGGGCAAAAACACAGCCGGACTAGCCTAAGTGTTTTCCTTGTGCCAGTTCCGGCTTTTCTCCCAAAATCTCCTTGTAAATCTCCAAGTCCTTGCTCCCGAACACATTGAAAATCACTTTTTTTACGGTTGTGGTTTTGTTTTCATCCAACCAATCTGTTACGGTTTTTACGGCGATTTGGGCGGCGAGCTTTTGCGGAAATCTGAAAACGCCTGTGGAAATGCAGCAGAATGCCACGCTCTCAAGCCCTTTTTGCGCGGCAAGGTTCAGGCAGCTTGTGTAGCACGAGGCGAGCTGGAGGCAGTCGCGTTCGGTTACTGTAGCGCGGATTATCGGACCTACCGTGTGAAGAACGTATTTTGAAGGCAGATTGAATGCCTGAGTGATTTTCGCGCTTCCAGTTTTTTCAGGCGCGCCCTGTTTTTGCATAATCTCGTTGCATGCTAGGCGAAGCTGAACTCCTGCGAAAGTGTGGATGCAGTTGTCGATGCACGCATGGAGTGGAGCAAAGCAGCCGAGCAGCGCGGAATTTGCGGCATTCACGATTGCGTCCGCGTTCAGAGTTGTAATGTCGCCCTGCCACAGAAAAAGCCTTTTGTCAGCCGGAACATTTTTTAGCGTTGCAATGTCGGTAATTCCGCGCTCCTTGTTGCGTTCGGTTAAGTATTCGTTCTGGATTTTCAAGAACTCGTTGGAAACAGGACGCGGCGGACGCACGTTCATAAGCGAGCGAAGCAAGTCCTTTTGAGCGGCTTCGTCATCTTGCGGCGGAAGTTCAATATTCTTGTATTCAGCTGGAGAGCCCGGCTCGTTCAGAAGATATTTTATGAGCCATTCGCGTCTTTCGGTTTGTGTCATTTTGTCTGCCTTACAAAATATATTCCAGCTGCCGCTCTTTTGTCTTGAGCCCCATTTTCTCGTAGAATTTTTCCGCAGAAGTGTTTCCAGCCCACACGTTCAGTGTTACCTCGTAGCAGCCAAGCCTTTTCGCCTCGTTTTTCACGTGCTCGAAAAGTTTTTCGCCGATGTGCTTTCCTCGCGTGCTTTTGTCAACGCACAAATCGTCAATAAAAAGCGACTTGAACTGAACCA
>OQVN01000632.1_pt1 | contig 13168 bp, 8 predicted proteins | sample 1691621 | NCBI WGS metagenome assembly OQVN01 (sample SAMN03418278, study PRJEB22391) | human gut metagenome | biome: human-gut; feature: organic feature; material: feces | host: Homo sapiens | place: Tanzania | collected 2013-01 | reverse complement strand
GACCGAAGATGGCAGCCGAAATCATGATGGCTACCCAATGGTTCTTCTTGCTCATGATGCCCAGCAGGGTGCGAAGGATGGCTCCACGGAACACTACCTCTTCGGCAAGAGGTGCCAGGATGCCGACCGCTACATAGCCCCAAGGCTCCTTCATCAGCGAGGTGAATATCTGCTGGGTATTCTCATCCATCTCGATGCCCAGCTGCTCATAGAGGAACGACAGGGGGATGATGGTTCCCAGAGAGAACAATGCCACCCAGAGAAGCGTACCCCAAGGCTTGGAAAGCAGATAACTGCGGGTAAGCGGCGTCCACTTCGTCTTCAGGAAGATGATGAGGGTGATGATACTGCTGAACACCGAAACAAGTGCCGTAAGAATGGCGTTACCTCCCGTACTTACTGCCTGAAGCGTTGCCTGATAACCTTCACCCTTGATGCCTGCCCAGATTCCTGCACCGGCATACATCATGATAATCTGTACTACTATAAATATAATAAGGTAGAGGACCACATCCGTCAAACCTCTCTTTAAATTAATCTTTGCCATTGCTTTTATAGTTTATAATTAACTGTTTTATAGTTAATAGCATTCCTGCTATCATTCCGCTTCCTTTTCGAAGAGATCCAGCACGGTCTGCTCATCCACCTTCAGTTGCGCCGCCAACTCCTCGGGACCGTCAAACTTCCGTTCGCCCCTTATCCGCTTCATGAAGCCTACGAGCAGGAGCTGGTCGTAGATGTCGCCATCGAAATTGAAGATATGCGTCTCCAGGGTTATCTGCTTGCCATTGAAGGTTGGGCGATTGCCCACATTCATCATTCCCCGCTTCCATACCACCGTATTCTCCAGTCTTACCTTTACGGCATAGACACCAGGGGCAGGAATCATCTGTCCGAAGTGCGAGATGTCGAGATTGGCTGTAGGGAAGCCGAGCTTTCTGCCTTCGTGGAATCCATTCACCACCTTTCCGATGAGGGTGTAAGGGAAACCGAGGCACCGGGCTGCCATCTCCACTTCTCCCTCTTTCAGGAAAGAGCGGATTACGGAAGAAGAGATGTTGATGCCGTCTATCTGGAAGGCTTCGTTCCTGATTACCTCGATGCCCATCTCCTTGCCGTAGCGCACGTAATCCTCGAAAGTCTCCTCGCGGTTATGACCGAAGCGATGGTCGTAGCCGATGAAGAGTTTCCTTACGTTGAGATGGTCGTGGAGCACCTGCTGCATGAACTCTCTTGCCGACATCGCAGCCATCGCCTTGTCGAAATGCAGCACCACGGCGTTATCCACTTCCGTCTTCGAAAGCAGCAGCAGCTTGGAATCGAGCGTGCTCAGCATCTCTGGCTGATAATCCGCCTGCAAAACCTTGCGGGGATGCGCATCGAAGGTGATGACGGTGGATTGCAAGCCATCCTTTCGTGCCGTCTCTACGAGATGATGAATCAGGAACTGATGTCCCCGATGCACCCCGTCGAAGAAACCGATGGTTGCCACACAAGGCTGCAACTGCACGGTATCGTTATAATGTATTGTATTCATACTGTCTTTATCATTCATATCAGAAGAAGTATTCCGATGGATTATCTTCTCTTTGCTATCATTCTCTTAAAAGCTCGCCACAGTTCGCCCGCCCAAAGCACAACAGAGGTGGAACCGATGATGAGCAGCCACTCGTGGAGCGACAATGGTGTGGTGCGGAACATTTCGCCACCAAAGGTTACGATAATCCACTGACCCACCAATACCAGTACAAGCACCAGAATCATTCCCTTATCCTTCAGGAAATGGCGGAAGGCGGTGTGATGACTCATCAGCGCCTTGGCATTGAAGAGGTTCCAGAACTGAATCATCACGAAGGTGGTGAAGAACATGGTCAGTTCATGCACATCTACTCCACCCTTGCCTCTGCGCTCGCAGTAAACCAGCAGGGCAAACATCACGAGGAAGAAGACGATGCCGCAGAACAGGATGCCGAAACCGATGCTCTTGTTGATGATGAAATCGGATGCCTTGCGTGGCTTATCCTTCATCACCTCGTGAGATGGAGGCAATGAGGCGAGCGCCAGGGCTGCGAAGGTATCCATGATAAGGTTCACCCAGAGAATCTGGGTAACCGTCAAAGGCATCTCGGTTCCGATGACAGAGCCGCCAAGCACCAGCAGGAGGGCTGCCACGTTTACTACCAACTGGAAGAAGAGGAAGCGCTGCAGGTTGCGATAGAGCGAACGTCCCCACATCACGGCGTTGGCGATAGACTTGAAGGAATCATCGAGCAGGGTCATATCCGAAGCCTCCTTAGCCACGGAAGTTCCCGAACCCAGCGACAAGCCCACGTGGGCATAGTGAAGCGCCGGAGCATCGTTGGTACCATCACCTGTTACGGCAACCACCTCGCCACGCTTCTGGAGCATCGCCACCAGTCGCTGCTTATCGGTAGGACGGGCACGGCTCATCACACGGATATCCTTTGCCCGTTCGTAAGCCTCTTCATCAGAAAGCGCCTCCCACTGTTCGCCCGTAATCATCTGCTGGTCGAGCGAGGTCATGGAGCCATCTGCTCCGATATTCTCAGGTTCATCTTCGAAGACACCTATCTGCTTGCCTATCTCCAAGGCAGTGGCAGCCGTATCACCCGTAACCACCTTCACCTCGATACCCGCATGGCGGCACTCCTGCACGGCGGCAGGAACATCCGGACGGATAGGGTCGGCAATAGCTGCAATGGCTTGCAACTGAAGGTCGTTGGCATCGAGAAGTGCTACCACTTCGGCAGTAGAGGTTCTGGAAGTTCTCATGATAGAAGCTTCTATCTTCTTATAGGCGAACGCCAGGGTTCTCATTGCCTTATGCTGCCACTCATCGAGTTCTTCGGCTGACTGTCTCTGCATTCTATCTTCGATGATGCATTTCTTCATCACGATTTCAGGCGCACCCTTCACGAAGAGATAGGTCTCGCCATCAACTTCTGCCAAGGTTGCCATCATCTTTCTCTCGGTAGAGAAAGGCAACTGCTTGAGCACGTTCACCTGCTTGCGGAGTTCTTCATAATTCTTGCCCTGGGCATCGAGCCAGAGCAGGAGAGCCGACTCGGTAGGGTTTCCGATAGGTTTGCCGTCATTCAACTCGGCTGTAGAGTTGAGGGCAATGGCTGTATCGAGCAGCGCCTCATCGCCCTGCTTGAGTTCCAGGGCACTCACCTGCATCTTGTTCTGGGTAAGCGTACCGGTCTTATCGGTACAGATCACGGTAACGGCACCCATGGTTTCGCAGGCATGGAGCTTGCGCACCAGATTGTTCGACTTCAGCATTCTTCGCATGTTGAGCGCCAGAGAAAGGGTAATCGCCATCGGCAATCCCTCCGGCACCGCCATCACAATCAGGGTAACAGCCATCATGAAGTATTTCAGCACGATTTCTGCCATATAGAAATAATCCTTGCCGCCCCATGCCGGGTTGGTGAGGATATCGTGAATCAGGAAGATGAAGAAGGCTGCCACAGATACTACGGAGCCCACCTTGGAAATCATCTTTGCCAACTTATCGAGCTGCATGTGAAGCGGTGTCTCCACCGAAGTCTGTTCGGTAGATTTCTTCGCCACCTTACCAATCTCGGTAGCATCGCCCACGGCAGTAACCACGAACTCGCCCCTGCCATTCATCACCATGGTAGAACGGAGGATGACGTTGCGAGGATAGGCTCCATCGCCACCGCCTTCCAGAGATTTCTCGGCAACCGGTTCGCCCGTAAGGGCAGATTCATTAATCTGCAGGTCGTTGCAGACGATGAGTTCGCCATCGGCAGGCACCTCGTCGCCCACTTCCACAAGCACTACATCTCCCACCACCACATCGTGGCGCGGAATCTCCATCACCTTACCATTGCGGCGCACCTTAACCGGCTGCTCTTCGCTGAGCGCCGTGAGCAGATTAAACTTCTTGGCAGCATCACGCTCAAAGTAGAAGCCCACGGTAGTAGCAAGGAAAACAGCCACGAAGATACCGATGGTCTCCATGAAATTCTTTTCGATAAAAGCGAGGATAAGGGAAACGAAAGCCGCAACGAGGAGTATCTGGATAATCGGATCGCGATACTTATCCAAATACAGTTTCCATAATGAGGTACGTTGAGGAGGGGTGAGCACGTTTTTGCCATGCTGTTCCCTACTCTGTTTTACTTGTTCGTCGGTAAGACCGATTCTTTTGTTTTTGTCTATGTCCATTTCTGAATAGAAATTCTTTTTCTTTTTTGTACGATTAAATAAGTACATACGCACGTGTGCGCACATAATTTGGTGCAAAGATACGCTATTTTTCTGATTCTAAGAAAATTTTTAAGATTTTATTTGGTTATTTGCCCAAAATCTAGTATCTTTGCACTCGAATTTGATAAAAATTCAATGGACTTGTAGCTCAGTTGGTTAGAGCAACAGACTCATAATCTGGAGGTCCTAGGTTCAAGCCCTAGCTGGTCCACGTTGAAAATCAAGCAGTTAAGCAGAAATCGCTTAACTGCTTTTTTCGTTGCTGGTTTGCTTGAATTTGGTCTATTTGTTTTTGCGTAAACAAAAAAAACATTAAGAGGGCGATTTGGGGCTTTTGCAACCAAGTTGCAGAAACCTTTTCGTAATTTTGCAACCGAAATAGAAAAAGGAACTGAATGTTCCTGGTTATATAGAACTAAAAGTATTGCAAAATTATGGAAGAAATGAAACATTCTCACGAACATCATCATGAATGCCATTGTGAAAATTCTCACGAACATCATCATGAATGCTCATGCAGCACAGAAGAACATGAGCACCAGGGGTGCGGTTGCCACCACCATCATCATGAAGAAGGCGGTTTGAAATCCAAACTCATTCTTATCGGTGTAACTGTTATTCTCCTGATAACAGCCGTTTTCATCGAAAAGGAATACAGTCTGGCAACCTGGCAGTTACTCCTCGTCTATCTCATTCCTTATTTATTGATAGGACATGAGACGCTGGGCGAAGCTGCAGAAGGTATTGCCAAGGGCGATATGTTTAACGAAAACTTCCTGATGGCTATTGCAACCATCGGAGCACTTTGCATCGGATTCTTCCCAGGATCAGATACAGAATTCCCGGAGGCAGTCTTTGTGATGCTCTTCTTTCAGGTGGGCGAACTCTTCGAAGGATATGCGGAAGGAAAGAGCCGCGACAGTATTTCGCATCTGATGAATATCCGACCGGATGTAGCGAATGTTGAAAGAAACGGAAAAGTAGAGTCGGTTTCGCCGGAAGACGTCAAGATAGGAGAAACTATCGTAATCCGTCCGGGAGAGAAAGTGCCTCTGGATGGTATTGTTGTTGAGGGAAGCTCAGCCTTGAATACCATTGCCCTGACAGGTGAGAGTATGCCACGAGATTTGAATGAAGGCGATACTATCATGTCCGGTTGCATCAACCTATCGGGAGTGGTTCGTGTACGCACCACCAAGAGTTTTAGCGAAAGTACCGTATCCAAGATTATCTCTCTGGTAGAGAGTGCAGACAAGAACAAGTCGAAGAGCGAGGCTTTCATCACCCGTTTCGCCCGAATCTATACCCCTATCGTTGTTTTCGCAGCCATTGCCCTGGCGGTTATTCCTCCATTCCTGGCAGCTACGGGAATCGTTGGTGAAGGAACCTTTGGCGAGAACTTCCCATTATGGCTCAACCGCGCCCTGATATTCCTGGTAGTTTCCTGCCCTTGCGCCCTGGTCATTAGCGTGCCCCTCACCTTCTTTGGCGGCATCGGTGGAGCTTCCCGGAACGGTATTCTCATCAAGGGCAGCAACTATATGGATGCTCTCGCTAAGGTGGGAACCGTTGTGTTCGACAAGACCGGAACTCTGACCCACGGAGAGTTTGCCGTAGCAGCTGTTCATGCTGATGATTCCTGCCCAGACCATTCATCCCACGATGCAGATAATGTGCATATTGGCGAATATTCTGACAAGGAGAAAATCCTGCTTCATCTGGCAGCTCATGCCGAGCATTTCACCACTCATCCTATCGGAGCAGCCCTGCGTACAGCCTTCCCGCAAGAAGCAACGGATGGCTGCGAGGTGACCGATGTAGAGGAAATTGCAGGACAGGGTATCCGTGCCAAAGTGAACGGAAAGGTGGTTTGCGTGGGCAACAAGAAGATGATGGAAAGCATCGGTGCCCAATGGCACGACTGCAACCAGGTGGGAACCATCATCCACGTCGCCATTGATGGCAAGTATGCGGGACATATTGTGATCAACGACACCCTTAAGGGAGGAAGCGCCCATGCCATCAGAGAGCAGAAAGAACTGGGAGTAGAGAAAACAGTAATGCTGACGGGTGACCGCAGAGAAGTGGGAGAAGATGTTGCCCACAAACTGGGACTGGATGAGTGCCGCGCAGAACTGCTGCCAACCGACAAGGTTTCGCATGTAGAACAACTGCTGAAGACAAAACCAGCAGGCAAGACGCTCGCTTATGTAGGCGATGGCATCAACGATGCCCCTGTATTGAAGCGTGCCGATGTGGGCATTGCCATGGGTGGACTGGGTAGCGATGCAGCCATCGAAGCTGCCGATGTAGTACTGATGGATGATGACCCTAGAAAGATTGCCCTTGCCGTAAAGATAGCCAGAAGAACCATTCATATCGCTCACGAGAACGTGATATTTGCCATCGGAGTGAAGGTTGCCGTACTGATTCTCGCCACCATTGGTCTCGGCACCATGTGGATGGCAGTCTTTGCCGATGTAGGTGTTACGGTACTGGCTGTATTGAACGCCATGAGAAGTTTGGGTAAAAAACGTCTTTTTTATCGTTAAATACCAAAATAAGTTGTATCTTTGCAACCGAATTCTAATATACAATACTGAATGGTTATGTATAAAAAAGACATTTTGACTATGAATAAGATTATCAAACTCATCTTCGTGCTCTGCTGCTTCTGCGGCATTGCACAGGCTCAGCCTCAACGCCCTAAGCTCGTTGTAGGCATCGTTATCGACCAGATGCGATGGGATTATCTCTATCGCTACTACGCCCGCTACGGCGAAGGCGGATTCAAGAGAATGCTCGGAGAAGGATTCAGCGTAGAAAACTGCAAGATTCCTTACATCCCTTCGGTTACAGCCATCGGCCACTCTTCTATCTGGACCGGTTCCGTTCCTTCCATCCACGGAATTGCAGGAAATAACTTCGTGAAAGATGGAAAGGTAGTGAATTGTACTGCCGACGATACCGTCAACCCGGTAGGTTCTGACAGCAAGGCTGGCAAGATGTCGCCTCGCAATCTGTGGGTAACCACCATCGGCGATGAACTCCGTCTGGCTACCAACAACCGCTCTAAGGTGATTGGTGTAGCCTTGAAAGACAGAGCATCCATCCTCCCTGCGGGCCATCACGCCAATGGCGCTTTCTGGTTTGATGACAAGTCGGGCAAGTTCATCACCAGTACTTTCTATATGGATAAGTTGCCTGAGTGGGTGAACAAGTTCAACAAGCAGAAACTCCCAAACAAGTATCTTTCCAAGAAATGGGAGACGCTCTACCCTATCGATTCCTATAAGGAGAGCACCAGCGATGACAACAACTATGAGAACGGTATCGCTGAGGGCGAGAAGGCGGTATTGCCACTCGACTTGCCTGCCTTATACAAGAAGCATGGCTACAAGATTCTCCGCAACACCCCATTCGGCTGCAACCTGACCTTCGATATTGCCAAGGCTGCCATCGAGGGCGAGAACCTGGGTAGAAACACAGATACCGACCTGCTGACCATCAGCTGCTCAAGCACCGATTACATCGGTCATCAGGTGGGCGTGAACGCCATAGAAACAGAAGATTGCTATCTTAGACTTGATAAGGCGTTGGCGGATTTCTTCGCTTATCTCGACCAGACCGTGGGCAAGGGAAATTATCTCACCTTCCTCACCGCCGACCATGGAGGCGTAAACAACGCCACCTTCCTGCAAGACCAGCGAATCCCTGCCGGCATCTGGAACAAGAAGGGAATGATGGAAGAACTGAACCAGATATTGAAGACGAAGTTCAATACCGACAAGAATCTCGTGAAGACCATCATGAACAATCAGGTATTCTTCAATACAGACATCATCGAAGAACTCGGTTTGGATTATACAGCCATCAAGCAGGTGGTAGTAGACAGACTGAAGAAGGACAAGGACGTGCACTATGCCTTCGACATGGAGAAGACCTCTATCGAGAGCATCCCTGAAGAGCTGAAGTTCCGCGCCATTAACGGTTATAACCGCGAGCGCAGCGGAGGTGTTCAGATTGTACTGAAACCAGGTCACTACGATTATTACAGCAGCAAGGGAACTACCCACGGAGCATGGAATCCATACGATATCCATATTCCTTGCCTGTTTATGGGTTGGGGCATCCAGCACGGCGAGAGTGCCCAGCCTCACTATATGACAGATATTGCCGCTACCGTTTGTGCGATGCTGCATATTCAGGCACCTAACGGCTGCATCGGCACACCGATATTCTAATAAAAAGCAAAAAGCCAGATAATAACAAAGGCTAGGTTCACGATTCAGGGAACCTAGCCTTTATTTTTTATTCAAAAGAAGATGTTCTTCTATTCCGAGAAGAACATCTCTTATTCTTCGTTCATAATCTTCATATATTCCTCGTAAGAAATATATCTGCCACCCATCGATTTGAGATGAGGAGTCTCCAACTGACAATCTATCATCTTGCCACCGTGCTCCTGCAAGTATCTGGCAAGGAAGATGAGGGCAATCTTAGAAGCTGACGGAACCCTGGAGAACATGCTTTCTCCGATAAAAACCTTGCCGATGGTGACACCATAAAGTCCACCCACCAGTTCATCGGTTTCATTATCCCATACCTCTACGCTCGCCGCAAAGCCCTGCTTATGGAGGGCAGTAAATGCCTGGATGATGTTCTCGCCCAGCCATGCGCCATCTTCCCAATACCGTCCGTTGGTCTTGCTGCATCCCCGTATCACGCCATCGAAATCTTCGTTGATTCCTATACTGTATCTGCCCTTTCTCATCAGGGTACGCATGGAATGACTGATGTGGATTTCATCAGGGAAGATGACGAAACGTTTCATCGGACAGAACCAGAGTATTTCAGGCTGGTCACGGAAACTATACCAGGGAAAGATGCCATTGCTATAAGCCAGCAACAGGCGGTCGATACTCAAATCGCCACCAATCGCAAAGCATCCATCCTCATCGCCATAATGCGGATCGGGAAAGTAAATCTCGTCCGCAGTATCATCTATCTGTAATATCATACGCTTATCTTTTATCAAGAATATTCTTGACTAGACTTTCATTCTAATAATTAATCACCAGTTCCTTTCCGTCAAAGTCGACATGCGCCTTGCCACTCTTCTTGAGTTTGCCGAAGAGCAGCGCCTTCATCAGGATCGGTTTCAGGCGGTTACCGATGACACGGTCCATCTCGCGGGCACCATATTCCTTGGTAAAGCCCCATTTCAATAACTGTTCACGCGCAGCATCGGTTAACGTTACGGTAACTCCCTTTGCTGCCAGTTTCGCATCGAGTTGACGAAGTTTCTTGGCAAGAATCAGTTCTGCCATGTGCTTATCCATATCGTTGAACACCACCATATCGGAAAGTCGGTTGATAAACTCAGGCTTGAAAGTCTTCTTCACCTGTGCCAGCATCGCTTCGCCACGGCTTACGTTTCCATTGAAACCTACACTAGCCCGTGAAGCATATTGTGCTCCGGCATTTGAGGTCATGATGAGAATCACGTTACGGAAATCAGCCTTCTGACCCTTGTTATCAGTCAGACGGGCATAGTCCATTACCTGGAGCAGGATGTTGTAGATATCGCTATGCGCCTTCTCTATCTCATCGAGCAGGAGTACACAGTTTGGCGTCTTGCGGATGGCATCGGTCAGAAGTCCTCCATCCTCATAACCCACGTATCCGGCTGGCGAACCGATGAGTTTTGCCACGGGATGCTTCTCGGTATATTCACTCATATCGAAGCGTACCAGTTCGATGCCGAGTTCCTTGGCCAACTGTCGTGCCACCTCGGTTTTTCCAACTCCAGTAGGTCCCACGAAGAGGAGCGAAGCCAATGGTTTGTCATCATCTGTCAATCCCGCCTTTGCCATCATCACAGCCTCAACCACCTTGTCTACAGCCTTGTCCTGACCGTAAATCTTGTCGAGTATGCGCTGGCGGAGCGTAGCCAAAGCATCGTTATTTTCATCTTTCATCGCAGCCGCATCAATCTTGCAGACTTTAATCAGAATCTGCTGGATGATAGACTTGGTAATGTAAGAGCGCTGGCGAGATTCTACCGGATGCACCTCCAGATAAGCACCCGCCTCATCCATCAGGTCGATGGCCTTGTCTGGCAGACAGCGGTTGCTGATATATTTGGCGCTGGCACGGACGGCATATTCCAGGGCGTCCTTGCGATAGGTTACATTGTGGAACTTATTGTATTTATACTGCAAGCCCTCCAATATCTTGATAGCCTCCTCCTCGGTAGGTTCCTTGATATCTATCTGCTGGAACCGGCGCACGATGCCCTTGCTCTGAGCCATGTAACGGTTATATTCCTCGTAGGTGGTAGAACCGATGAAACGGATATCACCTGCCTCCAGATATTGCTTCAGCATATTGGAAGCATCAGGTCCGCCATCAGAACCACGACCGGCACCTATCATATTATGAATCTCATCGATGTAGATGATGGTATTGCCTTCCTTCACGGCTCCCTCCATCACCATCTTGATGCGTTTCTCGAAGTCGCCGCGATATTGGGCACCGGCAAGCATCTGTCCCATATCCATGCCGTAGATGCGAGCCCCCTTGAGGCGTTCAGGAACCAGGTTTTCGTTGATGAGTTTGGCGAGACCATAGACCAGAGCCGTCTTGCCGACTCCAGCTTCTCCGATGTGTAGCGGATTGTTCTTCTCGGCACGGCAGAGCACCTGGATGGTTCTGTCCAGTTCCTGTTCTCTTCCGATGAGCGGATTGTGCTCTTCTACCTTGTCAGAAATACAGGTAACCAGCTGATGCCAATCCTGTACAACCTGTCTTCTGCCTTCTTCCTCGTCGTCATCATACTCGTTGGCATAATCGTCATCATCAAAGTCTGCTCCCATGCCCATGCCAGCCTCTCCAGTATCCTCTCCAATAGGATAGTAACTGTCTACGCTCGCCAGAAACTCGCCCTGGCGGTCGCCCACATTCTTGCACAACAGGAAGGCGGCTTCAGAATTCTGCAAGCCAAACATCGCCTGCACGAAATGAGGCACATTCACCAGCTGTCTGTCGGCAGCAGCAGCCAGGGCGCACGCTGTTCCAAACATAGTTTTGAAGAGCGATGACGGCTCTGGCAGATACTTGATGGTTTCAGGCACACGCTCCTGCTTGGCGAGCCATCCCACCAAGTCTTCGTGCATCTTGAGGCTGTCTACGCCTTCTTCCTGCAGCGCCTGACAGAATGCATACTGCCTGAGCAACGCCAGCAGCATGTGCTCGGGCATCACGAACTCGTGATCGAAGAACCGGGCTTGCTTCATGGCATCGTCCATCAGAACACTCATATATCGGGTTAATCCCATACTGTCCATTCTATTCTTTCCTTTCTTTTTCTTAGCATATATTGGGGATATATCCCCGAAATCAACGTCTATTCAGGCATATAAGTGAGTTTAAGCGGAAACTTCTGCATACGGGCTTTCTCCATCGCTTTCTCCACTTTACTCTTGGCGATGTCATAGCTGTAGGTGCCCACCACGGCTTTTTCTTCGTGATGAACCTTGAGCATGATTGCTTCAGCCTCAGCCTGCGACTTGAAGAAGATGGATTCGAGGATTTCTACCACGAAGTCCATCGGTGTGAAGTCGTCGTTGAACATCATTACCACGTAACGCCCCGGCTCCTTGAGCCTGGTTTTCTGGCGTTCACGAATTGCTGTTTGTTCTTGAGCCATATTTTAATCCTTACTTTTTATAAGCATTGGTAATCTCCACAACATAAACATCGTGGAATCCACCCTTGGCACCATACCACTGGAGCAGGTCCTTGTCGAGGAACTTCTCGGCGGTCATACTGTCCTTATAAAGTTTGCGGCATTCCAGGGTGAGTCGTGACTGCTCGAAGCCAATGCAGCCGTTATCGGTTTCCACAGGAATCAGTCCTGTTTCCTTCGCCTTATCGAAATCACGTCCGCTCTTGGATCCGCAGAAGTTATAGATCTTTCGAGCCTCCTCGCTATTGCCGAGGAAAGAGAGGGTCATGAATTCATTCTCCTCGATGATGCCGTGGGTGTATCGTTCCGGACGGATAAATACCACAGCCACCGGCTTGTTCCAGAGCCAGCCCAGGCAACCCCAGGAAGCTGTCATCATATTGAACTTATCCTTGTTGCCGGCGCAAACCAGCATCCATTCCTTACCAATAGTCTCGAAGACATTATCATTCAGTTCTTTTACGTTGATTTTCTCCATTTTATCTTTCCTTTCTCTGTATATTTTAATTAATGAAATATTGCAGCATTCAACAAAAGCCATGCCAATTCATCGCCTAACACCGCATATCACCTGCAAAGATACAAGAATAATCTGAAAAAGCGAATGTTTCTATCAGAAAATATCGAAATCGCAGAAAATATTAGTAGAGTATCAAGATTGCATCAGGTAGAAGAGTGACGAAAGGTAATTGCAAAAACCTACAAAAACAAATAAAAAGCGGAAAAGTTTTGCATTCATGAAAAAAAACTCCATTTTTTGATACGACTTAGCGAAATTATCACTATCTTTGCAACCGTAACCCTTGCTGAAAGCCCCCAAAGGGCAGGAGGTCGGGGCGACATATACATATTAAGGCGTAACTGTACGCTTTGGTTTTGACGATTCGTGAATCTCGCAAATTCCAATAAAGTTGTCAAGAACAAAGCAATGGGGACGCCCTACAGGGTGTATTATATACAGCCCTCTTTGGCTTCGAGCAATATGCTCGTTGGTAGGGAGGAGGAATTATATACACATCTACGTGGGGCTTTCAGCGTTGTACATAGCAAGGCCACAATTCTTATTTGTTACCTACTTGATTATCAGTAGGTACACGAAAATACAAACGTAAGCATCATTTTATTGGGTGACAAGAAAGAACCAACAAAATGAAAAAC
>OQVN01000630.1_pt1 | contig 13179 bp, 13 predicted proteins | sample 1691621 | NCBI WGS metagenome assembly OQVN01 (sample SAMN03418278, study PRJEB22391) | human gut metagenome | biome: human-gut; feature: organic feature; material: feces | host: Homo sapiens | place: Tanzania | collected 2013-01 | reverse complement strand
CCACTTCACCGGACTTGATATGGCACCAGCCGTCCTTCGTCTCGATGACTTCACATGCAGCATCCTTGGGCAGCTTACCCACCAGCTTACCGTCTGTAGAAGGCACTGCTCTGATATTCAGATTGCCGGACTCTACATTGGCTACACCGATATTCGTATATCCCCAGGAAGCTCCCTGCGCATCCTGGGCGATCTGAATGTATTCTTCCAGGGAACGTTCCATTTCCAAAACCGACGCCACACCACCGGATGCCATCAGAACGCTGCTTTCTGCCGCCGATGCCGGCATCGGAGATGCCAGTACACAGGCTGCTACTGCCGCTGCTATTATTTTTATCTGTCTGTTTTTCCTGATTGTTATCATAAAAGCCTTTCGTTGCGATATCTTCATAGTTATAACGCTTACTGTCTTCGATGAAATCCATTTTACAAATTTGTTACAAATTTATTACATCACGATATCGATTATAGCGTCCACATCTTACTATGTCAACCCATTCCGGTCATTTCCTATATCTTCCTTTAGCTCTTATAGTTTCCCTAACTATCCCCCTCGATCTCCCTGCCTTCTCTTCCCGCCTGCTCGATCAGCGTCTTGTCCACATCGGTCTCATAATTATTAATAGACACTTCCACAGGTGTCGGATCCTTCGTCAACCGCCTGCCTCCGATATGATTGAAGAACACAATGATACCTGCCGCCAGTCCCACAGAATACGCCACCTCCAGCGTATTAATCCCTCCGGGTTCCGCACCCATGCACATCCGGTACACCCCGGTAAATACTTCGTTGATCCCCACATCATTATGGTATGCCATAATAGTAAATGCCGTCCCGAAGAAGCTGATCAGGCACACGAACGCAGCCTTGCTCCACTGCCGCCAGCCTTTGTACTGATCCACGCTGATCCATTCCACCAGTACATCTGTCTCTCCTACCACCTGCACATCTATTTCCGGACAGAGCTCCTCCATGAGACGCACCAGCTTCAGGCAGCTGATCACGCAGCGCTTTTCTCCTTCTTTCGGAAAATGGCAGACCTTGATGGCATTTAATTTTGCCGACAGTACTTTGTCCCGGCAGCGGACCTCCGCTACATCCTTCAGAAATACATCCTGTGCCTGAACCTCCGCATTTCTGTCACATTTCAGATAAACCACCTGCTGTTTCATACCCTGCCTCCCTTTTTCATCCATCTCTCATTTTCCGCTCTGCATGTACACATTTTCCTGTAATATGACGAACCGTTTCCACTGACGGAAAGCCTCGGCTTATTGTACGGTCCGGTGCAGCTCTGTGGCAAAATAGAACAGAGACCCACAGATTTTCCCCGCAGCCATCCCCAGGACTGCCCATCCCAGACCATGTCGGAACGAAATCCTTCTGGCAAAAATGGGAATACTGTCCAGCATCTCCGCGATAGCCAGCGCCAGGCATCCGATAAACATCCCGGAAAACAATCCGAATACCGCCTGTGCCGCTACTCCCGTTGCCATCCACAGCCTCATTTTCTCCGGAAACTGCTCCCGCAAAAAGCTTCCCCACTGACTGTACTCCGGAAAAACAGTAACGAAACACCCTGCCAGCGTCCCGAAGATCACCATTTCTTCATACAACAATACATAACGGGCCGTGTGCGTTTTCCCTGCGAATCTGGGGATCAGTCCCACCGCCACCAGTACCGTGAACACTCCCGCCGCCGACAGCAGACCGTAGCTGGCTCCTGCTGCTATAAGAAATAATTGTCTGATCAGCATTCCCGTTCCCCTTTCGTAAAGTTTCGCTTCCGGCAGTTATCGACGTTTCTTCAAAGAATTCCCTTCTGCACAAAATAGAATATCCCAAAAGCGAAAATCCTATGCGGATGGCATTTTTTCCGTGAATGTGTTATACTACGTTTATGTGTTTTCCATTTACGCTGATTTCTGCAATGCTCCGTACCCGTCAGCGTCATTGAATCATTGGAACATAGGGCATGCCTGATGTGTGATCATTATTGGGCTGAAAAAATTAATGTGAGGTTTATAGAATATGAGTACAACAGATAATAAAGAAATAAAGACAGAAACGCTTCCCGCGAAAAAAGTCTCTGATTCCGAGACTCATCAATTGCATGTGGTGATTCACCCGGATATCAACGGCTTCGGCAGACTGTTCGGCGGAAGGCTTTTGGAATGGATCGACGAAGTAGCCGGTGCCACCGCCAGACGTCACTGCGGCAGGGATGCCACCACCGTAGCCATCGATAACCTGTATTTTAAATCCGGTGCCTATCTGAATGACATTATTGTGCTGATCGGTAAAGTCACCCACGTGGGACATACCTCTATGGAAGTACGCGTGGATACCTACCGCGAAGAGCAGGACGGCACCAGACACCCCATCAACCGGGCTTATTTTGTCATGGTAGCTATGGGAGACAACGGAAAACCCACCCCGGTTCCCGGCCTCATTTTAGAGAACGAGGGGGAACGCATGGAGTGGGATAATGCCATTAAGAGAAGAGAGTTACGTCTGGTTCGTAAGAAGGAAGGCTTCTAAAAATATCCCATCAGTTCTGCCATGAGGGCTTTTGCTTCGTTTTCCGTATATCCACAGACTTCCACGATCCTCCCATCACTGATGCAGGACACCAGCGTCCGAAATCCATAGTGAGCGGATGGTTCTTCCACATAGATATAACGCTTGCCATCCGGAGAACGAAGCAGATAACTCACTTCTATGCCCTTTCGAAGGGTCTTGAAATGTCTAAGCGGTAATAAATCCTCCAATGTTAACGGATTCTCCGTCAATTTAGCATCGTAATTTTCAACCAGTATCGAATCATTTAAGACAAACACCGAATTGCAGTCATCTCCGCAGGAATAATCCCTGAGTGTTTCGTGATCCTCAAATTCCGTTATGATTGCATATATGGGATTTCCATCACCCAGGCCCTGTCTGGCAATCTTTTCATAGTCCAGTGCGGTGTGTCCGGTAACTGTTGTACCTGGCTGCCTTGGGTACTTCTCCCTCTCTTCCCTGGAGCGAATCACAGACCAGTTGTATGGACAGTTCAGCCGGAAAATGAAATGTGGTTCTTCCCTGCGCCGTTTGTTCCGGCCCTCTTCAGAACCTGTCGGGTATCCCCACAGTCCTCCCGTGGGTTTGTCTCTGTCTTTTTCATTTCTGACAGGTGCAAACCGGTTTCTGTCAAAATGTTCCGAGCCGTAGTGAACAAAGAATTTCGGTGGCAATGGCGCAAGATAAAACTCATCCTGACAATTTCGACCTTCATTTTTTAGCAGTAACTTCTGTTCCTCATAGGAGTCCATTCCATTTGCCCGGAGTATTTCGCTGATATTCTGTCTGCTGTATGGAACAATTCTGCTTTGCACCCACCGCAGGCTCCACTCTGGGGCCAGTCTCCTGATTCCTTTCATGACACAACTTGCAATTAATTCATTGACGCATTCATGGCCAAAGATTCCACGACAGCTGTCATAATTGGAAAGCTTATAATATATTTTTTGATCCGCCGCTTCTTCGTAAACTTTTAAAAAACATCCCAGGGTCCGCGGTGCTATTTTCTTTAATGCCCAATCCAGATATCGCATATCCTGTAATTCCAACACTATATCCTGCAATTTATCCCTCCTTGATAAAAATGCACCTCAGAATAAGGATTCTGAAGTGCATTACATTTTACTGCTCCGTAGTACTGCTTTCTTTCCCATAGGTGATGGGCATTTCCGATTCATTCACCCGCAGTCCCTGAGAATCGTTGGTCATGACTTGACATTTGACACTCTCTCCCAGCGTATAATCCATATAGATGCCTTCCTCCGTATCCGGATTGAACCAGTCGAAAGTCCACTGTCTGTCCTTCACTTCTATTACAGCACCCTCCGTTTTCATGGAGATTTTCCCGGCAGAAATCGTAAATTCAAAATCGTCTATTACGATCCGTCCTTCTTCCGGCTCATAGGTCATCCCTTTATAAGTATCGCCCTTGAATTCCTTCTTGATTTTATCCCCTTTCATAATGTCAACTGATAAAATATTGCCATCGGCATCCAGAGCTATCTTGCATCCGTACTTTACCAGCTTTCCGTCTTTATATTTTCCTATGATGATTTCATCGGCAGAGTTGTAAACGACACCATAACCTTTCAACACGCCGTCTTTCATCTGTCCCATACGGATTCTGAGGCTCGCACCGTCAAATGCGGATGCATCCTTATGCTCCGAGTAGTCTGCCTGTAAAGGAATATCAGAGAAGCATACGATTCCAAAGCCATTTAGCTTTCCCCCGTCATATTCCCCCAGAGAGTACTCGGTTCCATTGGCACGGGCGGGAATTCCGGCACATGGGCCGTTCGGTTTTCCCCACTTCTTGTTGCCTCCATATAATACCCCCTGATAGGTAAAGGCATCAAACTGATAATCGTTGGAAAAGAAACGGGCAGCACTGTTCATTTTACCGCCGACAAAAGAACAGGCCTGGGACAGAACACTAATACCAAACAAAACAAGCACAATTACGGCTGCTATCTTTACTATTTTCGTAATATCCGTTTTTTCCGGATCTGCCGGAGTACTTTCCTGCTTCTCTTCTAATTGTTCGCCCAGATTGGAAAGCATATCCTGTAAATAATATTTCTTTGTCTGCTTTTCATATTTACTTCGATAATCCTTCATATAGCGATAGATGCAGTCGTCTATCTGCTTTTCCGTATAATGATATTGTATGAAAATAGGTCGGAAAGTACCTCTCACATCGGACACTCCCGCTGTGCGTCCGAAGTTGAAACCATAGTTATGAAGAAGCCGATACACCGTGAATTTATCCACTCCAAATCGATCCGCCAGTTTTTCTCCGTTGATATTGTCTTTCACATACAATTTAATGATTTCGCATACCTGTTTTTCGGAAAATCCCTCGTTAAATTCCTGTTCTTTTGTCATCACCGTACCCTTCCTTTACGCAAAAACTTCTACTTCCTCCAATTCATTGAACTGCATTTCAAAATAGGCTATTTTATGGCAATTTCTGATATCCGACAGCCAATGTGTATTTTTCCCCTCGGAATACCGGATGGAAAAACCGTCACTTGCAAAGTTGATAAAACCGATGTCCGGATCACCGCACATCCGCAAAAGCTCATCCAGTCTGGCCACAAACATGCGGATCTTCCTGGGTCCTTCCATTTCGTCTACAAACACAAAAGAAACCGCCGGAACCATTCCAAATGCATTTGCCGTCTCTGTCAGCTTGTCAATATTGCCCTGGGAAAATCCGTAGCTTTTGCCCTCTGTCAGCGGAATGTTCCGTCCCTTTACCGATATGGCATACCGCACGGAAGGATCATTCCTTTTCACAGCGATCACGTCTGCTCCCACATGGTCGATCAGTGCCACCGACATATTCTTCAACTGTCCCAATACATACATGGTCAGGTTTTCCGCAAAATCTCCAAACTGTTTTGCCCATCTGTCATCTTTTTCTTTTGCCATGATTTATCCTTTCTTTACGGCCTCCGCTTAAGCATAATACGAAGCGATCCACTTCTTGAAATGTGTAATAATATGTTTTATTGCAGCGTCCGGCACTCCTTTCGACAGCATCAGCGTCCTAGTCTGACTGCAGATTGGTGTCGGCCTCGTGCCCACCGCATTGACATGGTCACTTCCGAATCCCTCTTTCACTCCATAGCTTGCTTCACTTTCGCAGAAGCATTTCTAAAAAGTTGTTCTGTAATTGGAATAATCTGTTTTGACTGCTCCTTTGTAATACTTTCAAAAAGCGTTAAAGTCTATACTGTATCCAGCGCATGCTCTCATATGCAGTTCCCATCTTCCTATTTTTGTCTGTGGGCGATATCAATGAAAAGTGCATTGTTCCCCGGTGTAAGCATTAAATGCTCCAGTACGGCATCTTCTCTCCGTGACACCTCTCCCGGCTCCCTAGTTACACCGCCGATCACGATTCCATAGTTCAGTCTTTCACAGATCTCACATAATTCTTTCAGAGTAACCGCATAGGCCGGAAATGTTCTGCCGCTTACCGTTACCGTCCCACTGTTACCCGTATAATAAATGCCGATTTTTCCTGCATAACCGCTGGCAATTCTGTCAATAAGTTCTTTTTTGGCATCCGTATTCGTTTTTCTTGCCAATGCTATTTCCTCTGCCGTTAATGGCCCTTTACTATCCGGTCCCAGCAATTCACATAACCTGTCCAGTTTCATGTAAACCAGATACCCCTGAATGCCCATCTGGCGGTTATAAGTGACTCTTTGCAAGCTGCAGGTGCTGCTTTGGGCAAATGTCTCTTCCTGTTCTCTCAATACCGGATCCATTCCGCAGAATGCCCAAGAAGCCCCGTTCAGAATATTTGATGCTGCCAGTGCTGCTGCCATTTGTTCCTCCACCGGCTTATCTAAAAGTGCTCTTTCAAAAGCCTCCATCATTTCTTTCTGCTTTTCATTTTCTACACCATATTCCATCTTCTGTTTTCCCCTTTCTTTTCCTGCTGCACAAATACTTTTTCTATGACTTAAGTGCTCATAAGTGGGTATAGTAATCTGTTTTCATTTCTTTTGTCACGCTCTATATCCCGTCGGTTTTAGCCGGGGATCCGTCGGTGTTACGATAACTTTCTGACCAACCGGAGGGATATCAAATACTCCGGTATATAAGGAGATATCACCGGAATTCATTTTCTGTCTGTTTGCAATGGATTTGCGGATCCCTACATAAATTCCCTGACAATTATACTTGTCAAAATATTGTTTATGCTCTAACACAACATTCTCATCCGCCATTCGGAGGCCATATCTGGTTCCTGCGCTGTTTTCATAGATATAGATTTTTTCCGTGTGTTTTATTAACTTTCCGCCATAAAAGTGAACTAAATATTCACCGTAATTTTTTAAATCATCCAGAGGGAAAATACCATCATTCGTTCTCAGTCTGTACATTGTCTATTACTCCTTCTCTTTCCTGCGGTTCTACCATAGCCCACTTATGGCTAATATGATTATAGTCCATTTACGGGTAATATTGCAAGTAAGAAAGGATATAATCTATCCTAGATTATTCACGACTCAGCTGTGAAAGTGGCTGAAAGCCACATAGTTACTGTATTTTAGCTGAATATTACTTTTCACCTATCAAGTGAATGAAAAAAGAGCATCCATTTGTGGTAAAATTAAGGTGTTCAAAGTCTTAACAATCCCAAACAAAGGAGCCCTTTATGAGTATTGTAAACACCTTAGCCTTAGAAAGCAATAGACAGATTAAAATAAGTTTTGATTGAGGAGATCTCTCATCCGATGCAGGCATACAGCTTCCGGTAGAGATAGTCATAGAGAACGGAAAGGTATTCCTCTCCGAGACGGATCATCCAGTTTGCCATACATTCATAATCTTTATTTTCCTCCTTACGAAAGCCGCATTTAGTCTTCTCCAATATAAATTAATCTGTCAATATAATCTCTTCCTTCACCTTTAAAAATAGGAATTTGTGTATCAATAGTCCAAAATGTTCTTCCATGCTCTATCAATTTATCTTCTGCATGGCTTTGATAAGACCCTTCTCCGATTTGATACATTTTTACACAACAACTACCCCTCTTCTGATATGTAGGTAGATTATTCCAGTTAATTCCTTTCTGAAGCATCAGCATATCCTGAATATCATTACAAGATTTATTCTGTAATTCCCTATGTGAGAAATTAGCTTGTCCAACCATCTGAATGGAATTCCGAGTCGCATCAAGTTGTCTCCAGTACACTAAATTCGTCACTTCTTCTTTAGGAATATTGAAGCAACGAGCATCAAACATAGCTCCTTTATTTAATGCTTCTCGATATATATCTATGTATTTTATATCGAGTCCTCTGCATTCGTTTGACTCGCTAAACTCTTGGATATTCTTTTCGAAAAATTTATTGAAAGCCATTGTTGCCATGCTTGCAGTAATACTACAAATTTTCTGCACTTCATAATCGAAAAAAGCAGAAGAAGTAAGCTTTTTATAATCGACAAGAATTAATGTTATCTCATCTGATTGAGTATAGCCGAGTACGCATCCCTGGATATTTTCACAAAGATACTTCATCGTTTCCTGCATCGTCTTAATTAAAACTTCATCGAATGGTTTTTGGAATTTTCTTGTAAATGTATGAAAAGATCGTCCGTCACAACGGATAACAACTGGGCATCTTCTCATTAATCTTGTCTTAGGGATCTGCTCGTAAAATGTTTTCATACGGCAGCCTAAATCATCATGTACCGGCATAACTTATTTCTCCTTTTCTTCTCCAATATAAATCCATTTCAACTTATCTTTTTCATATGATTCATTATCTAAATCTGCATATGAAAAATAAATTACGCATGGATATTTATCTGGTATATTTTTCAAATTTACCTCTTCTGTTATAATATTCTCTTACTGTTTCAAGAGTTTCACCTGTTTCTTCGTTCCATTTTCTTTCAAAACCATAATATAACTCGTAGTCCTCTACACATTTGAAAAAATTCTCAGTTCTTTCTATGAATCGAATCATATCATCTGCTGATTTAACAACAGTTAATGGATAAACAGGCGTATACGCATCACACAAATTATTCCAATGAGCATATGATAGATTTGGATCTAATTTTTCTCTGCTAATACATGATCCACTAACTGTTCCTGTTTCCTGTTATATGGTAAATACATATATCACAACATTTTTTATCATTACATGTACTTTTAACAGCTTGACTAATTTTTACATCATCATTTTCTTCGTTTTCATCATATGGTGATTGCAATTCATAGCCGGTATCTGTTTTAACTATATTTTTTAAATGATTAACCTATATTATTCACAGCACAGCCGTGAAAGTGGCTGAAAGCCACATAGTTACTATATTTTAGCTAAATATTGCTTTTCACCTATCAAGTGAATGAAAAAAGAGCATTCATTTGTGGTAAAATTAAGGTGTTCAAAGTCTTAACAATCCCAAACAAAAGAGCCCTTTATAGTATTGTAAACACCTTAGCCTTAGAAAGCAATAGACAGATTAAAATAAATTTTGATGGAGGAGATCTCTCATCCGATGCAGGCTTGATTCTTATCAAAGAATTCATAAGCAAACTTGGTATTGATACACTTTTAGAAAAAGCGTTTAAAACCAATGATCCTGCTTTATTCCGATATCATTCGGATCCAAAAAACCTGCTCCAAATGATATATATGATTATTGCCGGTTATTTCGAGGATGAAGACACTTTAAACCAGTTCCTTGCGATTGCCAGAGTGCTTCGGAAGAAAATTTACAGTATTCAGATGCCACAGGCTATTATTCTGGATCTGAATTCCACTCTTCTTGATGCATACGGCAGACAAGAAGGCAGAGCCTTTAACTTTCACTATCAGAGCGATGACTATCATTCACTTGTCTGTTATGATGGAATGACCGGGGATCTGATAAAGATCCAGATGCGTGATGGAACACAGTATTCCTGCACCGGAGTAGTTGATTTTTTGCAGACGGTACTGGATGAATATCTGCATGACTATCCGGAAATCCCTATTCTGCTTCGTGGTGATAGCGGTTTTTCTACGCCTGATCTTTATAAGCAGTGTGAGGAAAACGGCACAAGCTATGTGATCCGGCTGAAGGAGAATGGCATCCTACGTGGAAAAGCATCCTATCTTGTGGATGAGCTTGATGAAATCACCAGGAATAACAAAGTGGATTATGCGGTAGTTTATGGTAAATTCATGTACAAAGCAAAGTCATGGCCTTACGAACGGCGTGTGGTATGCAAGGTTGAAAAGCCGGAAAACCAGATGGTTTACATGTACACCTTTGTTGTCACAAACATGGATTCCTCACCAGAGTATCTTATCAAATTTTACTGCAAGCGAGGGCTGATGGAAAACTTCATCAAAGAAAGCAAATCCAGTTTTGATTTTGCTTCCGTAAGCAGTCATACCAGAATCGTAAATGCAAACAGGCTTCAGGTACACGCTCTTGCTTATAACATATTTAATTGGTTTAGACGATTGGCGTTATCAGCAAACATGCGCAAACAACGCATTGATACCGTCCGTTTAAGACTGCTGAAGCTTGCTGCAAAAGTAGTTCATTCCGCAAGATATATCACATTCAAGCTGCGTAGCAGCTGCCCTTATAAAAATGAATTCTATGAGACACTTTCAAATATCGGTAAGCTGAATGTACAGCTAGAATAGTAACTATTAACGAACCTTGACAGCTTAATAACCGCTCAGAACTCTGCCACAGGGATTTTATACCCTTTTTAGAGATTGGTTGAGCGATGTTTAGGCTACATGGGTCAATTTTTGGATTCATGGTACAGTTACCAGTTCAGATACTGTTCCGTGAATAATTCAGGTCTATGATTTCTTACGAACCGCTCTGGAACACTCTGAAAGAAAAAGGTGTTTCCCAATACGAACTGCTCAACAAATATAGCTTTTCCGCCGGGCAATTATCCAGGCTTCGTGCCAATACAAATGTTTCAACGCACACACTGAATCGTCTCTGCGAAATATTAGACTGCTCTTTGGAAGAAGTTGCGATGTACAAAAAAGAAAATTCATGAATTATTAGAAATATACGAACAGGGAACACGACATTTCCATCGTGTTCCCTGTTTTATAGAACTCTATATGCTTTTACCTAGAAATCCCCGAACCAGATATTCAGATCCACTTCTTCATTGATGCCGTCCACGGCGCCTTTTTCGCTGTACTGCCATACCTTATAGGCATACGGATAATACAGATCATCATTGTAATAAGCGAACCACTTATCGTACTGTTCCAGCTGTCCCAGATCCAGCATCAGCGTAGCCATCTCCATGTTGTGATAGATCATGGGTTTGTAACCGGCATCCTGAACAGTCTGGCAGAACAGAGCGGTCAGGCGGGTTCTCTCTTCCACGCTCAGATCATTGGCACGTCCTTTGCCGCCGCTTACTTTCTCCACATCGTAGACAATGGGAAGCTCAACATTGTAAGGCTTTATCTTCTCTAATACCAGATTCGCCTCTTCCAACAGTTCCGCATCCGTAATCGCCTGGGAATAGAAGTAGACACCTACTTTGATGCCTGCCTGCAGAGCGCCTTTGATATTCCGTTCGAAATACTCGTCTTCCACAAGCTTCCCTTCGGTACCATATCCTCTGAGGCCCACACGGATAAATGCGAACTCCACGCCATCCGCAGCGACTTTCGTCCAGTCGATATTGCCCTGATGCTTGGAGACGTCGATTCCCTTGTGGGATACCACCTGTCCATCCTGCATATACTGCACTTCGCCGTCCTCTAAAATGTTCAGGTTCTCCAATGCATAGTCATTTTTCTGCAAGTCATCACGAATGGGCACGAAATTAAAGGTTCCGTTGCTCACCACGACCAGTTCATTGGGATAGTAGGGACGTAAGGTCTCCACCATGGTCGTGCCGGAGGTCAGGCCATCACGGATCCCGGAGAGGATCTTGTTCTCTTCTTCATCCTCCGCCTGCTGCTTTGCTTCCGCTATCAGTGCGTCCACTTCCTCCTGCGTATAAGTCCTGGCAACCTCTGCCGTACTTTCCGTCTGGCTGCCCGCTTCCGCTGCTGCTGCCAGATCATTTGCGTTATCCTGGAACTTTCTGTCGATCCAGGAATACAGGATTCCTGCCACATATGTTACCAGCACCAGTACTAACAGACATCCGGTCATCACCAGGATTGATGCTAACGTATTATTTTTCTTACGCTTATTTGCCCTGCTCAGACGATCCTCGGAGATCCGTCCGTTTTCATTTTGTTTTTTCATAAGTACCCCTGCTCTCCTTTTTCATACTGTCTCTCTAAACTTACAGTATTCAGCCCTATCTAATTACATTCCTTTATATAATATAATCGAATTTCCGACGGAAAGGAAGAGGAAAAATTATGTTTATGAATTCTTAATGAAATTTCGATTTATCCGGCCATCTCCCGCATTTCCCGCAGTATCTTTTTCTCCAGGCGGCTGACCTGTACCTGACTGATCCCCAGGATCCCGGCGATCTCCGTCTGGGTCTTATTCTGAAAATAGCGCATGCGGATCAACTCCCGGTCTCTCTCCGGAAGTTCCCCAAGCAGTTGTGCCAGCAGCATCTGGTCCAGCAGCCTGTCCTTCTCCACATCATTCTCCACCGCACTGCTGCTTCCCATGCTGGCTCCCACACAGCCGTGGGCCGCGGCCACCACCCGGTCCGCCAGGCACAGTTCGCTGCCGTCCTCCTGCCCCACACTGCTATAGAGAGATTCCACCTCCGCTCCCGCTTCCATGGCCAGGATGATATCTTCCTGACTCAGCTCTGCCTCTTTTGACAATTCCTGCAGCGTCGGTTCTCTGTGCAGTCTGCTCTGTAGCCGCTGCCTCGCCAGTCTGACCTTCAGTCCGTCCTCCTTGATGGTCCTGGACACTTTCAGCAACCCGTCATCCCGTAGAAACCGTTTGATCTCTCCGGTGATCATCGGAACGGCATACGTGGAAAACCGCACTTCCAGCTTCAGGTCAAATTTATCAATGGCTTTCATCAGACCGATGACACCGATCTGGAACAGATCCTCCGGGTCATACCCTCTGCCCAGGAATCTCTTTACAATGTGGTGCACCAGTCCTAAATTGTTCTCGATCAGTACTTCTCTTGCTTCTTTATCTCCGCTCTGTGATCTTCCGATGAGTACTGATACTTCTTCCATTCCTCAGTCCTCTTTTCCGATCCAGTCTCCGCAACGCATTTTTTTCCGCATATGTACCCGCGTTCCCTTACCGGGCGTACTCTCTACCTCCAGGTCGTCCATAAAAGCCTCCATAAAAGCAAACCCCATGCCGGAGCGGTCCAGTTCCGGTTTCGTGGTAAATAAAGGTTCCATGGCTTTCTTAATATCCTCGATTCCCTTTCCCTGATCTGTGATCTCGATGGATAACACATCTCCATCCAGGACACAGTGCATCCGCACTTTTCCCGGATGGACGATGCTGTACGCCGGAATGCTTTCCCCGTGCCTGCTGTACCCTGTGAGATTTTCATAACCATGGATAATTGCATTGGTCACCGCTTCCGACACTGCGGTCTTGATATCCGCCAGTTCCTCCAGCGTCGGATTCAGATGGGTGATGAATGCCGCCA
>OQVN01000628.1_pt1 | contig 13193 bp, 8 predicted proteins | sample 1691621 | NCBI WGS metagenome assembly OQVN01 (sample SAMN03418278, study PRJEB22391) | human gut metagenome | biome: human-gut; feature: organic feature; material: feces | host: Homo sapiens | place: Tanzania | collected 2013-01 | reverse complement strand
ACCTGATGAATTAGAATGATGATAAAGAAATAACTGTTTTGTTAGAGATGCAGACCAGCGTTCCAGACGACTTGCCACGCCGAATGCGTTACTACCAGAGCATGATAGACGTTGACTCCCTGATTGCCGGCAGCGAGTACGAAACCTTAAAGGAAAGCTACGTTATTTTCCTCTGCACAAAAGACCCGTTCAGGCTCGGCTTACCGGTCTACACGTTCAATTCAGTCTGCAAGGAAAACAAGGACTTTGCCCTAGATGACGGAATCAACAAAATCTTCTTCAACGCAAGCGCCTTCGCTTCAGAAGAAAACCTTGAAATAAAGGGCTTCTTGAGTTATCTTTGTAGCGGAAAGCCTTCCGACCATTTCACAGAAAACCTGGAGCAACGTGTCGAAAGGATGAAGCTCAACGAGATATTCAGGAGCGACTATATGATGGACGCACTACCACTACACGACGCAAGACGAGCCGGGCTAAAAGAAGGACGCATTGAAGTTTTAGCAGAAGGTGCCAGGCGCAAAGCCATTGAAACCGCAAGAAAAATGTTTGGGAAAAACATCTCTGCAGAAATAATCGCTGAATGCACGGGGCTTTCTTTGGAAGAAGTGAACAAACTGAAAAACTAGTTCCACCAATAATAAATATTGCAGATTTACAATAACCATAAATTCGTGGCTGTTTTTGTTTATGACAAATAAAACTAGCCGCGCAATGTGTTCCTTATGAAAACCCGGACTTCGGGCCGCTAGCCATTACAAAAACACAAGTTGCAGCGGATTTTCCGGGCAAGCGCATTATAAGACAACCGCGCTTCCGCATTTTGAACCTGCAGTGGACCTTGCGGTGTGTTTTCCTTGCAACTAACTTTCATTCCGATTGTCTAAATTCTTAAATTCATATACTATAACCAAATACCATTTTTCAGGGGTATCAAGAATGAAAAGAGATGTTGGATTTTCGGTTCGGGTTTTTGTTGCGTGCGCGCTTGTTTTTGCCGGTACGTTAAGTTTTTCGGGCTGCCAGAATGATTTGCTGGAATCACCTTCATTCCAGAACCGCGGCTCTTATTCAACAGGCAGAGTTGCAGCCCCTACAAATGTAACAGCGACCCAGGGTGGATTCAGAAGCATCACATTAAAATGGACGGCGGCAAAGTCGGCTGTTCTTTATAATATATATTCTTCCGACACAGCCACAGGAAACTTTGAATTCCTTGAGCAAACCCCAGACGCAACCTGCAGCTACACGTTAAGCGAAAGCCCGGACGTAAAGAAATACTACAAAATCAAGTCGGTTGACTCAAACGGCGAAGTTTCCGAACTGTACAGCCAGATTTGCTTCGGCACAACGCTTGCAACCCCTATAATCACAAGCATAAAGCAGAACGCCAACGGAGACGAGATAACCGTGCGCTGGTACAAAGGCGTTAACTGCACCACAGACACATACCTGAACAGCGGGCTTATCTACACCGTGGTTCTTTACAATGCGGACGGAACACAAGTCATAAAAGAAGAGACAATCTCTGCGATGGACGTAAAAGAAGCCGCAGACACAAAATACACCTTCAAGAATCTTACGCCAAACACAGAATACTGCATCCAGATAAAAGCCTACACAAAAGCCGCCCAGGACTCAAAATCAACAGAAAACAGCGACATCCTGAACCAGTCAACTGCGCACTCGCTTATTCCTGCCGCCCCGGAAAACTTTGCAGTTTCAAAAGGAACTTCAAAAGACCAGGTAACGCTTTCCTGGACACTGCCAAAATTCGCAGAAATCAAAAGCTCAACAGCCTTTGAAACACGACCGGTCTATTTTAAAATCTACCGCAAACTTGAATCCGCACCCGAGAATGCATACGAGCCGATTGTAAGTTATTTGGGAACAAAAGCTCCTACAATAAATGAAAAAGATGTAGAAGGTAACTCAAAAATAGAAAAAACTGCGATTCAATTCACAAGACCAACCGATACCGAAGGCAATAAAACCACAGAAATAAAAATCGGAGAATCGCTTGACGCTTCTAAAGCGAAAGACGAATCAGGAAAGGAAATCGAAATCCCGGCAAAAGTAGAAGTATCTGTAGAATACCCAACAGAAGAAACTGAAACAGACCCGAACTATCCAAACTATATTCCTGGAACAAAAATAACACTTTCTGACAAGACAGTCTCTCGCGGGCAGAAATATTCCTACCGCGTACAGTCGTTCATTGATGATAATGGAAAGAAAAACGTAACATCTGATGAATCATACAGCGAAGACATTGGCTGGCTAATTAATAGTCCTACAGTCTCTGTTTCTTCAACATACAAAGAAAATGAAAAAGACAACAATTTAATTGACAGTTTCACTGTAACATTGAACTTTAAATTTGATGACTTTGACCAGCCATACAACTATGTAATTACTGAAACCTGTCAAAAAATGATAAAAGCCAGAGCAGAAGAAATTGAAGAAGGCAAGCAAGATTATCCTGATCCGGAAAGTCCAGCAACAGAAACGCACCCTAACTCAACTTCTTACAGCAACTTTTTCCCTTGGGTACATACATATGAGCCGCTAAACGACTCAAACGCATATCTTCTATATACTTATGATGTTGCAGTTTGCCCAAAAGACAGCAAAAATGATGACAGTAATTATTATATAAAAGTTTCCGCGCCAGGTTCTGTAATCGTAATAAACGACAAAAGCATGATTCCTGATGTTTCAAGTTTCAAAGTTGTAGATGGCTATAAAGATTACTTCAAACTCATATGGGATTATGATAAAAACTGCAAATATAAAATTTCCTGGAAAAACATAGATAAAACCGGAAATGAAACATACGAAGAATATGAATTTCAAGAAAGCGATTTTATGGATAAAAATGCCCCTATCGAAAACACAAAAGGATTTAGCTACAAACACAAAGCTGATAGTGGCGACATAAGAAAAGAATACACATTATATGCTGACAATGGATTAAAAAACTACCAGACAGCAAAAGATGAAAATGAAAATATGGAATTCAAAACACTTGGAACTCCAGAGCCATATTTTGAACCATCATATAACTCAATAAAAGTAATCTGGCAGGCAGTACAAAAAGCGGACGGCGATAAATATGTGGCAGAATACAAATTTGAAGGAAATGAAAAAATCACACTATCCTCAGAATCAGAAAATATAAAAACCGATGACGGAGGAAAAACATTCTACTGCGAAATAACAAAACCTTATGGCGAAAAAACTGAGGACGAAACAACAGTAGACAATACAACAGACGCTTCCATCGCTGGAAAGGACATTGAATTTGTTTTGACAGCACACAGCAATGTTGACCAATGCGACACAACAATCCCAATTTCAACGCTTGGACCGGCAAATCTTGACCTTAAAGTTTCCGGTGACAGAAAAACCATAACTGTTGAATGGAATAAAGTGGAAGGCGCAAAAGGCTACCTTATTTTCCGAAAAAAATACATACATGATTATTTCTCTGACCAAAACGATAAAGGCGACTTGTATTATTATGAGCCAAATTCCGAAAATGGAACACTTTCTCTTATAGGTTCCGATGTAAATACCCCTTCAAAGTGCGTTCCAAACACAAGCAAGACTTTCAAGTTTACAGACATCTATCAGTCTATTACTGCAGAATCAGACTATCAAGACCAATACAAGACCGACCAGGCCCAGCTTGCGTGGGGCTTACCTTATGGCTACACTGTTATTCCAGTACTGAGTTCATCGGACTTTGAATTTGATGACAACTATGCAATACAAGGAACAAGTTCTTCAATAGCATACACAGCGGATTCCCTGAAAAACGTAGAACAGAAAGGCGCTACTTATGGCTATGGCTTAGCAATAGAAGCGTCGAAGGCAACTACAAATAAAAATGTAAAAGTTTCATGGAAAACACCATATAATGCAACAAAAACACCAATTCTGTTATACCGCAGATACAATGAAAAAGATGGTTCTGAATGGACACAATACGAAGACTACAATGGTAAGAACACAGATTCAAATGCAGAATGTCCGCCAAAAGAATCTTGCAAAGCCTATGACTATTTAGTCTATTATAATTTTGATGGAAATCTAGAAATTGACCCTTATTACGAACATTTCTTGTCTCAAAGGACTGATTCTGACAACGAAAAAGAAAACAAGGGATATATTTTAAGCTTTGAAACACCACAGGCAATATATGCAGGAGCCAATGCAGACTCAAAATCAGACCCGAATTATTATGCTGAAAAGTTCACGTGGCGAACAGCCAACTTTACTATTTACGACACAAATGAACGGAAGAAAAAGCCGGATTCTATAAAAATCCGTATGCTTAACACGAACAAAACTGTTGGATGGCAAGAAGTTGCAGAGATTAATCCAGAGACATTCAGGGCAACTGCAAACACAGAAAGTTGCCAGACATATGATTTGGATATTGATACAACAACAAATGATTTCAGCATAACAGTTGCTCCAGATGGAATAAAAAATAAAGGTGCGACAAATACAAACGGTCTTCTAAAAGTTTTACGCGACGCAAAGCATTACTATTCAATTTTAGGAAGCCGAACTGTTGGCGAGACAACTATTTACACAGAAGAAAGTAGCTATAAGTCTGTTTATGCATACAGGCAGATAACTGATGAGGAACTTGCTAAAGCAACTATGATGAATATTGCATACGCATTTTATCTTGAAAACGGAGGAAATGAAGAACTTAAAAATATAGATAGTTCAAAATACAAATATAATGGCGATGTAATTATTGATAAAAATCATTCAGAAAAAAATATACAAGGAAAAGCTATCTTTGGTGAACGACATTTACTTGGAATCACTGAAGCAGGACAATACAAAGCTGATATATCTTTTGAAGATTTTTCTGCTAAAATGCTTACTCCATTTGGAATCTATGAAACATTCACATCTGTTTCAATGACAGATGTTTCTACAAGAACACAAGGATTAGCTGATAGATATCTTAATAAATTCAGGACAAAAGATTTTCCTGTAACTGTAAAAAATTCAGATTCATTAATATCCTTAAACTATGACGCAACATTTACAGTAACATGCGAAAGTAGCAGTTACATTACAATAAAAAAAGATGGAAAAACAATTATTTCTACAACTGATCCAAAAATCCGCAAATCATGGTTTCCAATTCAAATTGATTCGGATTCTAATTATTGGTTAAAATCTTCCGAATACGGTTGGTGGGAGGACTAAAAATGAAACACACTACAAGCTTTACTTTGCACAATGAAAAAATCAAGTCTCAGTTTACCCCCCCCCTACAGTTCTGCGCTTTAATTCTGGCTGGCTGTTTGGCATTGGCTTCTTGTTCAAGTTTTTTTGAATCAGATGTTTCCATGAACTCAAACAGCAACAATTCCAGCATTTACGACCTTTTAACTCCGCCGGAAAAAATAGAAAGGCTTTCAGCACCAACAGAAATTTTCATCTCGCAGGGGTTATATTCCGGCAAAATAGAAGTAAGCTGGTCGGCTGTTCAAAACGCAAATTCATACAAAATTGAACGCGCTGTTGTAAAAGAAAAAAAAGCGGACGGCACTTGGGAAATGCCAAAGGAATCTGACTTTGAGCTTTTGACTTCCTCAAATATCTACAACACAAAATATACGGACACAATCATCCAGGAAGCAAAATACACAAGCCTTGAATTAAACTATGTGTATTATTACCGCGTCTTTGCGCAGAATCCTGCAAAAGGCTACACGGAAAGCGAATATTTTCCGGACTATTCAGAGCACAAGATTATTGACTCCGAAGGCAACGAGACCGGAAAAGAAGTTTACGCCGACCCTACAAAATATGGGACTCTCTTAAAGCCGGTTACAGAAATAGAAGCGTCCAAGGGAACTTCCTCGGATTCAATCACAATAAAATGGAACGCCGTGCCAGATGTGTGGAAATACAGAATTGAGCGCTGCGAGCGCGAGCAGGGAAATTATTATCAGATTGCGGAAGTTTATTCAAACGAAACTGAATACATTGACGACATGGACGAGGCTGACCAGGGAACAGAGTTTTACTACAAGGTCTACGTTCTGAACAGCAACAACAAGCTTTCCTGCTCAAGCGCTGCCGCAATGGGCTATTCTTTGCAGCCGGGCGCGCCTACTGCTCCGGAAAATATCCATGTGGAAAATGGACTTGGAACAAGCAACAAGTCTTTGACAGTAAGCTGGACGCAACTTTCTTCTCCATCTGATGGCGGAACGCTCACCTATAACCTGTACAGAACAAGCTCAAATGATTCTGTTTACAAACTTATAAAATCAGGTATGGAAGTAACAAAATCTTCTTATGAAGATTCAAGCGTAAAACCAGGAATTTACTATTATTATTTTATTCAGACCATAAAAACTAATGGCGATGAAAAACTTAAGAGTTCATTCAGCGAAACTGGAAAAGATTCCAAAAATCCGGCTTATGGATTCCTTTTAAGTGCGCCTACTTATGTAGAAGTTGATGACGGTTCAGACGCAAAACACAAGAAGATAATCTGGTCTCCTGCTATAAACAGCATAAATGCCGAAGATACCGTAAAATTTACCTATAATATTTACGTTGATATTTCTAAAAATGGAACATTCACGACATTGGCTTGCGAATCTTCTATTTCAGGAACTTCAGACGGAAACGGTAATCTTTACGCAGAAGTTGATCTTTCAAATGGAAACTTCTTTGCCATAACAACCGTAAACGAAAATGGCGTGGACAAAGAAAGCGCAAAGAGTGAGACTGTTGCGCCTGTTCCAGAAGCTCCAAAAAGCGTATACGCAACAAAAACCGCCGGATTAGCCACAATAAAAAATATGGTTTCCGAAGCTGAGGATGGCGGAACTTTTGATGAAACTTTGTGGACTGTAAACAAGAATGAGGTTTACCCGGTTCTTATAACATGGCAGGAACCGGATGGCGGTGCGGACGGCGGTTACGATATTTACCGTTCAACAAAAGCGGACTCAGGATTCAAAAAAGTTGATTCAGTACGTCAGACTTATTATGTTGACTCTTATGCGACTGCAAAATCTGGAATCATGTATTTCTACAAGGTTATCTCGTTGAACAGCCTTGGCCAGGGAAGAAAATCAAACGACCCGGCAAATGACACTGAGCACAAGGCGCGTGGCTACGGCGCAATCACACGCGAGCAGTGGTTCAGGGAATACAACAAGAACATCGCAAGCTCGCAGAAAAAACTTACGCTCATGCACAAACCTAGCGATCTGGACAAAGTAGGATCAGAAAGCGTAAAAGGAAACATAAGCGGAACTTTGGGCTACAATGCAAAGGTTGCCGGTTTTGGCGCGGAAATCACAATGCCGTACACAAATTACGCCGACCACTTTATTAGCGACGACAGCACTTTGGGAATCAGGTTCATTCTGAACGGAAACACGGACACAACTTCAAACATGAGCGCAAACGGCCACATGCACGAAACTGTAAATTGTTTTTCTAAGGAGATTGACGTTACAAATGAATCTTCAATAGGAAACGCTCTGGAAAATCTTTCTGACGCGGCTAAAAAGACAATCACTAACACTGGCGACAAACATTATCTTTGCGGAATGTATCCGGGCGACGCAGTCTACAACAACCTTGAAATCAAGGGCGGAGCTGCCGGTGGCGGTTACTACATTGTGCAGACTTATGAGCTTGACAGAAAGGACAAAAACAGCGGAACAGTTGTTCTTGCGGAAGATAAAGTAAACTGGCTTGTAGGAGAAGAAAAATAATGAAAAACAAAAAAATCTTATTTTTAGGAACTATTTATTTTTTGTGTTCGGCAATTTTTCTTTATGCGGAACAAAATGAACAAGAACTCAATGCAGATTCAGAAATGCCTAGAACTGAATTTTCAGATGATGTTGAATATTTGCATGCATTCAACGAATCTTCTTTGCGCAGCCACAAGAAACTTACACTTATGCACAAAAAAAGCAATCTTGCAAAGCTTGGCAAGGAAAAAATCAACGGAGATATAAGCGGAACTTGCGAATATTGGGCACGTGTACGCGGATTCAGGGGTGTTGTTACAATTGTCTACAAGGACTACTGTGATTTTGACGGCTGGATATTGAACGGCGAATGTAACACAAGGGCGAATATCCATGCGAATGGCAAAATGTATGGCAATATTGAAATAACCGGCGCAAATCCTGGAAAAATATATTACGAGAATGTGATTATAAAAAAAGGAACCAGCGCAGGCGGAACTTACGGTGTCCAGCGGAATGGCTTTGAACGCTCGGAAGTTGAATACAATGTTCTTCCTCAGGAAGTTGAAGAGTCAATTGACGATATAACTGAGCAACCCGCATAAAAAATACGTCTTATAAAAACTGGAGTAATTATGAAATCAATAAAGAAAATATTTTTGTCTGTAACTGCAATCTGCGCGTTCTTTACGAGTATCCTGCTTTCTTCATGCTATGAGCCTTCTCCTTTGTACGGAAAATGGGCAGACGACTACGGAAACTATGTTACTTTTACTTCTGACGGAACTTTTGTGGCTAAAATCTATACAGAGCCGCAGGATGAAAAAAGCGAGATTAACTATCAGGGTGAATATTCTGTAATAGATAATGTCCTTGTTTTTACGGTTTCAGAAAAAGACGGAGAAACGGTCTCTGAGACAATAAACACTGAATGGGACATCCGTGGCTCAATGCTTTACCTTACGTGGACAAACGCTTCAAACAACAAGACTTTGAATCTTACTTTGTATCATGTTTCAAAATAAGGCGGAAAATATGAAAAAGATATTTTTAAGTTTTGCGTTCGTCTTTCTGCTTTTTCCGGTGATTTGCCAGGAAACCAATCTTTTTGAAACTTCCACTTCTGAAGACAAAGATGACACAAATATTGAGATAAACGAGAAAACCGGATTTCCTAAAATCAAGGCAAAACCTTTTGTCATGTTCAACGAGGGGTTTGCGGTGGCGCAAGTTACCAGAATCCAGACTGTAAGCGGCAGAAGCAATTTTGTGTGGCAGAATGATTTTATTGGCGCGTTTTTCCAGATTCAGACAAGAAACATGAAGCCGCTTAATTCTGTAATCAGGACTTCAGTTTTTTATCCTTTTTACAATACATTCAATGATGTGAAGCAGTTCCCGAAGCAGACTGTTTTGTATGCGTTCGACTTGTTTGCCGGTCCTATCCTGGAAACTGACATGTGGAAATATGTGCGGCTTAAGTTCGGGCTTGGCTTACATTATATGTATCAGCTTTCGGACGAGTACCACCTGCATTATCTTGGCGGGGGAGCGCTTGCCGGGCTGGAACTTCCTATTGAGCCACGCTGGTCAATTCTGCTGGATGGAACTTTTTCATTGGACTATCCGAATTTTGGTACAAACAGTCTTGTTCAGCCTTACGATTATTCCTGGCAGTACCAGCTTAACCTTGGCGTGCGCTACAGCGTAAAAGGTAAAAACAGATATTCATACATACGACAGTCAGAAAAATCTCTGCAGAAAGAAGCGCTAAAGGCAGAAAACAAGGCCAAAAAGAAAGAGCTGAAAGCCCAGAAGCGAGACGAAAAAAAAGCCGCAAAGGCAGAAGTCAAAGCCCAAAGAGACAAAGAAAAAATCCTTAAAGCCGAATCCGCCGCCACCGAAACCACCGAAAACGAAACATTTGCTAATATTGATTCCAAAAGGGAGAGAAAATAGGGGTATTTTTGTTTTAATCCATTAATCCTAATCCACAAATTTGTGTGAAATCAGGAAGCTTGCGATTTCTATTATGGCAATCATGAGCGCGTAGACTTTTAGGCAAAGTTTTGTGTTTGTGTCTGAAGGAAGAAGGTTTTTCCAGTAGAAATTTTCTTCCTTGCGAAGGCAGAAAAACACGATTGTGTTGTAAAGGATAAGTGCCATCAGGGCAATTTCGCATACAAGAAGAATTTCCTGCTCATCTTCTGTTATGCCGGTTAGAAGTAAAATTGTCGTAAAAAGCGCAATGCTTACCAGCGAATAGATTCCGCAGTTCCAGACTGACTGTGTGTAGCCCTGCCCGCCTGCAAAAATAGCCGCCGTTCCGGTGGAAAACAAGGCGAACAAGAAAAATGTGCAGAGCAAAAATCCTGTAAAAACATAAAAAAGTCCCCAGCCTAAATCAGGCGAGGCAACAAAAAACGCAAAAGAATCTATATTTCTTGCCAAAACCGGAATTGCCGCGGCAAGCGCAAACATAAAAAAAAGAATACCAAAAATACGCAAAAACACTTTAGCCATGATTTTATTTTATCACATTGAGAAAGTTTCTGTAACGTGCTAATCTTCTAAAGTTATGATTAATGATATAAAAAAATCCATTCTTTCCGGCCTGATGATTTGCATTGGCGGAACAGTTTACCTTTCTTGTATTGCGCTTAACCTGAAACCGCTCGGCGCATTTTTGTTTGCGGCAGGACTTTATTCAATATGCATGTACGGATTTAATCTTTACACAGGAAAAGTTGGCTATATTGCATACAACTTCAAGGACATAAAATATATCCGTCTTGTAGTTCTTGTGCTTGTGTTCAATCTTCTTTCAACATATCTTCTGGGAATTTTGGCGTCTTACGCGTTCCCAATGGTTTTTGAGCCGGCAAAAAATATTTACGCGGCAAAAACACAGACTCCCCTTTTAAAACTGTTTATTTCTGGTATTTTCTGCGGACTTCTGATGTTTCTTTCTGTTGACACGTGGAAAAAGGGAAGCAAAATCGGCGTATTCATCTACATTCCGGTTTTTATTCTTTGCGGATTTGACCACTCAATCGCAAATTCGTTCTACAACGGCATTGCAAATGGTCTGAACGCATTCACAGTGCAGAACTTTTTGATCTTTGCCGTTGTAATTCTAGGAAACGCGGCCGGCGGAATGCTTATTCCCCTTCTTTCAGGAAAGCCAGCCGACAAATCCCAGAATTAACTATTTACATTGAATCAACTAAAACAGTTTTTTCAGTGCGTCTACTGCAGCGCCTTTTGCGGCATTGGAAAGTTGCTTGTTGATTTTTGCCTTTTGCTCTTCAAGCTGTTTCTGCAGACTGTTCACAGAATTCATCTGCTTGTTCAAAAGACCAGAAATATCTGTGAACGCTGAAATCTGCTCTGCTGCAATTCCTGTTTTTTCGCTAAGAACTTTTGTCACATTCGCCTGTGCTTCCGACGCGATTGAATTCAATTCGCCTGTAAGAGCCTGTGTTACCGGTGTTACAAGCTGCTTTGTGAGTTTTTCGATATTTGTGAGCTCAACATTCATTCCGCCATTCTTGTTGTACATAACATTGAAACCAACAGAAAGATTTTTTATGCCAGAAATAGCTTTCTTGTAAAGCTCAGAAACTTTTGCCGGCTCAAAATCCATTCCATGAATCTCATTTATCTTCATATTCAATGTTCCGCCAACAGAAAAACTTCCGTCCGCCTTGCAAGTAAGAATTGCGTCAATGTCGCCCGCAGAGCTAAGGTTGAAAACCTGGGCATCAGCACTGATTGGATAACCTTTTCCTGAATAGTCCGCAACAACTAGAGGAGCCTTTGAATTGTCCCGCGCGTCAATTGTAACAGAAGCCTTGTTCGGTTTTCCCATGACTTTAAAATCCGCATTGATTTTTGCAGGTTTTCCGCGCATATTCTGGTCGCTCGAAATCTCAGTGGCAGTGCCTTTGAACAAAAGCTCATTTGATTTGTATTCATAACCTGACGCAACAACATTTTCAATAAGAAGTTTTGGAACTGTGTCTTTTTTATAGTAAACCATTCTTCCGGCAGAGCGAGCATGGCCTGCTGAATTTTTTGATTTCTTCACTTTCTTTTCAGTTTTTTCCGCGGTTTTCTTTGAATCTTCCGCCGACGCACCGGAATTTTCTTTTGAACTCATTGCGGCTGTCAGAGCCTTGTCAATATAAGGATAATATTTTCCGGCTTTTTCAAGAATAATTCCGCGGATGCCTTCTGTAAGGATATTTTTCAGCCCATCAGCAGAAAAAAGATTTTTCATCTCCGCGATTTTTGAGTCAACCAGCTTTGAGTCAGCTTTTATTGCGTTCTGGAGCTGCTTTGAGTAGTCGTTAACGGCGTTTGTATCGGTCTTTATATCTTTTGAAGTTGCCGCCATCTTTGTTTTAAGGGAATTTGTTTCTTTCATCGCAGTTTCAATATCGCTTATAGCTTTTTTTAATGTTGCCGCGTTTGTAATGTTTCCCCAGTTTGTTTTTATCAAGGAATCAACGCTGGAAGAAAGTTTTGTTATTGAAGTCTGATATTCATTCGGAACTTTCTTCCATTTTTCAACTTTTGATTTTACGTCAGCAGAAATTGAATTTGCCACAGCTGGAGATGTAAGCTCGTTCTGGATATTTGAAAGCATTGTCTCCGGGTTGTAGCTTTCGAACATTTTTTTCAGCTGGTCTGCCGCAGACGTCATTATTGAATTCGATTCCTTGTCCGTTTTGGCAACAACTTCTTTCTGCTTCTTATTTTTTGGTTTTCTGGCAAGCTCACCGGATTTTGTTCGTTCTGTGTCAATTGCAACACCGGAAACTTCTATATTTTGCGCGTGGAATTTACCGCGGAGCAAATCTGTAAGATTGAATGCGACATTTATCTTGTCAATCTCAAAAATATTTTTCATCGGGGAATCGGCATTTGCCTGCGCAAGTCCGTCAATTTCCAGCGATGCACCAAAAATCTGAAGGTCAACTTTTTGAATGTCAGTTTTTGCGCCGAAAATCCCCTGCATGGCGGCGGTCAGACCTTTTTTCACCACAATATTCTTAAAAAGCGTCACGCTGATTCCTATTGCGGCAATCAGGCATACAACCGCAAGAAGAGGAACAAGTTTTATTCCGAATTTTTGATTTTTTACGTCAAGCGCAATTTTCTTGCAGCGGAGAAATTCTGTCTTGGCGATTTTTGCTGTTCTGTCAAAGGACAAAATCTCTCTCCCTTTTTTGTCTGTTCCTTTTTTAAACTGGGATTCAACAAGTTTCTTGTCAGCTTCAATGTAAATCTTTTTAAGAACTTTTCTTTCAAAATCTTTTTCACTGAATTTTTTTCTGTAGAATCCTGGAAGTTTTTTTGCCGGAACAAGTTTTATCTTCTTTTCTTTTTTTGCCGCTGCTTTTGAAGAATTTTCAAGTTTTGCCGGAGTTT
>OQVN01000624.1_pt1 | contig 13214 bp, 8 predicted proteins | sample 1691621 | NCBI WGS metagenome assembly OQVN01 (sample SAMN03418278, study PRJEB22391) | human gut metagenome | biome: human-gut; feature: organic feature; material: feces | host: Homo sapiens | place: Tanzania | collected 2013-01 | reverse complement strand
GGGTGGGCGATTTTTGTAGGGTATGAGGGGTGGGTGTTTTTGATTGAAGTTTTACAGTCTGTTTTTAATCTACTCTGTAATCTAATTTTTGCAACAAATGTTTTTTATATAAATAACTCCCTTTTCCACAATTTAATTTGTAACTTTGCAGCGCAGAGGGTATGGCAGTTTGCAAAGTGCCCTCACATTCATACACAAATGAAACAACTGCTTAACATACTATTTGCCTTGATGCTGTGGACCATTTCGGTACATGGTCAACAAACTATGGCACAGTTTGTGGCACAAGGCAATCACGTAGCAACTACAACCCCAGAAAGTAAGGTTGCAGATAGTGAAACTGTTGATGATACAACACCCCATAACGACTCAGTAGCAATTAGTATCCTTACTTGCACACCCGGTACATTGGTATATGAACTTTATGGACATACCGCTATCCGTGTGCGTGAGTTTGGTGACCATGGTAGCGACTGGGTATTTAACTATGGCACATTCTCGTTTAAACAACCCCATTTTATGTGGCGTTTTGTGTTGGGCGAGACCGATTATGAGTTGAGCGTAATCCCTTACAGCTATTTCTACGAGGCTTATGCTCGCGAAGAACGTGGCATTGACGAACAAATTCTCAATCTCACGAATCAAGAAGCTGTGCGTGTGCGCGATGCGTTGGCACTAAATCTCGATCCGCACAATGCGGTTTATCGTTATAACTTTTTCTACGACAACTGCACTACACGTGCCTTGGCAAAAGTGTTAGAGCCCATAAAGGACAAGGTGCAGTGGGGAAAAGTAAATACGCAAAAAACATTGCGCGGCATTGTACACGAATATTCAGATGTCAGTCCGTGGAATCGCTTTGGACAAGACCTTTTGTTGGGCGCTGAGGCAGATCAACCTGCCGACCGCAGCAAACAAGAATTTGCGCCACTTTATGCTGAGCGCTTCTTGACCGATGCAACCGTAAAGACCGATAAAGGGGTGCAACCTTTGGTAAAAACGCACCTTACCCTGTTGCCCGCACAATTTAAGGCAGAAGATGCCTTCCCAATTAGTCCAATGTGTGCTTTTGGCATGCTATTTGCACTAACTTTGGGTATTGTGATTTATGAATGGAAAAAAGGCAAGAACTGTTGGCAATTCGATGTGCTGCTCTATGTGGCACAAGGTTTAACAGGTTGCATCATAACTTTCCTATTCTTCTTTTCGGCACACCCCGCAGTGGGTAGCAACTGGCTAATCGTGTTGTTCAACCCATTGCCCCTTGTTGCTTTCCCGTGGTTTATGAAGGCCGCCAGTCAGCACAAACGTAATTGGTTGCCCATTGCACAAATCGTGCTTGTGTTAATCACGTTGGTTATTGCCGCCTTGGGCGTACAAAAATTCCCGCCCGAACTTTATCTGATTATGGCTACGCTGTTTGTGCGTGCCGTGAAGTCGGTAAGTAACAAAGTATCCATTGCAAAAAAATAACTCTTGCACTCTGAAACAAAGTTTAAGTATGCGGTATGCACCTTCGTTTGTAATGCCCAATACTTAGCACTTAACATATAAAATAAATGCGCTCGAATCCCAAAAATTCATCACACGCATCCGCCATGCGTTTGCCCATTCTTGTGTCGTTGCTCACAGCAATGACCGTGTTGTCGGGTGCCAACGCTTCGACGGCAGGGACAGGTGTGCCTCGTGTGGTAGTGAATATTTTGGTGGACCAACTTCGTACCGACTATCTCAATGCCTTCATGCCCCTTTACGGACAAGAGGGCTTTGTGCGTTTACTTAACGAAGGACGAGTGTATGCACAGGCTGAATACCCGCATTCGCGTCCTGACCGAGCTTCGGCAGCAGCCACATTAGCCACAGGCACAACCCCCTACAATCATGGTATTGTGGGCTTGAAATGGCTCGACCGCGAAACCTTGCGTCCTGTGTTCTGCGTAAACGATAAAAACTACGCCGGACTGCAAACAGCCGATGCTTCTTCGCCAACCTTCTTGGGCGTTTCGACCGTGGGCGATGAACTGAAAGTGGCTACCGAGGGCAAGGCATTGGTTTATGCAATCGCCCCCTTCCGCGATGCAGCTATACTTAGTGCAGGACATGCTGCTGATGCTGCCGTGTGGATTGATGACCGCACAGGACAATGGTGCTCTACCTCGTACTACGGCAAAACATTGCCCAGTTGGACCACGGTGCTTAACAGCAACCGCCTTGACGACAGACTGAAGTCGCTCACTTGGAAACCCTCGAGCGATTTGGTGGGCAACTTCTCTTACTTCCTTTCGGGAGGTATGAAAAAGCCCTTTAGTCACAAATTTACGGGATCGGGACGCTTTGCTACTTACAAAACAAGCGGACTGATAAACGAAGAGGTTGTGCGTGCTGCCACACAGTGCATAAATGGCACAATGGTGGGTAGCGACGCCATAACCGACTATTTGGCATTGACACTCTATGCTGGCAACATCGACCACCACACGGTGAGCGAAAGTCCGATGGAGTTGCAAGATACTTATGTGCGCCTTGACCAGGCTTTGGCACAACTCATTAAATCGGTAGAACACAAAGTGGGACGCAACAACGCGCTCTTTGTGCTCACTTCAACGGGATATGCCGACGAAGAAACTGCCGATTTATCGAAATATCGCATCCCCACGGGTACCTTCGACGTAGAACGCTCGGCTGCATTGCTTAATATGTATTTTGTGGCTGTCTATGGTCAAGGACAATACGTAGAGTCGACACTCGGCACGCAAATCTATCTTAACCACAAATTGGTAGAACAAAAACAAATCAATTTGGCTGAGATGTTAGAGCGTGCGCAAGACTTCTTGTTGCAACTCTCGGGCGTGAAGGATGTTTACACCTCGTCGCGCCTGTTGCAAGGAGCTTGGACACCTGGTATTAGTAGAATGCGAGGCGGATATAATCCGCGCTATTCGGGCGATGTGCTTATTGAGGTGGCACCAGGTTGGCGTTACGTAAATAACTCCACACACGAGAGTCAACTCGTTCGTGAATCGTACATTCCATTTCCCATCATATTTTTAGGCGAGGGCTTCAAGGCCGAAACCGTTGAAACTCCCGTTACCATCGACTACATAGCTCCTACGCTGTCGAAGGCGATGCGCATTCGTGCTCCTAACGCATGTCGTGTAGCTCCACTTTTTTAAGAACGGAGTCTTCATGAATGCTTTGCAACAGCACATAAAAGTTGCACGAATCAAAAAACACTTTCAATCATAAAACAAAAGCCCCTATCTTGGCTAATGCCACCCATGCTTCAAGAAGCAGGGTGGGTAAGAGGCTGAGAAACGGGAAACCTATAATATGGATATTAATAAATTTCTTAGCAAACTTTTCGGCAACAAGTCAACTCGCGACATGAAACTTATTCAGCCGTGGGTAGAAAAAATCAAGGCAGCCTATCCTGCCATTCAAGCACTCGACAACGACGCATTACGCGCCAAGACTAAAGAGATTCAGCACACCATTCAGCACTCGGCTGACGACATTAAGGAGAAGATAGAGGAACTCAAAGCCAAAATCGAAGAAACTCCTATTGAAGACCGCGAGGTAATCTTCAGCCAAATCGATAAACTCGAAACACAAGTGCTCGACAAAATGGAGGTGGCACTCGATGAGGCTTTGCCCGAGGTACTTGCCATTGTGAAGGACACTGCTCGCCGTTTTGCTGAGAACGAAACCGTAGTGGTTACTGCCAACGACTTCGACCGCGAATTGGCTGCAAGCCACGACTTCGTGACCATCGATGGCGACAAGGCTATCTATCAAAACCACTGGGTTGCTGGTGGCAACGACACCAAGTGGAACATGGTGCACTATGATGTGCAGCTCTTCGGTGGTGTGGTATTGCACCAAGGCAAAATTGCCGAAATGGCAACAGGTGAAGGTAAAACACTTGTGGGTACACTCCCCGTATTCCTTAACGCTTTGACTGGTAACGGTGTACACGTGGTAACCGTGAACGACTACCTTGCTAAGCGTGACTCTGAATGGATGGGCCCGCTCTATATGTTCCATGGTCTTTCAGTAGACTGCATCGACAAGCACCAGCCTAACTCAGAGAGCCGCCGTCGTGCTTATCAGGCAGATATCACCTTTGGTACGAACAACGAATTTGGTTTCGACTACTTGCGCGACAACATGGCAATGAGTCCTAAAGACCTTGTGCAGCGTCGCCATAACTATGCCATCGTCGATGAGGTCGACTCAGTGTTGATTGACGATGCCCGTACTCCGTTGATTATCTCGGGTCCTGTGCCTAAGGGCGACGACCAACACTTCGAAGAATATCAACCTTTGGTAGAGCGCTTGGTTGAAGTGCAGCGCAAACTTGCTACGAAATATTTGGCTGAGGCTAAACAACTTATTGCTACCGGCGATAAAGAAAAGACCGAAGAAGGTTTCCTCGCCTTGTTCCGTAGCCACAAGGCATTGCCCAAGAACAATCCGCTTATTAAGTTTCTCTCAGAAACAGGTATTAAGGCAGGTATGCTTAAAACCGAAGAGGTATATATGGAGAACAACAACCGCCGTATGCCCGAGGCTGTTGAACCCCTCTACTTCGTGGTGGACGAGAAGATGCACAGCGTAGACTTGACTGATAAGGGTAATAAGTGGCTCGCTGACCAAGTTCACGACGATCAACTTTTTGTACTCCCCGATATTACCAGCGAACTTTCTGCACTCGAGGCTGACGAGACTTTGAGCGAAGAAGAACGTGTGAACAAGAAAGACGAACTCTTGCAAGACTATGCAGTGAAGAGTGACCGTGTACACACCATCTTACAGTTGCTCAAGGCCTACACCATGTTCCGCATTAACGAAGAATATGTGGTAATGGATGGTCAAGTAAAGATTGTCGACGAGCAGACAGGTCGTATTATGGAAGGTCGTCGTTGGAGCGATGGTTTGCACCAAGCTGTTGAGGCGAAGGAGCACGTAAAGGTAGAGGCTGCCACACAAACCTTTGCTACAATTACGTTGCAGAACTACTTCCGTATGTACCACAAACTTGCAGGTATGACCGGTACCGCAAGTACTGAGGCTGGCGAATTCTGGAATATCTATAAACTCGATGTTGTAGAAATTCCTACCAATCGTCCCATTGCACGTGTCGATATGAACGACCGCGTGTATAAAACAAAGCGCGAAAAATATAAGGCGGTAATCGAGGAAATCGAAAAAATGCGTATGGCAGGCCGTCCTGTATTGGTGGGTACTACCAACGTCGACGTGAGCGAACTTTTGAGCCGTATGCTTCAACTTCGTGGCATTCCTCATCAGGTGCTCAATGCTAAACTCCACCAAAAAGAAGCAGATATCGTAGCTAAGGCAGGTCAGAGCACTTTGGGTAAAGTGGTTGTAACCGATGCTGAAGGCAATAAGGTTGAAGAAGAACGCATGCTCGGTGCTGTGACAATTGCTACCAACATGGCAGGTCGTGGTACAGATATTAAGCTCACCGACGAGGTGAAGGCTGCAGGCGGTTTGGCTATTATTGGTACCGAACGTCACGAAAGCCGTCGTGTAGACCGTCAGCTCCGTGGTCGTGCAGGACGTCAGGGTGACCCAGGTTCTTCAGTATTCTTTGTATCGCTCGAAGATAACTTGATGCGTTTGTTCGCCTCTGAGCGTATTGCCCGTGTCATGGACAAACTCGGCTTTAAGGATGGCGAAATGATCGAGGCAAAGATGATCAACAATAGCATTGAACGTGCACAACGCAAGGTTGAGGAAAATAACTTCGGTATCCGTAAGCGTTTGCTTGAATACGATGACGTAATGAACAAGCAGCGTACGGTTATCTACGAAAAACGTCGTCACGCCTTGATGGGTGAACGTGTAGGCATGGACATTGCCAACATGATTTGGGACCGCGTTATCAATGTGATTGACAAGAACGACTATCAGGGTTGCCGCGAGGCATTTATCGAAATCTTTGCAATGGAGGCTCCCTTCACCGAAGAAGAATTTGACGGTATGAAGCGCGACGACCTCTATGAAAAGGCATTCGAGGCTGCAATGGCTACCTTTAAGCGTAAGACCGACCGTTTGGCACAAGTAGCTACGCCCGTTATCAAGCAAGTGTACGAAAACCAAGGCGATATGTACGAAAACATCCTCGTGCCTATTACCGATGGTAAGTTGATGTACAACATCCGCACCAACTTGAAGAAGGCTTACGAAACCGAAGCTAAGGAAGTTGTAAAAGACTTTGAAAAGGCTATTGTTCTTCACAACATTGACGACGCTTGGAAGGAGAACCTTCGCGAACTCGATGAGTTGAAGAAGTCGGTACAAAATGCTTCGTACGAACAGAAAGATCCGCTCCTCGTCTTCAAACTCGAGAGCGTACAACTCTTCGACAAGATGGTGAACCGCATTAACAACGAGACTGTGGCAACTTTGATGCGTGGTCAAATTCCCGTGCAAGTAGCTGAAGAGGTGAAGGATGCTGGCGAAGAAGAACCCACTCAGCAGCAAAACCTCACCACAAGCCACGAAACACTCGACGAAGCTGGCGACCCTGAAGCAGCAGCTGCCGCCAATCGTGATACACGCGAAACACACAACCAGCCCATCGTAAAAGAGAAGGTACCTGGTCGTAACGATCCTTGTCCTTGTGGCAGTGGCAAAAAGTTTAAAGACTGCCACGGTAAGAACATTTAATGCAGCTATATTACAGTTGACAATAAAGAATAATTCGTCTTCCCTTCTTTAGGGAAAGGCGAATTATTTTAGTTTTCAAAAATAAGAAAACCTCCCTTTCCCCTTTAGACGAAAATGGGAGCATAAAAGTCAAACCCAATTGGCAATATAGCCTTTGTAGCTAAACCTTTTGGGCTTAACCATAAAATAATTCATACGAAACACTTTTTTTATAGACAAAAAGTTGCAATAGCCAATAAAAAAACAGTAATTTTGCACACAAAACAGCGAATTTGCGCATTGCGTAAACACGTTGGATACATAAAACAGCAAATAACATACTATTCAATATGTCCTCAACAAAGAAAATCAAGACCGCGCTCGTATCAGTTTTCCACAAAGATGGTTTAGAAGAGTTGCTCGGCAAATTGCATGAAGAAGGCGTACAGTTCCTTTCAACAGGTGGTACGCAACAGTTTATTGAGTCTTTGGGTTATCCCTGCCAAAAGGTTGAAGATGTGACTACATATCCTTCAATCTTGGGTGGACGTGTGAAAACCCTTCACCCCAAAATCTTTGGTGGCATCTTGGGACGTCGTGAGTTAGAGGACGACCAAAAGCAAATGGCACAATACGAGATTCCCGAAATCGACCTCGTTATTGTTGACCTCTATCCCTTTGAGCAGACTGTAGCAAGTGGTGCTTGCGAAGCCGATATCATCGAGAAAATCGATATAGGTGGCATCTCTTTGATTCGTGCTGGTGCTAAGAACTTTAACGATGTAGTTATCGTTCCGTCAAAGGCTGAATATAAGCCCTTGCTCGACATCGTTACCAAAAACGGTGCACAAACTGAGCTCGAAGAACGTCGTTGGTTTGCTACACGTGCATTTGGTGTGAGCAGCCACTACGACACTGCCATTCATAACTGGTTTGAGAAATAATTAGTACACAATCTTTCGATATGGGATTTTTTTCTAAGCTCTTTTCCTTTACACAGGAATTGGCCATCGACTTGGGTACTGCCAATACCATTATCATTGATGATGGCGGTATTGCTGTAAACGAGCCGTCGGTCGTGGCTCTCGATACTCACTCCGACAAGATGATTGCGGTGGGCGACGAAGCCAAACTCATGTACGAAAAGACCAATAATAAAATACGTGTAATTCGTCCCTTGCGCGACGGTGTGATTGCCGACTTCAACGCTTGCGAACAAATGATGCGTGGTTTGATTAAAAAGGTACACACGGGCAAGCGTTTGTTCTCGCCCTCATTGCGCATGGTTATTGGTGTGCCAAGTGGTTCGACCGAGGTGGAACTTCGTGCCGTGCGCGACTCTGCTGAACATGCAGGAGGTCGTGACGTGTTCTTGCTTTACGAACCTATGGCTGCTGCTATCGGTATTGGCATTGATGTCAATGCCCCCGAGGGCAACATGATTGTGGATATAGGCGGCGGTACAACTGAAATCGCTGTTATCTCGTTGGGTGGCATTGTCTCGAACAACTCTATCAAGATGGCTGGTGACGACTTTACTAGCGACATCCAAGAGTATATGGGCCGTCAGCACAACGTGAAGGTAAGCGAACGTATGGCAGAACGTATCAAAATTAACGTGGGTGCAGCATTGACCGATTTGCCCAACCCACCTGCCGACTATGTAATTCATGGTCCGAACCGCATTACTACTATGCCTATGGAGGTGCCTGTATGCTATCAAGAAATTGCACACTGCCTCGAAACGTCTATCGCACGTATTGAACAGGCTGTGGTAAATGCTTTGGCAAACACACCGCCCGAACTCTACGCTGATATTGTGAAGAATGGTATCTACCTTACTGGTGGTGGCGCATTGCTTCGCGGACTTGACAAGCGTTTGAGCGATAAAATTAATATTCCTTTCCACGTAGCAGACGATCCGTTGCTCTGTGTGGCTAAGGGTACAGGTATTGCGTTGAAGAATGTTGAAAACTACACATTCCTTATGCGTTAATTGCCTCATCATTCTATGACGAGCGGCTTCACCCCCTCGGTTCCCATCTCATGTATATAAGCGAAGGGCGACCAAGGGGGTGAGGTTTTATTTGTAAATGGGTGCTTTTACTCTGACACATATTTGCAAATGCTTTTTGAATTAAGTTATAAAAATGAGTGACTACTCTCCCAAAAGCAATCTGGTAGACTTTGTCAGCAAATACAGTTACGCTTTCCTTTTTGTGATTCTCGAAACGCTGAGTATGATTTTACTCTTTCGTTTCAATAGCTTTCAGGGAAGCGTATGGTTCAGTGCTGCCAATTCTATGGTAACTGGGGTAAATGGAGCCTACACTAATGTGATAGGATTCTTTAATTTGCAACAGGTAAATCGTCAGCTCACTGACCAAAATATTGCTTTGCAACGCGAAACCGAAATTTTGCGTCAAGCATTGAACTCGGCAACCAAAGATACCACAATGACCGAAAAACTGATGCGCGAAAAGCTTAAAGGCTACGCCATGGTGCCAGCCACCGTCGTAAGCAATAGCTCAGAGCGCACCAATAATTATTTGGTGATAGACCGTGGCGAAACCGATGGCATTCGTCCAGAAATGGGCGTAGTTGGCGGAGGCGGTGTGGTAGGTATAGTCTATCTCACAGGACCACACCATTCATTGGTTATCCCCGTAACCAATCGCAAGTCGAGCATTAGTTGTCGTGTGCGTGGGCAAAACTATTTTGGCTACTTGCAGTGGGACGGTGCGAGCATGCTCAGTGCCTATGTTGACGATGTGCCACGTTATGCCCGTGTAAAGGTGGGACAAGCCATCGAAACCAGTGGATATTCGGCAGTCTTCCCTCCAGGCATTTTTGTAGGACGTGTAAGCAAAATTAGTAACTCGGCTGATGGACAGTCTTACAGATTGGATGTGACGCTGGGCACAAACTTTGCAAACCTACGCGATGTGTCGGTTGTTACCACTCCCTATAAAGCCGAAATTGATACACTCCAAATGCACGCTTTGCAAATGGAGAATAATGCAAATTAGTTACGGGCAGACTAAAGGCTGAAAGTCCCCGAGCACATACTCTTATCCAGATTTTTATGTTTCAAACACTTATGTCGCGCATCGGTTGGTTTGTGGCACTTATGTTTTTACAAGCATTGGTGTTCAACCACGTACACATTTTTGGTTACGCCACCCCGATGCCCTACGTTTATTTCTTGCTCATCCTTCCGAGCAACACCCCCCGTTGGCTTTATGTCCTTTCGGGATTTTTGTTAGGCTTGGCGATTGATATTTTTACCAACACACCTGGCATGGCTGCGGGAGCCATGTGTTTGCTTGGCTTAATTGTGCCCATGCTACTTAGGGCGTTTTCACCTTCCGACAAAAACGAAAGTTTCGTCCCCTCGCACAAAGAAATGGAGTGGAGCGCTTTTGGCAAATACGCGTTCTTTAGCGTGCTTATATATTGCTTGGTGTTCTTTACTTTCGAAGCTTTTTCGTTTTTCGATTGGCAAATACTCCTCATTAACATCGTGGGTAGCACTTTGCTTACCACCCTTTTTGTATTTGCGATGGAACTTATACGCAAGTAAACAGTCGCTAAACAACTGATAGTTTTTTGTACGATCGGTTCAAGACATGTAATTCTCTAAAAAATCCCCCTAAGCTCATGTCATCCAATAATTTCGAAATACGCAAATTTGTAATCGGAGGCATTGCCATAGGCATTATCTTGGTATACATGATTCGCCTTTTCACATTACAACTGTGGAGTGACGACTATAAGAAAAATGCCGACTCTAATGCTTTTCGTAAAGACATCCAGTACCCCTCGCGCGGACTCATATTCGATCGCAAGGGGCGCATTTTGGTATACAATGAGCCGTCATACAACATCATGGTGGTGATGAACGACCAACGCGGCATTGACACCTTAGATTTTTGTCAAACTATTGGCATTACGAAGGAAGATTACATTAACCGCATGGCAAGTATAAAGGATTCAAAAAAGAATCCTGGCTACTCACGTTACACCCCCCAACTCTTTATGGCGCAAATTCCTGCCGAAGAGTTTTCCCTCTTTCGCGAAAAGCTTTTCCGTTTTAAAGGCTTTAGCATCGAAAAACGCTCCACACGCCAATATACCAGCGGAATTGGTGCACACATATTAGGCGATGTGGGTGAGATTAACGAGAGAGAACTTAACGAAGACTCTTTGCACTATTATGCCTCGGGCGACTATATCGGTAAGTTGGGCGTAGAACGTGCTTACGAGGATCAGTTGCGCGGTGTGAAAGGCATGCGCATTATGCTGCGCGACGTACGTGGACGTACACAAGGGCATTACCAAAACGGTAAGTACGACAAACAAGCTCAACCAGGCAAAAACCTCACCTTGGGGCTCGACAAAGACCTGCAAACACTTGCCGAACGCTTGCTTCAAGGCAAACTCGGTGCCATCGTAGCGATTGAACCCAGTACGGGCGAAGTGCTTTGCATGGCTTCTTCGCCAACTTACGATCCACGTAGCATGGTAGGGCGTAATCGTAGCAAAAACCACAAAATGCTCAATGCTGATGCAATGCGCCCTTTGCTTAACCGTGCAATTATGGGTACCTATCCCCCTGGTTCTACCTTTAAGATTACCCAAGCCCTAACGGGACTACAAGAGGGGAGTATCAATCCGCAAATCGCTTTCCCTTGTAGTCATGGTTTTAACTACAAAGGCTTGCACGTGGGTTGTCACGGTCATGCCTCGCCCATCAATCTTGTGCCTGCCATTGGTACCTCATGCAACTCTTACTTCTGTTGGAACCTCTTCCGCATGATAAACAATAAAGCCAAATATGGCTCCGTGCAAAAGGCTATGACCACTTGGAAGGATTATATGGTGAATATGGGCTTTGGCTATAAATTAGGCATTGACCTTCCGGGCGAAAAACGTGGCATGATTCCGAATGCCGAATACTACGACAAGGCTTACAAAGGGTCATGGAATGGACTTACCATTATCTCTATCGCCATCGGACAAGGCGAAGTTACTGCCACACCCTTGCAAATTTGTAATTTGGCTGCAACCGTAGCCAATCGAGGTTATTACATCACGCCTCATGTGGTACACGCTGTGCAAGATGGTCGTCTCGACCCTATCTATTATCAAAAGCATCACACCGGGGTCGACCGCAAGTGGTATGAATATTGTGTAGCGGGTATGCGTAAAGCTGTGCTCGGGGGTACTTGTCGTGCTGCCAACATTCCCGGCTACGAGGTATGTGGTAAAACAGGTACTGCGCAGAACCGTGGTCACGACCACTCCGTGTTTATGGGATTTGCCCCCATGGACAAACCTCGTATTGCCGTATCAGTTTATGTGGAGAATGGTGGTTTTGGTAATGTATATGGTGTGCCCATTGGCGCACTCATCATGGAACAATACCTTAATGGTAAACTTTCAAAGTCATCTGAAGCAAAAGCCACCCACTTCCAAAATATGCACATCAAATATGGTGACTATGCTAGATAAGGGGGCACCCTTTCCTCTAACTCCCTTTCTAACCCCTCTAGTTCTTTCTAGTCCTCTTTATTCAATTTCAAAACAATGCTCAACGAAAATAAACAATATCCGCTATTCAATGTCGATTGGGTGATACTCACCCTCTACATTGTGCTACTTGTGTGCGGTTGGTTCAGCATTTGTGGAGCCAGCCATGAGATAGGCGATACCGACTTCTTTGCTTGGTCAAGTCGTACGGGTAAACAAATTGTGTGGATAGGCTGTGCCTTCTGCATGGGCTTTGTTATCATGATGAGTTCCGACAAATACTATGACACCTTGGCAGGCATCTTTTATTGGTTCATGATGTTTGTGCTGCTTATCACCCCCTTTGTAGCCAAAGACAAGACTTAAGCGCACGGCGCGCTTTGCGACCAGCTGGCGGATGATAAGATAGATGCCGGCGATGAGAATAATGCTGCCCAGCGTGGCGTAGATGCCTCCCCAGCTGCTCTCGCTGGGAAAGATGGACAGGGCCGATATGATGATAAACAGTCCAAATGTTATAAACAGAATGCCAATGACTTTCCGCCTGCTGCTTTTTGCTGTGACCTGGCTATATTCCGCCATGGCGATGGCGGTATCTCTTGTTTCCTGATTCATATTCTCGCTTTTCCTTTCTCCATTGATAAGCTCCGGGATGCTGACGCCATAAAAATCGGCGAGCACGACCAGCATACCGATATCGGGCATATTGCTGCCGGTTTCCCAGCGGGAGACTGTCCGGCCGGAAACCGCCAGCTTTTCGGCCAGCTGCTCCTGCGTCAATCCCTTTTCCTTACGGAGCGCTTTGAGAAACGCTCCGATCCTGATTTGATCCATGCGGGGGCCTCCTTTCGTCCTGAGTATAGCGCCAGGTGGGTGAGATTAACACGACACAAAGCGAGAAATGCCGTGTTTTTCCGCATTGGGCAAAGCTGTCCAGTCTAAGACGCTATTTTTGTTTCCTATTTTATTTTATCATGGCTGCCGGACCGCCGCAACAAACGGTCATT
>OQVN01000623.1_pt1 | contig 13218 bp, 11 predicted proteins | sample 1691621 | NCBI WGS metagenome assembly OQVN01 (sample SAMN03418278, study PRJEB22391) | human gut metagenome | biome: human-gut; feature: organic feature; material: feces | host: Homo sapiens | place: Tanzania | collected 2013-01 | reverse complement strand
CGAGATGCATATTTTCAAGTATTCCAAACGGGCAGGCACCAGAGCGGCCGTGATGTCTCACCAGGTGCCGGATCCCGTGAAAACCACAAGAAGCGGAGAACTTCTGGCTATGGAGAAGGAACAGTCGAAGCAGTTCCGGACCCACTATGTGGGACGGGAGGCGGAGGTGCTTCTGGAGGAGATAAAGGAGCTGGACGGAGTGGAATATCTACTGGGACATACAAGAGATTATGTGAAGGTAGCGGTTCCCCTGACAGAGAACGGTGAAAAAGCGGTGACCAATACCATAGTGCGCGGCACGGTGGAAGGATTTGTAAATGATGAGATCCTGTTGATGCCGACAATACGATAAAACAACAGAATAGGAATGATTCAGAAAATGAGAGACCGGAAAGTACAAATTCATGTGCTTTCCGGTCTTTTTTTGCAACCCGAGACTGGATGACGGTTTTTGTAGAAAAATGTGGTACAACTTTAAGCACAGGGAGGACATGGCAGAAGAATGTCTGAAGCTGTCCGGGAGACAACTGATCCGGAAATAGCCTCTCTTTGCGCCGTTTAAGGATCTGCTTGTTCCGACCCCGGTGGTGGAGAGGACGTTTCTGGAGACGGACGGAGAACATCGCAGATGCCCCTTGAATTTTCAAAGTAAATGCGGTAATATAAGGCATAACGGATAGATTTGCCCTATGGCAGAAAAAGAGGATCGTATGCAGGACTTAGGAAATACACAATACTTCAAAGTAGAGACAGAACCTGAGACCGGTGTGAAGCTGGTGCTTTCTACCGTATATGAAGCACTGACGGAAAAGGGATATAATCCGGTGAACCAGATCGTAGGTTACATTATGAGCGGGGACCCTACTTATATTACCAGTCACAAAAATGCCCGCAGCCTCATCATGAAGGTAGAGCGTGACGAACTGGTGGAAGAACTGCTCACGGAGTATATCAGGACAAAACACTGGAAATAATTACAGTTATCAGGAGGACCCACATGCGTATTATGGGGTTGGATTTCGGCTCACGTACCGTGGGCGTGGCGATCAGTGACAGTCTGCTGCTGACAGCGCAGGGTGTGGAGATCATTCGCCGCAAAGAAGAAAATAAATTACGACAGACACTGGCCCGGATCGAGGAACTGATCGTCGAGAACGAAGTGGAAGAGATTGTACTGGGACTTCCCAAGAACATGAATGATACCGAGGGTGTCCGCGTGGAACTGACCAAAGAGTTCAAGGAGAAGCTGGAACGCAGGACCGGTCTGCCCGTGTACTTCTGGGATGAGAGACTGACTACCGTAGCTGCGGACAAGGCAATGATGGAAGCGGGGATCCGTCGCGAGAACCGCAAGGATTATGTGGATATGATCGCAGCAACCCTGATCCTGCAGGGATATCTGGATCGCAGGAACAATGAGAAGAAAAAGGAATCAGAATGAGTAAATTGGAAAAGATTACATTTCGCCCCGAAGGCGAAGAACCTGTAGAATTTTATGTACTGGAACAGACCAGGATCGGTGGACACAATTACATCCTGGTAACCGATGTGGAAGAGGGAGACGGAGATGCCCTGATCCTGAAGGATATGTCTCAGGACGGTGAGGAAGAGAGTATTTATGATGTAGTCTCCGACGATGAAGAACTGGAAGCGGTATCCGGAGTATTTGCGGATATGCTGGAGGACATTGATTTAATTTAATTTTAGATAAATACAGGCGGTCCTGCGAGAAGGACGGTCTTATATTTATATATGATTTGTATGATTGGCAGAGAGGGATATTGGAGGCTTTGCCGATTTCGACATATAATGGATTTTATGCCAAAAGTGACAGGGAATACACGAAGGGCATGAGAAAAAACCGTTATTTTGATGAAATCGTAAGATCTGGGATATCTGATTTTCACGGGAGTTTTCGAGAAGAGAGCCGTGAAAACGGGAGGTAAATCACAGGTCTTTCTTTGCAGAGCATAACAATCCATTCTAACGCCGGGATACATACACTAAGAACAGTTGTATAGACGTATAGAATTTGGAGGTAATTTCGTTGAAAAAGAAAAAAGAGAATAGTAACGCTTCAGGTCTGAAGATCATTCCTTTGGGAGGTCTGGAGCAGATCGGTATGAACATTACTGCCTTCCAGTATGAGGACAGTATTATTGTGGTGGACTGCGGACTGTCTTTCCCTGCGGATGACATGCTGGGAATCGATCTGGTCATTCCCGATGTAACCTATCTGAAGGATAATATCGATAAGGTAAAGGGATTTGTCATCACTCATGGACATGAGGATCATATCGGAGCACTGCCCTATGTGCTGCGTGATATCAATGTACCCATCTACGCAACCCGTCTGACCATGGGGATCATTGAGAATAAGCTGACAGAGCATAACCTCATGAAGAAGACCAAACGCAAAGTGGTGAAGTTCGGTCAGTCCATCAATCTGGGTGATTTCCGTGTGGAATTCATCAAGACGAATCACAGCATCGTAGATGCCGCAGCACTGGCAATTTATTCCCCTGCCGGTATCGTGGTACACACCGGAGACTTCAAGGTAGACTATACTCCGGTCTATGGAGATGCCATAGATTTACAGCGTTTTGCGGAGATCGGTAAAAAGGGTGTACTGGCACTGATGTGCGACTCCACCAACGCAGAGCGTCCCGGTTTTACCCCTTCCGAGAAGACCGTAGGTAAGACGTTTGACACCTTATTTGAAGAACATAAAAATACCAGAATCTTCGTGGCGACTTTCGCATCCAACGTGGATCGTGTACAGCAGATCATCAACACGGCCTATAAATTCGGCCGTAAAGTAGCTGTGGAAGGCCGCAGTATGGTGAATATTCTGGATACCGCCATCAAGCTGGAGTGCATTAATATTCCCGAAAACACTCTGGTGGATCTGGATCAGATGAAAAATTATCCCGATGAGCAGCAGGTGATCATCACTACCGGAAGCCAGGGCGAGAGTATGGCAGCCCTGTCCCGTATGGCCAACAACATGCACCGCAAGATCACCATCGGCGCGGGAGATACGGTTATCTTCTCCTCCAACCCGATCCCGGGAAATGAGAAGTCGGTTACCAAGATCATCAACGAACTGCTTCGCAAGGGCGCAGATGTTATTTTCCAGGATGCCCATGTATCCGGACACGCCTGTCAGGAAGAAATCAAGTTGATCTACACGCTGATCCATCCGAAATATGCGGTACCTGTCCATGGTGAATATAAACACCTGAAAGCACAGGCAAAGATCGCAGAGAGCCTTGGTATCAGCAAGGACAATATTTTCATCCTGTCCTCCGGCGATGTACTGGAAGTCAGCGAGGAACAGGCGAAAGTCGCCGGAAGGGTACCCGTCGGTGCGATCCTGGTAGACGGACTGGGTGTCGGTGATGTGGGAAATGTGGTCCTCAGAGATAGACAGCACCTGGCAGAAGATGGTATTATGATCGTGGTTATGAGTCTGGATAAGGCCAGTGGTGAGCTGGTAGCCGGTCCGGATATCGTATCCAGAGGTTTTGTATATGTGAAGGAATCCGATGAACTGATCGAGGAAGCACGCCATACTGTGGATGATGCACTGCAGGCATGCCTGGATAAGGGAATTACGGATTGGGGCAAGCTGAAGACCACCACTAAGGATGTTCTCAGCGATTATGTGTGGAAGAAGACCAAGAGACGCCCCATGATCCTTCCCATCATCATGGAAGTGTAGCAGGTTAATCATAGCCGGAAAGGTCATAAGCAGATGAAGATTACATCGGACGAAAATGTGAATCAGGCCGTAAAACAGATGGTACAGGCAATCCGCAATACGGATGCGTACCTGGAGTATCGCAGACAACTGGATCGTATAAAGGAGCAGCCGGAATTAAAAAAGCAGATCGATGACTTCCGGACAAAGAACTTTGAATTACAGACCAGCAAAGATACCAATTTCGACAAGATCGATCAGTTCACCAGAGAGAATGAAGCATTTCGCGAGAATCCACTGGTGTCTGATTTCCTTGCTGCGGAACTGGCCTTCTGCCGTATGATGCAGGAGATCGGACTCTATGTCACCGATCAGATGAAGTTCGAGTAAGAAAGGGCATAAGATATGAAGACAGCAAATTTGGCGGGTGCCGTATTGGGCGCGATCTTAAAAGTAGTATTTGTGGTGGTTGTAGTATATCTGGTCTACACGGGAGCTTCCACCTGCTATGACTACGGTTATCGTATTTTTACAGAACCGGCGGTCTCTGCCGGAGAGGGACGTAACATCACAGTAACCCTGACCTCGGACATGTCCGCAACGGAGATCGGTACGGTCATGCAGGAAAAGGGACTGGTACGGGACGGCAGACTGTTCGCATTACAGTATCTGTTATCTGAGTATAAAAAGGATTGGAAACCCGGAACTTATGAACTGAGTACTGCTATGACCGCAGAGGAAATGATGGAAGTCATGGCCGGACAGACGGAAAGTACGGAAGAAGAATCCGTTGAAACCATAGATAACGGCAGTGCACTGACCGGCGAGACACAACCGCTGGAAACCGTTGCACAATAAAAACGGACAATAGAAACGGGGAGTATTATGATCATAGACGAGAGAATGTCCGCATTTATCGATTCTCTGGACAGCGGGAATCCCGCATGGCTGAATGAAATTGAAAAATATGCGCTGGACACGCAGGTTCCGATCATACGCAGATCCATGCAAAGCCTGTTAAAATTTTTACTGACATACACAAAGCCGAAGAGCATCCTGGAAGTCGGGACTGCTATCGGCTTTTCTGCGTTACTGATGAGTGAATATGCGCCGGCGGATTGCCATATCACAACCATAGAAAAATACGAAAAACGAATCCCCATAGCCAGAGAAAATTTTGATAAATATGGAAGAGAAGACAAGATCACCCTTCTGGAAGGCGATGCCACAGAGATCCTGAAAGAATTGGATGGTATTTACGATGTGATCTTCATGGATGCGGCCAAGGGGCAATATATCAATTTCCTGCCGGATATCCTGAGACTTCTGTCTCCGGGTGGTCTGCTGATCTCGGATAATGTATTGCAGGACGGAGATATCATAGAATCCCGATTTGCGGTCACCAGACGCAACCGTACGATCCATGCGAGAATGCGGGAATATTTATACGAATTAAAACATCATCCCGAACTGGAGACAGTGATTCTGCCTGTGGGGGATGGTGTGACGCTGAGTACGAAAGTAGTAAGGAATGAGGAGAACAGGTAAGATGAGGAAAAAAGCGGGAATTCTGACAGTTGCTTTTATGATGCTATTGTGTATGTTCTGTGTATGGCCGTTTGCACTGGTGCGAAAGGATACAAAATGCGAAACCCGGTCGACGGCATATTTGTTTACCAATCAGGAACAATTATACAATACACAGATGGAGCAGACTTTTATTGCACAAGAATCGGTGTTGCGCAAAGTCGGCTTTGCAGTACATTTTACCGGTGAAAAATGTGATGCCGTATTTCAACTGAAGGACAAAGAAGAAAAAGTCCTCATAGAGCGATCGGTTCAGCTGGAGGCAGGAGATAGTGACAGATATTGTTATGTAGATGCCGGGATCCGGTTAAAGAAGGGGAACGAATATCGATGGAGCCTGGAGGTACAGAATGCGGAACAGGTACAAAGCGGATTCCTGTATACTGCGGACGGAGAAATCAGTGCGGCCGGAAACGAAAATCTGTATGTGGACGGAGTTCTGTATGAGGGGCAGGCTGTTACAAGCTACACCTACGGAGAACCTTTAAATGCTGTAAATATTTTATGCCTGTGGGCATTTGTGCTAATGGCAGGAAGCTGCATTCTGGAAATCATAACGAAGAAGCAGGAAAACAGCGTGCTGAAAAAGGCAGAGGATCTTCTGAAGAAATATCAGAATATTATTTTGGCAGCGGAAATCCTTATCGTTACGGCACTGGTGGTGAGAAGCTGCTTTACACAGGCTGTGGACTGGGATGAAGCATATACCTGGGATATTGTGAAAAACAATTCTTTCTGGGGAGTGATCGAGGCACAATCTATCGACAATCATCCACCACTGTATTTCCTGTTTGTGAAAATTGCTGCGATATTGTTCGGCGATAAAATTATGGTATATAAGCTGGTGTCCGTGGCCGGTATGCTGGCATCCATGATTTTATGTGCCACCTTATTGAAAAAAAGATGGGGCGTGAAGGCAGCAATTCCGACGATCCTTGTGCTGGGACTGGCACCGGATTTTATCTTTTATAATATCAATGTCAGAATGTATTCCTGGATGACTTTTTTCGTACTGGCAGCAGCATTACTGGCGTATGAGATTGTGTTGGATAACGGAAACAGAATCGGGCACTGGATAGGTCTTGCAGCAGTGACGCTCGGGGCAATCTATACCCAGTATTTTGCGGTAATTCCGCTGTTCCTGATCTATGTATATCTGATGTCTGCCTGTTGGAAAAATAAGACATTCCGTAAACTGATCTGCTGCTGCACGGCGATCGTGGTACTGTACCTTCCACAACTGTATCTGGTTGTGAAGATGTTACAGAGAGACAGCACAGGTATGGCAGAGGATGATTTAAAAGCTAGTCTGAATCTGAACAAATTATGTGTATGGTCATTTGATACCAATATTAAATGGTCGGCGTATCTTCCGGCAGTGGCATATGTTGCGGCATTATTATTGTTGATTCTGTTTTGGAAAAAAATAGAGAAAAACAAAAGAGATTTTCTGACACTTACTGTGGGGATTTATCCCCTTACATGGTGGATCTGCTGGGGAATCTCACAGAAAATGAACCATTTCTGGCATAATCGTTATATGCTGGATGCACTTTTATTCGCATGGATATTTATCGTGTTGATTTATTCCATGCGAGGGATACTGACCTGGTTATGCTTATGCATCTGGATGGGCATTCTCTGTCTGTCTTCTTATATGATCACTTATTCGAAAGAAATGGAGACGGTGCCGTATATTGCGGATGCACAGCAAAAACTTTCGGAAATTCCGGAAGGCGCGGATGTAATTTACAATTATGATACCTATGATACCATTTATAAGTACTATTTACCGGAATCGGAATTTTTATGGTATGAAGATGTTGATTTTTCCAAGCTGGAGGGAAATTCCATTTATATGATCAGCTGGGGTGGTGCAGGATTCGATCAGGAAGATGTCGAAAAATATAATATTACCGTGGAGTACCTTTCCTTTTTCCGACTGGAAGAAGGAGTAGCAGATGTGGCTTTGTGCAAAGTACATTTCGAAAATTGACACGAGGGAGAATGAATATGAATTATAAAAAACCGGAACTTTTGATCCCGGCCAGCAGTCTGGAAGTATTGAAGACTGCAGTAATGTTCGGGGCAGATGCAGTATATATCGGAGGAGAAGCATTCGGACTGCGGGCCAAGGCGAAGAATTTCAGCAGTGGGGAAATGGCTGAGGGTGTGGCATTTGCTCATGCACATGGCGTAAAAGTATATGTAACGGCCAATATCCTGGCACATAACTATGATCTTGACGGAGCCAGAAAATATTTTGCCGAGCTGCGGGATATGAAACCGGAACAGCCGGATGCGCTGATCATTTCAGATCCGGGAATGTTCATGATCGCGAAGGAAGTATGGCCGCAGGTGGAAGTGCACATTTCCACACAGGCTAACAATACGAATTATGAAACCTATCTGTTCTGGTGGAAACTGGGAGCAAAGAGAGTGGTGTCGGCCAGAGAACTGTCTCTGGTGGAGATCAAGGGAATCCGGGAAAAGATTCCGGCAGAAATGGAGATTGAAAGCTTTGTCCATGGCGCAATGTGTATCTCTTATTCCGGCAGATGCCTGCTGAGCAATTTCTTTACCGGAAGAGATGCCAACAGAGGTGCCTGTACCCATCCCTGCCGCTGGAAATATGCGGTGGTGGAGGAGACCAGACCCGGAGAATATCTGCCGGTATATGAGAATGAGAGAGGAACTTATATTTTTAACTCCAAGGATCTGTGTATGATCGAGTACATTCCGGAACTGGTGGAAGCCGGCATTGACAGCCTGAAGATCGAAGGCCGTATGAAGACGGCGTTATATGTGGCAACTGTGGCCAGAACTTATCGGAAGGCCATTGATGACTATTTTACTGATCCGAAATTGTATGAGAAAAATATGGACTGGTATCAGGCCGAAATTTCAAAGTGTACTTACAGACAGTTTACCACCGGATTCTATTTCGGAAAACCTGATGAGAATACACAGATCTATGATAATAATACCTATGTGAACGAATATATCTATCTGGGAATCGTGGAGGCGGTAAAGGATAATCTGTGCCGGATCGAGCAGCGGAATAAATTCTGTGTGGGAGATACGATCGAGATCATGAAGCCGGACGGCACAAATGTACCTGTGACGGTGGAAGCAATGTATACAGAAGATGGGGAAAGTGTGGACAGCGCACCCCATCCCAAGCAGGTGTTGTGGATAAAGTTATCCGAAATACCAGAACATTATGATTTACTACGTGTAAAACAAGGGTAAGAAAACTATGCGGATAAATGCGGTAAAGTTACGAAAGAGAATATTTGTTGCCGGCCTGCTTTTCCTTCTGGAGATAGGTGCATTGATATGGCCGATAGGGCTGCTTCGTGAACAACGCATAGATTTTTTGAGCGGCGAAGGAAGTTATGCTCTTGATGGAGACTACGAAACGGAAAATGTATGTCAGGTATTTCGGACGCCATACAGTGGCAAACTGAACAGCATCGGTATTGTATTGACATCGGAAAACAGAGGAGCTGTTGGAAATGGAAAAATCCGATTGCTGATTACAAATAAAGAGAACGAGATCCTGACAGACCGGGAAGTAAGCTATTCGGAAGATACTTTTGATAGTTACCAGGATATTGAGATTGATCTGGATGTAAAGAGAAATCAGCAATATTGGCTTACGCTTGTGGTCAGTAAGGATAAGAATGGTCTGGTGCCGGCGGTTAAAGTATGCAGTACGGAATACCTATTAAGAGAAAATGAGATACTTTATTTCTCTTCGGAGATTGAAAATACGCAGTTGGTAACACGTTACACTTATACCAATGCGTTGGATGTTACGAAAGCATGCAAAGGAATAATACTAGCATTGCTAACAGTAATTTTATTTGCAATACCTGCTGTGACAGACAAAAAAGTAAGAGTGTTGGCCGGAATTGTGGGATTTGTGCTATTTCCGATCGTGGTAGGCAAGAGACTGGAAGCATTGAATCTGGTACAGCAGTTTTACCTGCCGGATTCCATGAAATGGAACCTGTTCCTTATGTATTTGATAGAAATCCTTTTTATTATGATGGTCGGTTCGGTGAGATGGGGATTACTGATTTCACAAGTGTTGCTCACTGCTGCGTATACAGTGAATTATTTTATGTATTTGTTTCGTGGCGTGCCGTTTCGAGTGAATGACCTGAGTGCAGTAGGAACCGCTGCAAAAGTAGTAGGAGGATACGACCTGACACCAAATTCTCACGTGACCTTTGCGTGGGCACTGCTGTTGTTGATAATCATGATAGAATGGAAGGCAAAGCTGGCTATTGGAAAAATTCAGATTAGAGGCGGCGTATTATTGGCGGGTATTGGATTGTCAATAATATCATATCATGTCTTGTTGAATACAGATTTTTTGGAAAATCGAGGGTTTTACAATCTGAGTGGATTTCAGTATCTGATGAATTATAAGTTTGATGGATATCTTGTGGCAACATGTATGGATGTCCGCAATAACAGAGTAACGAAACCGGAAGGATATTCTGAAAAAAGGGTAGAAGAACTACTGACAGATAATAGTGAAGAAGATGTACAGGCGGAAGAACTTCCCAATGTGATTTTGATAATGAACGAAAGCTTTTCGGATTTACGGGTACTGGGAAACCTTCAACTGAATGTAGAAAACATGCAAAATATATATGGATTGCAGGAAAATACAATTCATGGATATACAAATGTGTCAGTGCTGGGAGGAGGTACTGCAAATTCGGAATTTGAAGCATTGACCGGCTGTAGTATGGGACTGTTGCCGGCATCTGGGTATGCCTATCAGCAATATGTGAAAAAACCGATGGAATCATTGGTGTCGATCATGAAAGAAGAGGGATATAGTACATATTCTATACACCCTGAAAGTAGCAAAAATTGGAACAGAGATAAGATATATCAGATGTTTGGTTTTGATGAAAGCTATTGGAAAGAAGATTTTAAAGGAGAAGAACAATTTCATTCCGGTGTGTCAGATAGGGCGACCTACCATAAAATTGAGGATTTGTTTGAACGCAAAGATTCTGAAGACAGAATTTTTGTGTTTGACGTGACTATGCAGAATCACGGTGGATACGAGAGACAGGAGTATGAACCGCAGGACAGTATCCATGCGGAAAATATAAATTGTGAAGAAGCAAATTTATATTTATCGTTAATAAATGAATCGGACAAAGCTTTTGGAGAAATGATTCGATATTTTGAAGGAAAATCAGAAAAAGTGATTATCTGTATGTTTGGTGATCATCAGCCAATGTTTGAGGATGAAGGCTTTTATGAGCAGATTTATGCTCAGACAGAGGGGATGGATGAGATTGATAAAATCTTCAACCAATATAAGACACCTTTTATTATCTGGGCAAATTACGATATCCCGGAACAGGACGACATAGATATCAGTGCCAATTATTTAGGAGCACTATTATTGGAAACTGCGGGAATTCCGAAAAATAGTTATTTTAATTTCCTGACAGAACAGATGAAGGACTATCCTGTCATTACGGTCAACGGATATAAAGATAGTAAAGGCAATGTATCTCAATGGTCAGGAGACGGGACTGAGCTTTTAAATTACAGAATTCTGCAATACTATGAATTGTTTGACTGACAGATGGATTAGAGGGAAGATAAAAAAATAATAATTGACCATTATAACGCACATGTTGTACACTGTAATCGATATTATTCTATAGTATACCGAAGGGAAGTAGGGACATGCGCGAAGAATTGAATGTAGAGGAGCTTTTTGCCAGCAAGGTGTTTACCTTGGGCAAGATGAAAGAGAGGCTCCCTAAGAGTACTTACAAAGAAGTGAAGAAGATCATGGATCAGGGAGGAGAACTTTCCCTGGCAACTGCGGATGTAGTGGCAAGTGCCATGAAGGATTGGGCCATCGAGAACGGTGCCACTCATTATACCCACTGGTTCCAGCCGCTGACCGGCATTACCGCAGAGAAACATGATGCTTTTGTGACACATCCCGATGAGGATGGCCGGATGATCATGGAATTTTCCGGCAAAGAACTGATCAAGGGAGAGCCCGATGCATCTTCTTTCCCTTCCGGAGGCTTACGTGCTACCTTTGAGGCAAGAGGTTACACTACATGGGACATCACCTCCCCCGCATTTATCAAAGAGACCGCTACCGGTCCGACCCTTTGTATCCCTACAGCATTCTGTTCTTATAAAGGCGAAGCGCTGGATAAGAAGACACCGTTACTTCGTTCCATGGAGGCTCTGAGCAAGCAGGCGATCCGTATCGTCCGCCTGTTTGGGAATACGGAAGCTACCAAAGTACTGCCTTCCGTTGGTGCGGAGCAGGAATATTTCCTGGTAGATTCTGCCAAGGCTTTGCAGCGTGAAGATATTATTTTCGCCGGACGAACCCTGTTCGGTGCTCCCGCCCCCAAGGGACAGGAGATGGATGACCACTATTTCGGTGTTATCCGTGAGCGTATCGGTGGTTTCATGCATGATGTCAATATCGAACTGTGGAAGCTGGGTGTAACATCCAAGACCCAGCATAATGAGGCGGCTCCCGCACAGCATGAAGTGGCGCCCATCTACGAGTCTGCCAATGTGGCAGTGGATCACAACCAGCTGGTAATGGAGACTCTGAAACGTGTGGCAGGCAAGCATGGTCTGCGCTGCATGCTGCATGAGAAGCCTTTTGCCGGAGTAAACGGTTCCGGTAAGCATAACAACTGGTCCATCACTACGGACAATGGTGTAAACCTTCTGGAGCCGGGACAGACCCCAAATGAAAATATTCAGTTTTTGTTAGTACTGGCATGTATCATGAAGGCAGTAGATACCCATGCGGATCTGCTGCGCCAGAGTGCGTCCAACGTAGGAAATGACCACAGACTGGGTGGATATGAAGCCCCGCCTGCTATCATTTCCATTTTCCTGGGTGAGCAGCTGGAGGATGTGGTGGCACAGCTGGTGGAGACCGGTAAGGCCGACAATCTGAAAGAAGGCGGCGTACTGCGTACCGGTGTATCCACATTACCTGATTTTGTAAAGGATGCCACCGACAGAAACCGTACTTCACCCTTTGCTTTCACAGGTAATAAATTTGAGTTCCGTATGGTTGGCAGTGAGGATTCCATTGGAAGTCCCAACACCACTCTGAATGCCATTGTTGCAGAGGCTTTCTGTGAAGCGGCCGATCGGCTTGAGGGAGCGGAAGACTTCGATATGGCAGTCCATGATCTGATCAAGGAATATATGACCGAGCACCAGCGCATTATTTTCAACGGCAACGGTTATGCACCGGAATGGGAAGAGGAAGCAGCCAGAAGAGGACTGCCTAATATTCCTTCCATGGTAGCAGCAGTAGATACTCTGACTACTCCCAAGGCGATCCACCTGTTTGAAAAGTTCGGTATTTTCACCGAGGCAGAGCTGCGTTCCCGCGCGGAGGTACTGTACGAGACCTATGCCAAGACCATCAATATCGAAGCACTGACTATGGTGGATATGGCAAATAAGCAGATCATTCCTGCAGTGATGAAATACAGCAAATCTCTGGCGGATGCTGTTATTGCCATCACGGAAGCCGGTGGAGACACCTACGTGCCTGTCCGCATGCTGCAGCAGATCACACAGAGACTGACAGAGATGGAAAAGGCATCCGAGGCGCTCCTCGAGGTGGAGAAAAAGGCTTCCGCCATGGAGAGAGGCAAGGAGCAGGCATTCTGTTATCATGATGAAGTCATGGTGGCTATGACTGCGCTGAGAAAGCCCGCAGACGAACTGGAAAAACTGGTAGATAAAAAATACTGGCCGTTCCCGACCTATGCAGATCTGTTATTTGAAGTATAGACCGCTTCAAAGGTCGTTTCGGATGCAATCGTAAAATTTTTTCAAAAAGGGTATTGCAATCGAAAAAAAACTGTTGTATAGTAATG
>OQVN01000614.1_pt1 | contig 13399 bp, 13 predicted proteins | sample 1691621 | NCBI WGS metagenome assembly OQVN01 (sample SAMN03418278, study PRJEB22391) | human gut metagenome | biome: human-gut; feature: organic feature; material: feces | host: Homo sapiens | place: Tanzania | collected 2013-01 | reverse complement strand
CCTACAATTATTGGTGCAATAGCTACTCCAACAAATCCAAAATTTGCATAAGCTTCTCCCATAAACATTGTACTCATGACTCCTGCAGTTCCATTTTTTACTGCTACAGGATTGTATACCTCCATTACCTCTCTGCCAGACCTTATATCATACTCACCTTCACCAAAGAATATTTTAGTAAAAGGTGGAAAGCTATGGCCATATAGATATGGCGTTTTATCTGGAAAAGCCTCAAAGTGTAGCATTAATGTTCCTGCCTGTGAAATCACACAAATTATAAGGCTTTATCCTAATACCCCTAGCTGCCATCTCCAATGCAACCTTCAAACATTCCTTAGCACCATTCTCCTTATTAGTCGCATCATAACCCTTACTCTCAATATCATTAAGAACATCCCTAATCGCATCATACCCCCCAATCATAGCATCAATATCAAAATCCGTATTCAATCCCCCTTTTTCAAGACTATCAATTAACACGTCCGAGTTAATCAATAGAAAAGGCAAAGTTAATCAATTAACTTGGTCAAGTTAATCAATAGACTTTTTGCGGACAGTTGATATTACCTATTAGTTACCCAACACAATAACCTTAATATAATCTTTAAGTTGGAAGGGCCCTTTGCGGTAACCGCCTTGCGAGTCGTTGACAAGAATAAGAGTTTGACGACCATCGGGAAGCGTACGACCTAAGCACATGCCTTCGTAGTTGGCAAAGCTAATGCGGAAAGGTTGCACGGTAGTGATCCAATCAGCTAATAGTTTCTTGTCGAGGAAGTGATTAGGGTTGATGTCCTTCATCGATGTATGGCTATCTATTTGGTTTGCATTGCGTGGGTCTACCACAAAGAGTTTGCAACGTACGGTACTACTCATGCCACCTGCTGTAACATTTGCTTCGCGTTCTAATACCAAGAGTCGCCCATCGGGTAGGGGAGCTAACTCAGGCACACCAAATACGTAGGTTTTGCCAAAGTCCTCTTTTTTACCAATGTCCATGCGGTAGGCATATTGGGCAGTAGGTTGCAGATGGTCGTTGAAGGCTTGCAGACGCAATAAGTTTTGCACACCAGGTTTAGTAGGTGATGCCGCAGGACCATCGGCAGGAAGTGTACTCTCGCTAGTGGTCCAAAAGGTGTGAGAGATGGTGTCGTAGCACAAAGCCTCGAAGCCATAGTTAAACACAATGTTCTTCGATGAGAAAATCTCAGGCACATTGAGTTCACGCCCTGTGGGTTGTCCCTTCATATCGTATTCAAGAATACGTTGGTCACCTTCACCACTAATAAAAACCGTGTTGGTTTTAGGCATATAGGCAATACCTTCACAGTCGCGTGTGCTAATGCCCATAGCATCTACCTTTGGAGAGCGATTACCGTAAAAGCCCTCCATGTATACGTTGGTCACATCGCCTGTTATAGCACTTTGGTCGATGCGAAAAACAAAGAATCCATCGGTTGGTTCCTTATCGCTAACAAGGGCATAACGATTGCCCCCTAGTGCTGTGATGCCACTGTATTGTGCAGAGCCAATGTTCCACTTGGCAAGCGATTGTTGTTTATGTTCGAGTGCCGTTTGTGCTGAGGCTGACGTGAATGTCAGTGCTGCAGCGAGTAGTAGGAGCATCTTTTTCATATCGTTCAGGGATATAAGGGATGAACATTTATTCGTCGAGCATAAGGTCCAAAACCATCGGTTGGGCAGCCATGAACATGGCAGCTAAGCCACCAGGTGTGACAATGCTTTCGGGTTTTAGGTCGGTGAGGCGTACACGTCCGTTTTCAACAATATACCATCCATTGTTTTCGGGAATATCCATATCGCCATCTACACCAATGTGGAGTTGGAAACCCGGGTTGCGTGTAGCAATGGCAGAGAGGAAGTGTGGTACATTGATTACACGTGCCATGGCGTAGGGCACGCAGCCTTTAAGCGAACCCGGTAAACAGAAACGACGGTATACTTGGTCAACGCCACATTCACGACAGAGATAATCAACAAAGGCAGCACGAGTAGATGTTTCGGTAATTGCTAAAGTGCGAATGTAGACTTTGCCGTTCGGTTCTTTTACGGCTAAACAGAAGCCTACCATACGACGTTTGCGGTGTGCCACAAGCACATAACCATCTTTTAGGTCAGCATCCTCGAGTGCGGCAAAAAAGTCATTCTCAGAGGGATGAACCATAAATGGTAATTCGGCTGTAAGGCGTCGGTAGAACACATAGAGATCGTTGGTCCATTCGTCGGGACGTGATACTTCTATTTTGCTAAAATCTCCGTCGTTGGTAATGTCGAGTGGGAGTTCTTGGCGATATACCGATGTCCAAAAAGCACCATGTTGTGGTTTCTCAAAGAAATGACGTGTATCGTCGTCTTGTGGAATGAGAAAACTGAGAGTAGCCCCTTGCTTAAAAAGGCGACGGTGTGCCTCGTGAATAAGGTTTGAGGCAAAGCCACGATTGCGATTTTCGGGAGAAGTGGCTAACGCCGAAAGATAGCCTATGTGTTGCACAGAACCATAGAATGTGAAACGATAGGGCAATAATTGTGTGGCTGCCACAACACGTCCGTCGTGGCGTATAGTGAGATTTGCTTCGTCGGTATATTTCTCGTCGAAGTAAATGTCCATAAACTCTTCAGAGTGGTTGAAGCAGGTGCGCCAAAGTTCGCGCGTTTGCTGTTTTATTTCTTCGGGGGAATAAAGCATGATTCAGTATGAAGTATTAAGTTTTAAGTATTAGGAACTATACTTATAGTCAGTCTACTTAAAACGTCTTAGCTGTTAGATAAATTCTATTTTAAGGAAAAAACAAACGACTTTACGCCTTGAAAGGTGTTTATTTGAAGGCAGAGCGAGTCGGTGGGAGTAGATTGAATGAACGGACGTAAGGGCAATGAAAGATACACCTCGCGCGTGTAATAAAGCGGATCGTTGTTTTGGTTATGTAGCAAGGTGATTAATCTTGTTTGGGTGCCGTTGACATTATTGCGTATCCCTTCATCGTTAAAGCCCAAAAGGTGTGTCCCTTCAGCGGTGCCTTTAATGGCTAATCGCAGATTCACGTAATGCTTTCCTTGCCAATAGGTCACTACGTTCACGGCATCCATAGGTAGTTGCATGGTCTTATAGGCCTTAGCTTCGGGGGCCAACACCTGTGCATAAGAATGGAGTTGTGCCTTTTGTTTATTTTGCACAAAGAGTGCCTGTAGGCGATAGGTAGAGTCGGCTCTTAATCCCGAAATAGGCGTGTTAAGAGCCAACTCTGTGCCATCGTCTAACAGCAGGGTGTGGGCTTTGCCTTGGTGGTCGGTAGTCACTTCGGTCAAAGCAAATTGGTAGGCAGGCTGTATGTCGGAGTCTTCATTGCACGAGGCAATAAAGCATAACATAATCAGTGCGAAGAACCATTTTTTTAAGCCCATGTTGTGAAAGCGTAGTTCAGTTTTTTCTTGAAACTTAGCGACAACCTGTTACAAGGAAGTCTTTGCAGCCAAGTGGTTAATAAGCGGGTTGGCATACATTGTGAGAATGCGTTCGCGCAAGAAGGCTTCGTCCTTGTTTTCAAGGTCAATCAATGCAATGCGTTCGTTGAGATAAGCCTCAAAGCGTGCCTTGTCCTCAGCTGTGTAGTGTGCAGCTTGTTCATCGTTGCCATTCAGCAAGTCGAGTGCCACGTAGTTATTGGCAAAGATCTCGTAGTTGGCATGAATGCCTTGGTCGATGCGTGCTGCAACAGCCTTAAAGAATTCAGCCTTAGGCAGGTCTGCGTATTCATCAATCCAAGTATTGATAGGTGCTGCCAAACGGTATTGCACTTTTCCTTTTTTGCCAAAAATGCCCGTCTGCATGTTAATTAAATCGTCTTGACGGCTCTTTTTAAACAAGGCATCATCGCGTTTTTGCTGAAATTCCTTGGCTTTAAGAAAGTCGCAAGGGTCGTATTCGTAAGAGATAGATAACGGACAGATATTGAGCTCTTTAAGACGTTCGATAGGAGTGCCTTCGCCCCCCATTACCATCATCTTTAAGATAGACTCTTGTGTGCGGTCGTTAGAGTCTTTGGCACGTCCTTCGCGTTGTGCAATCCAAATACCTTCGTTCAATTCTCGCACGGCAAAGTGCATGTATTCGCTCATGCGCTTGCTCGCCATAAGCATTTCGCGCATTCCCACAGAACGTAGCACGATAAACGATTTGTTGAGTCGCACCAAGGTCTTAATCCATGGATAAATAAGCAAGTTATCGCCAATGGCAATTTCAATGGTGTTATCGAAACCATGGTCAATAAGCAAGATGTCGAGGAAGGCAGAGTCGAGCACAATGTCGCGGTGGTTCGACACAAAGGTGTAGCTCTTTTTGCGGTCGGCAAGTGCTATCACTTCTGCGTTCAAGTCGAAACCTGTGGCACATTTTGCTACCAACTGTTTTACGAGTGGATAGATGAGTGACTTCTGCAATTCGAGCAACGAGAGACAGCTCAGAGCCTTTGCTTTGAGCATTTCGAGTGGAATGTCCTTATAGAACGACTGCAAGATGTTGCAAAATTGTGGTTCGGCAAACAAAGACTCAATGGCTGCGGGAATCTCCTCGGGCAGCAATGGACGTATTGCGTCAAAATCGTGTATATTCATGGTGTATGGGGTTTTAAGTCAATGAGTAAATAAGTTGGGTCCTTATAAACTTTAAAAGTTTAGGAGTTTAAAAGTAAAGAGGTTGCCTTATAGGGGTGTAGCATTCTTCTAAACTTTTAAACTCTTAAACTTCAAAATATTTTTTAGAACTTACCTTCAATAATTTCGCTCAACACATCTTTAATTTCAAACTCAGAGGCACGTACCTGCTGAGGAATAAAGCTTGTTGCGGTCATACCAGGTGTGGTGTTAATTTCGAGCATATTAATTTGCTCCTGACCCTTTTCGCCCGAGAGAATGTAGTCGATACGAATCAGTCCGTAGCAACCCAAGATGTGGTAGATGCGTTTCGTCATATCGCTCACACGTTGTGCCGTTTCAGGTGCAATACGTGCAGGCGTAATTTCGTCGCTCTTGTTATTGTATTTAGCGTCGTAGTCAAAGAATTCGTCGTGGCAAACCACTTCGGTAATGGGCAGAGTCACGATTTCGCCATTGGCACGCTTAAAGCATCCGCAAGTAATTTCGGTACCGCTCATCATCTTTTCAATCATCACCTCGTCGCTCTCCATCATGGCTTTGTCAATGGCAGCGCGTAGGGCGTCGGCATATTTAACCTTGGTCACACCAAAACTAGAACCACCCGCATTAGGCTTTACAAAGCAAGGAATGCCCAGGCGTTCAGCGATCTGCTTTTCGTCATCGGGAGTAATGTTGTCGCCTTTGCGCACCATTACAGAGTCAGAGATGTGCAATTCGGGGAAAGCACGTAAGAAGTTGTTAAGCGCAAACTTATTGAAAGTGAGTGCTTCAACCAAAACGTCGCTTGTAGAGTAGGGCATACCGATAAGATCGAAGTAGCCCTGCATAATACCATTCTCGCCCGGAGTGCCATGAATGGTAATATAGGCAAAGTCAAAGTTGTGGCGTTTGCCATCAGCCGTGTTAAATGAGAAATCATCGCGATTGATGAGGCACTTCTCTTGTCCGTAAAATACGGTCCAATCTCCACCAGTTTTGATTTCTACAATGTAGCAGTCATACTTTTCGTTGTCCATAAAGGACAAAATACCCTCTGCCGAACGCAGAGAAACATCGTGCTCAGAGGAGTCACCTCCAGCCACAATAGCAATTTTACGTTTCATTGTTATATTTGCTAATTTAGAGTCGAATGGGGAAGGGAAATGAAAGCTTTTGAAACTTAATAGCCCAATTCATAATAGGCTAAAATAAGAATGGACGAAGGGTAAAGTCGCCCTACATTCTTTTAAACTTTCCACGCATCAAATACCTTTTGCAGCATTTAAATACGTATCCCACTTTTTCAGTAATGCCGTAATGTCATCGGGCAACTCGGTAGTAAAGTCCATTTCTTTTTCAGTCTTGGGGTGTTTAAAACCGAGGGTACGCGCGTGTAACACTTGGCGTGGACAGAGCGCAAAGCAGTTACGGATAAAACTGTTGTACGAACTGCTTTGTGTGCCACGTAATATTTGGTCACCGCCATAGCGTTCGTCGTTAAAGAGCGGGTGTCCAATATGTTTCATGTGTACACGAATTTGGTGTGTACGCCCTGTTTCAAGGATGCACTCAACCAACGTGACATATCCATAGCGTTTAAGCACGCGGTAGTGAGTCACAGCGTGTTTGCCAATGCCAGAGTTTGGATCGAAAACAGCCATTTGCATACGGTCACGCGGATTGCGAGCAATGTTTCCTTCAATGCGTCCTTCGTCTTCTTGCAAGTTGCCCCATACCAAAGCATTATAGCGTCGGCGTGTGGTTTTATTAAAGAATTGCAGTCCGAGTTTGGTTTTTGCATCAGGAGTTTTAGCCACTACCAACAGTCCTGAAGTGTCCTTGTCAATGCGGTGTACCAAACCAACGGCAGGGTCGTTAGGGTCGTATTTAGGGTCATCTTTTAAGTGCCAAGCAATGGTATTGACCAATGTACCCGTATAGTTACCACAGCCAGGGTGTACCACTAAGCCTGCGGGTTTGTTAACCACAAGCAGTTCGCTGTCTTCATATACGATGTCGAGGGGAATATCTTCAGCCTCAATCTTATTTTCGTAGCGCGGACGGTCGAGCAATAGTGTTACCACGTCAAAAGGTTTAACGCGATAATTGCTTTTTACAGGTCGTTCGTTTACGTGTATAACCCCAGCTTTAGCAGCAGCTTGAATGCGATTGCGCGAAGTATCCTTTAGGTGGTCGAGCAAGAATTTATCTACGCGTAATAATTGCTGTCCTTTGTCAGCCACCACGCGATAGTGTTCATACAGCTCAGCCGCCTCTTCGCCAGCATCGTCTTCATCGAGCATCGCATCGAGTTCAGGGTTTTCTAAGTCTATTTCGTTGAATTTATCTTCCAAGAGAGTAATATCTTTTTGCATTTATAAAGAACGCCACTTTTTGGGGGATGCCCTACAAAGAGTCATTCGTTCTATTCTTCAGCATGTTCTTCCTCATGCGTATCCTTGCTATGTTCAGCGTCAGTACCTCCACCGCTTTCAATAAATTCTTCGTCGGTTTCGGTTGTTGCGTTCAGCAAGTAGTCAATGCTATCGTTTCCGTTATATTCGTCGATGTTTCCACCCGAACCTACCACCAAGGTAATTGGCGTGTTAATCGACACTTTGGTGCCTGCGGGCACATTTTTGCCATTCACTTTAATGCCGTATACCCAATCAGGGTCGCCCACTACATATTCAGTGGGTGCCAGTTTAAAGCCAAGAATGCGCAATTTATCTTCAGCTTCACGTCGTGAGCAGTTATCAGCCACGTCGGGCAGTGTGATTTGTCGTGGACCATTCGCATTGATTATAATAAAAACCACGCGTCCGGGTTTTACTTTATCACCGGGTTTAATGCTTTGTTCAAGCACAGAAAAAGCAGCAGCGTTATACACATATCCCGTGTCCGAAACCTCCATTTTCAGTCCCATCGTTTCGAGTTTCTTTTTTGCCACAGCTTGGTCCATGCCGCAGATATTGGGCACTTCCACCTCTTTTCCGTGATGTGTGTATACGTTCAAGAACAAGAATGCGCCCACAGCCAGGACAATAGTAATAATAACCATGCCCAAGCAGTTGCCAAATAGCTGTCGGCTGAATATTTTTTTGAAAAATTCGGAGACGGTCATACGCTCTGTTTGTTTCGTTGTGGGGATTGAGTTTTATTTGAGACTGTGCAGCCTACCTTATGCAAAGGTAGTGCAAACCGAAAGTAGAATATCAAGTTTGCTTGGATATACTACTGAGGTGTAGCCTACTTTATGCAAAGGTAATATAAAAAATATGACTCATGCCATTCGTTTCGTCTTTTTTTCATTTTTAGTGGCATACAAGAGAGAAAATGTCTATAAAACCATTGTGTAAGAGCCACTTTTTGTATTGTAGTTTTAGGGCGAGTATGTGATTCGTAATAAAATTTAGCCCTTATAACTCGCAAAGAAACGGAACTATTAAGGGCACAGTTAAGTCCACAATCATACCATGGAAAAGAGAGATAGGTATAATTTCCTTGCCACATGCGCGACTAATGGCAGGCAAACATACATCGACCGAGGTAACACCAGCAGCACTAATGGGAGCATAGGGTCCAAATATCTTGCAAATAAGTGGTGCACAAATCATAGATATCAGTTCGCGGCAGATGTTTGAGAGCAAGGCAATAGTTCCTAATTCTGCTGCTAACTGTTGTCCGAGAGTGGGCATTTTTAGTTGTGTCACAAGGATAGACGAAAGAGAGTAATATCCCATACCGCTACCCACAGCCATACAGTTGAGCACTCCCCAATGCGTAAGTAGCAATCCCACCAATGCAGAGAATAGCAAGGTGCCCGCAATGGTAGTAAGAGGCAGTAAAAGCATTTTAGGACGGAAATGACGTAAAATGGCATTTAGGTTGTCGCTACATCCCACACTGATGCCCACTTGAAACATCAAAGCGTAGAGAATAATCATCGACATGCTATGGAACTCCCAATGCAGGTTGAACACATCGCCTACCACACATCCTGCGGCAAACATAAATACCACAAAAAGACTTTGCTTCATGATTTAGGTGATTTGTTATTCAACACAAATTTATAGAGTAACCAAGCTCCTATAGCGCTTCCCAACATGCTTGCCACACTAATCAACAAAGCCTGTGCGCCATAGCTCCAAAGGTTGTTAACAATGCTACGATTTTGTCCTACCGACACGCCCAACACAAAGAGCATGCACCAAATGGTAAAACTAATAGTATGGTTAATGTATTGCAGTTTGCGCCATCGTCTTAAGCCGAAGCCTGCCACAACGCCACAAACAATAATTAAAATTATCGAAAACATAAATGTTAAGTTGGTCTTTTGATTTTAGGTGCAAAGTTAGTGTTGATTAGTGTGGCAAGCATGTTGGGAGCCGAGCCGCAGCCTAACTTGGCGAAGCAAAGTAGTGCAAGGCGAGTCGTTTATTACAATGGGTTACCCCATTATAACAACACAAATTTAGAAATCTGTATACAAATTGGCTACAAAAACTAACCATTCGTGTGAGTTAAACTTTTGCTTTATTTTTGCTGTGGTGTGCCTTCGGTATGATATCGGTAGTCCTTCGGAATGAATTCGGAATATTATTTGCCGAAAAATAAGGGGTGAAAAATGCTTTTATGTACAAAATCGCGATACAAAAAACGATAGAAAAAATTCAAACGCGAATAGGTTAAAGGAAAGTGTATAGATACGCCAAAGTCACTTGGGTAAAAGTGACAAATGACTAAAAAAGTGACTAAAAAAGTGACTTTTTTAGATTTGTAACTCATTGATTCTTAATGCTTTAAGTCGTATTTTAGATAAAAGTTTCTCGGTCACTTGTCACTTTTCATAATGTGTATTACTTCTAACTTGTAGAAACAAAGCGAAGACCTATCGAAGCTCGAGCGAATTTGTAGCAAATTCATAGCAATGGGAGAACGAAAATAGAAATAAGCAGAATCCGCCTATGTAGTGGCGAAGTCTGCTTATTTCTGACAATGTCTGTCAATGTCTGACAATGCGTTTTTGGAATATTGTATTTTTGCAAAAAAAACTTGATGTTCTGCACGCAACTTGCATAAGATTGGCAGAATCTCAGAATTTTTAAAAAGTTATTATATCTGATTTGTAGCAATATAGTATCCCAAGCGATCAGATCTTGATCCGTCAACAAAAAGATAGTATTCGCCACCTTGATTTTCAATGAACTTTACTTCTGTATAGTAAAAATTGGGATAGGTGGTGTGTAATGATTCAAGTACATTGTTAGGTATCGTCATATCTTGAGATAATGGGTAGCTTGTTTCTTTCCATTCGGTGCCACTTCCAGATTTGCGAAATAAAACCGACTTTATGATTCCATTGTGTAGGATGAGGTAATTGTCATCGCCCAAGTCGCAGACATAAGCCAGAATTACGGCATCCTTGTAATGCTTTGTAATCCAATCCATGTCGGTAGAAAGTGGATGTACATAGATATTGGGGATTATATCGTATGTGCATGACTTGAGTACAGTTCCGTCGCTGTTGATAACGAGCGTGTGAACAAGGTTTTTAAGCGAAGGCGTGTCCTGCAAATAACTCAATATGTAGTATTTGCCATTGATGCAATTTTGTGACACCTCTTCTATTCTTTGAAACTCATCTTCTCTGGCTTCAGGGTTTACTTTGAGTAATTGTAGTAGCACTTGGTAGGGCAACTGGTCAATGTTAGACAACTTTTGTATTGTGCGGTTCCATACGTTGTCAAGATAAACCACAGTGCACTCTTCTCCCTCTTGATTTTCAGTGTATATGTATGTTTCTTGTTGCTTGCTCTCACGATCGAAGTCGTCACCACTGTAAACACCTTTAATGGTGTTGCTTGCGCAGCGATTACGAAAATCTTGGGCTATAGCCTGTGGCAATTTATTGAAGTTGGCAGGTTCCTCGTTTTCGGAGCTGCATGAAGATAACCCCAATGTGATAGCTGCAAGCAATGTATACAACAAATGTTTAATTTCTAAAGTTTTCATATTGTGTTATTTTTTGATTTTAACCAAGGGCATTTTGTCCAAGATATTCGTTTTTATTTCAATGCAAAAGTAAAAAATTATTTTGAAAGGCGTGTATAAAATGTAAAGAAAAAGTGAACTTGTTCATGTATTTATAGTATAGCATCAAGCATGTTTAAAGCAATCGATACCATGTGGACCTAATTTTGACCCCCTACTTAGCTTGCACAAATCCTATTTTATTTTTTGTTTTAAAATTAAAGCGCTATCTTTGCAATGAGGGTGTAGGCTTGGCTTACCTCCCCAAACTCTTTAACATCCTATCAACAGTATAGCAAAATGAATATTACCGAAATTATAGCCCGCCAATTAGGTTTGCGCGAAAAGCAGGTGGAAAGCACCATCAACCTTTTGGAACAGGGCGCAACCATACCCTTTATTAGTCGTTATCGTAAAGAGGCAACGGGTGGACTCAATGAAGTGCAAGTGGCTCAGGTAAAAGAGCAGAACGATAAACTGAACGAATTAGTGCACCGTCGCGAATATATATTGCAAACCATCGAAGAACAAGGAAAACTGACCGATGAACTTAAAAAACGCATAGAAGATTGTTGGGATGCCACCTTGCTCGAAGATATTTATTTGCCCTTTAAACCCAAACGCAAAACCAAGGCAGAGGTGGCTCGCAAAAAGGGACTTGAACCTTTGGCAAACACCTTGTTGCTACAGCCCTATAAAAAGCCCGAAGAGGTGGCAAAACAGTATGTGAAGGGCGAGGTAAAGGATGTGGAAGAGGCATTGCAAGGTGCTCGCGACATATTGGCAGAACGCTTTAATGAAGATGAACGCACCCGTCAGGTGGTACGTCGTTCGTTTGAACACACAGCCATGATTCGGTCGAAGGTGGTGAAAAGCAAAGAGGCTGAGGCTGGCAAATTCCGCGATTATTTTGATTGGAGCGAACCCTTAAAGCGTTGCACATCGCACCGCTTGTTGGCGATGCGTCGTGGCGAGGCTGAGGGATACTTGCGCGTAAGCATTGTTCCGTCGGACGAGGACGATTGCATCAGTCGCGTAGAACGCCCCTTTGTGAAGGCAGGTTCGCCTGCAGCAGCTCATGTAGCAATGGCTGCAACCGATGCTTACAAGCGTTTGTTGAAACCCAGTATCGAAACAGAATTTGCCGGCTCAAGCAAGACACGTGCCGACGAAGAGGCCATTCAAGTGTTTGCCAACAACTTAAAACAGTTGTTGCTTACACCGCCATTGGGACAAAAACGCATTATGGGCATCGACCCTGGTTTTAGAACAGGGTGTAAAGTGGTGTGTCTTGACGCACAAGGAAACTTGTTGCACAACGAAACCATCTATCCGCATCAGCCACAAAACCAATATGCTCGTGCAGGTTTTAAAGTAGCCTCGTTGGTTGAGCAGTATAAGGTAGAAGCCATAGCCATAGGAAATGGTACTGCCGGACGCGAAACCGAGGAACTGGTAAAAAGTTTGCATTTAAAAGACGTAGAAATCTTCTTGGTTAGCGAGGACGGAGCTTCGGTATATTCAGCCTCGAAATTGGCACGTGAGGAATTTCCCGACTATGATGTGACGGTGCGTGGTGCTGTGAGTATAGGTAGACGTTTGGCAGACCCCTTGGCAGAGTTGGTAAAGATAGATCCTAAAGCCATTGGGGTGGGACAATATCAGCACGACGTAGACCAGACAGAACTGAAAAAATCGCTCGACTTGACTGTAGAGAGCTGTGTGAACACAGTAGGTGTGAACCTTAACACCGCCTCAAAACATTTGCTGACTTATGTGTCGGGCCTCGGACCCGCATTGGCACAAAATATTGTGGATTATCGTGCAGCAAATGGTGCTTTCACCTCGAGAAAAGCCTTGCTGAAAGTGCCACGCTTGGGTGCTAAAGCCTTTGAGCAGTGTGCAGGATTCTTGCGCATTCCCAATGCTAAAAATCCACTTGATAACACAGCAGTGCATCCTGAGCGTTATGACTTGGTAGAGCGCATGGCAAAGGATGCAGGGTGTGATGTGCCCACACTGATAGCTTCGGCAGATATGCGTGCTAAAATAGATTTAAACAAATATTGCACTGCCGAGGTGGGATTGCCCACACTGACCGACATTATGCAAGAATTGGCAAAACCCGGTCGTGACCCACGTGGCACAGCCAAGGTGTTTAGTTTTGCTGAAAACTTGCACACCATCGACGATTTGCGCGAGGGAATGGAAGTGCCGGGTGTGGTAACAAACATCACAAACTTTGGTTGTTTTGTAGACATGGGCATTAAGGTGAAGGGGTTGGTGCATGTGTCGCAAATGGCAGACCACTATGTGAAAGATCCTGCTAAGGAGGTAAGCATTCAGCAACAAGTGTTGGTGCGCGTAATCGAAATAGACGAAGAACGAGGACGTGTGGCACTGAAGTTGGTAAAGAAATTTTAGGTTTTAAAAAAGGATGAAACTGCTGTCAGAAAAGTTTAGACGACTTCTCAGTTTCATTCTTCAATACCTTTTAAAAAAATATGACAGACGAAGAATACATGCGTAAGGCTTTAGAACAAGCTCGCATGGCTTATGATAAAGACGAGGTGCCTGTGGGGGCAGTGGTAGTGTGTCGCGATCACATTATAGCCCGTGCCTACAACCTTACAGAAACACTCAACGATGTGACGGCACATGCCGAGATGCAAGCCATTACAGCAGCAGCCGATGGGGGGAAGGCTTGGGGCGC
>OQVN01000612.1_pt1 | contig 13417 bp, 10 predicted proteins | sample 1691621 | NCBI WGS metagenome assembly OQVN01 (sample SAMN03418278, study PRJEB22391) | human gut metagenome | biome: human-gut; feature: organic feature; material: feces | host: Homo sapiens | place: Tanzania | collected 2013-01 | reverse complement strand
GCATTGCCGGGAGCACAGAATATCTTTTCCACCCTTTCTGAACGGGACAGCGCATCCACGATGGCATGCTCTCTTCCGCCACCGCCGACGACCAGGACCTTGGCCCTGCGGGGGATATTGTTTCCTTCCATAATCTACTAATGTTTGAAATGACGCTCACCGGTGAAGAGCATGGTAATACCCTTCTCATCAGCAAGTTTTACGGAGTCCTCGTCACGGATACTTCCGCCAGGCTGCACGATAGCCTTGATGCCATACTCGGCAGCAAGAGCCACACAGTCATTGAACGGGAAGAAACCGTCGGAAGCGAGCACCAGACCTTCTGTCATAATGTCCTTTCCTTCTTCTTTCAATGTAGCCTGAGCCTGTTTAAGTGCGATTTCGGCAGAACCGATACGGTTCATCTGGCCGGCTCCGACACCATAGGTCATACCGTTCTTGGCCACTACTATCGCATTGGATTTCACATGCTTGACGATTTTCCATGCGAACTCGAGGTCAGCGAGCTGCTCAGCAGTAGGCTTGGCCTCGGTAACGCACTGCTCAGCTGAAACAGGCTTGGTATTTATATCCCTGTCCTGAACCAGCATTCCGCCGTTCATGCTCACGTACTGCTTGCGGACTGCATTGTCCTTGCTCATATCTACCTTCAGCACACGGAGGTTCTTCTTGGTGCAGAGCAACTCGAGGGCGTCAGGCGCGAACGAAGGAGCCATCACGATTTCGAGGAAAATAGGCTTCAGCATCTGTGCAGTTTCCAGGTCAATCTCCCTGTTGGCTGCCACGATACCGCCGAAGATACTGGTCTTGTCAGCCTCGTATGCCTTTTTCCATGCCTCGGCGATAGTCTTGCCAGTAGCGCTTCCGCAAGGGTTCATGTGCTTTACGCCGACACAGAACGGCTCGTCGAATTCGCGGGCGATGTTCAATGTAGCATTGGCATCCTGTATATTGTTGTAAGACAATTCTTTACCATTGAGCTGTTCGGCAGTTGCGAGAGAGAACGGCTCTTTCACTGTGCTTGCGAAGAACTTGGCCTCCTGGTGAGGGTTTTCGCCGTAACGGAGTTCCTGCTTCAGGTCGTACTCGAGGAAAAGTTTCTCAGGAAGGCCTGCCTGTGCACGCATATATGTGGAAATCGCCATATCGTATTCTGCCGTGTGCGTATATGCCTTGGCGGAAAGTTTCAGACGGGTCTCACGGGTGGTGTTGCCGTCGGCCTTGATTTCAGAGAGAATCGTCTCATAGTCAGCAGGATTGCAGACTACGGTTACAGATTCCCAGTTCTTGGCAGCGCTGCGGAGCATTGACGGACCTCCGATATCGATATGCTCGACTGCATCTTCCATTGTCACATCCGGCTTTGCGATGGTTTCGCGGAACGGATAGAGGTTCACGCAGACGAGGTCGATGGTGTCAATGTCATTGTCCTTCAGCTCTTTCATATGTTCCGGAATATCACGGCGGGCAAGAAGGGCTCCGTGGATTTTCGGGTGGAGAGTTTTCACGCGGCCGTCGCAGATTTCAGGAAAACCTGTAACGTCGCTTACACTTGTAACCGGAACGCCTGACTCTTTCAGGAGTTTCATTGTGCCGCTCGTGGAGAGGATTTCCCATCCGAGAGCGACCAGACCCTTGGCGAATTCTACTACGCCGGTCTTATCACTTACGCTGATTAATGCTTTCATTTCAATAATATGTTATATCAATAATAATTCACGCCGCAACTGGCATCTGAACCATGCCCTCCACTCTTGGAGCGCAGGTTCATAAAATACTACAACAGAGCGATATCCACGCCCGGAGTATCGGTCACGCGGCCGATGACTGTAGCCTTGTCGCCGTGGGTAGCGAGGATGTCGATAGCTTTCTGCGCCTCGGACTCGTCCATAGCGAGCACCATTCCGACTCCCATATTGTAGATGTTGAACATTTCGCGGTGAGCGATCTTGCCATGCTTCTCGAGGAAACGGAAAATCGGAAGGATCTCCCAAGTGCCTTCATCCACGTGAATGCCCTGGCCTTCCTTGAGGATGCGCGGGATGTTCTCGTCGAAGCCGCCGCCGGTGATGTGCGCCACTCCGTGCACGTCGCAGTTGCGGATGACGTCGAGGACCTGTTTAACATAAATTCTGGTCGGGGTCAATGCCACTTCACCGAGTGGTTTGTCGCCGAGTTCAGGATAGACTGTGTGAAGGTCCAGAGCCGCGTCTGAGAATATCTTGCGGACGAGGCTGAAGCCGTTTGAGTGAACGCCGGAGGAAGCGATTCCCACGAGCACGTCACCCACCTTGACTTTGGTTCCGTCAATGAGTCTGGATTTTTCAACGACTCCGGTGGTATAGCCGGCGATGTCGTATTCTCCGTCCTCGTACATGCCGGGCATCTCGGCTGTTTCGCCTCCGATAAGGGCACATCCTGCCTGACGACAGCCTTCAGCAACGCCTGAAACGATGGCCTCAACTTTGGAAGGGATGTTTTTTCCGACCGCCACATAGTCGAGGAAGAAGAGAGGTTCTGCTCCCTGTGCGAGCACGTCGTTCACGCACATTGCCACTGCATCGATGCCGATAGTGTCGTGCTTGTCCATTGCGAATGCGAGTTTGAGTTTGGTGCCGACGCCATCGGTACCGCTTACCAGAACAGGCTCCTTGATGTTCAGAGCCGAGAGGTCGAACATTCCGCCGAACGCCCCTATGTTACCCATAACACCTGTGCGGGAGGTGGAAGAAACGTGTTTCTTGATACGTCTTACTACGTCGTATCCGGCTTCGAGGCTTACGCCTGCCTTCTCATAATCTACTGCCATAGCACTAAATATTATTTGTTTTTCAATTTTACTGTTTTCGCTCGCGGGAGTTGTCTCCAGAGCACCGGCAGTGCCAGGGCCTCCGCACATTTTTTATTTCTCCCCCTCTGTCCCCCATTATGGGGGATGCGCTCTCACAGACGCCCTATGCGCTTGCCCATCCCTGCCGTCTTCCCGAGCGTCGGCTGATGCCGACATTGGCTCCTTCCTCTAGAACTTGCCTTCTTTGTTGGCGTCCTCGAGGCTTGCATAGAGCGACGTCGGATAATTGCCGTTGAAACAAGCCAGGCACAAGTCACCGCGCTTGCCGGCCTTGTACATCGCATCCTCCGAGATAAAGGCCAATGTATCAGCCTCTATCGCCTGTCTGGCCTCATCGAGCGTACGCCTTGCACACAGAAGCTCATCATAGGTGGAAATATCCACACCATAGAAACAAGGGAACTTGATCATCGGACTTGCGATGCGGACATGGACCTGAGACGCTCCTGCCTCACGCAACATCCTGACAATCCTCCTGGAGGTGGTTCCCCTCACGATGGAGTCATCTATCAGCACCACCCTCTTGCCGTTCACAATACTCCTCACCGGCGAAAGCTTCATCTTCACACCCTTGTCCCTCATCTCCTGGGACGGCTGGATAAATGTCCTTCCTATATATTTATTCTTTATGAGACCCATTTCATACGGCAGACCGCTCGCCTAAGCGTAACCCATTCCAGCACTGAGACTTGAATCCGGAACACCCACCACAATATCAGCATCAGCAGGAGCCTCCTTGAACAGAAGCTTTCCGGACTCCTTGCGGAAAGCATGGACATTCATATTCTCTATATCGCTGTCCGGACGAGAGAAATAGATGCATTCCATCGCGCACATCGCATGACGCTGATATTCAGAATATTTTCTCGAACGCAGACCGTGGTGGTCGATGGTCACGATTTCACCAGGCTCTACATCACGCACATATTCCGCTCCGATCGTACTGAACGCACAGGACTCACTGCTTATCACATAACCATCCCCGATCCGACCAATGGAAAGAGGCCTCAAGCCATATTTGTCCCTGCAGGCATAAATCCTGTTCTGTGTCATAATCAAGAAAGCGAAAGCGCCCTCAATCATATTCAGGGCCTCCATAATCGGGAAAATTCTCGGGCTCTTGCGTTCCAGCGGATCTTTCTTGATAAGATGCGCCAATATCTCGCTGTCAGAAGTGGACTGGAACAGACTGCCCCTGTCCTCGAGGTACTTACGCAACTGGAGGGAGTTCACGATATTGCCGTTATGGGCCAATGCGAAGTCTCCGGAGTTGTGTCTGAACAGGAAAGGCTGGACGTTTTCGATTCCGCCTCCACCTGTAGTGGAATAACGGACATGACCTATCGCCATGTTTCCCTGCAATGTGGAGAGATTGTCGTTGTTGAACACCTCAGTAACGAGTCCCAGACCCTTCACACGGCGAAGCTGACCCTCTGCATTGACAGAAACTATTCCGCATCCTTCCTGACCTCGGTGCTGAAGCGAATGCAGTCCGTAGTATGTGATTTCGGCCGCCCTCGGTACGCCCCAGACGCCGAACACGCCACATTCCTCGTGAAGTCCGCGGAAAGGCTCCCCGATTCCGGAACCGCTCATTATCTTTTCCTTGATTGTCATAGTTCTTTTTGAAGATTACTTGTTCAATATCGCTCCAAGTCTCTCATATACAGTTCGGTACGCCGCTCCGACCTTACCGCTGTCCTGACGGAAACGGTCCTTGTCCAGCTTCTCGCCGGTAGCCTTGTCCCAGAATCTCGCACTGTCCGGAGTAATTTCGTCAGACACCACCAACGAGCCGTCAGGAAGCCTGCCGAATTCGATTTTGAAATCCACCAGTATTATGCCGGCCTTGTCGAAAACGGGACGGAGGACATCATTGACCTTCTTCGAAATCTCATAGATCTCAGCGAGTTCCTCCTTGGTCACCAGACCGAGTACAACTGCGTGATAATCATTGATAATCGGGTCTCCGAGTTCCTCAGACTTGTAGCAGATATCATAAACCGGCTCTGACGGGACAATGCCTTCCTTCAGCCCGAGGCGCTGCGCCATGGACCCCGCTATCACATTCCTGACAATGACTTCCATCGGAATCACGCTCGTTTTTCTGCACAGCTGCTCCGTGTCGGAAAGTTTCTCAATGAAATGCACAGGAACGCCGGCATCTGCCAGAACCTTGGAAAGCATTGACGATATTCCGTTGCAGTACCTGCCTTTATCCCTTATAACAGCTTTTTTTATCTTGTAATACGCCGTGATGTCGTCAGTAAAGTTCACGATTACCTTTTCAGGGTCATCCGTGGCATAAATCTTTATTGACACTCCGTCGTAGATTTTTTCTTCTTTTGTCATATTGCAAGTCGTCTTATTCGCCTCTGAAATATCTTACGGCATTGTCGAAAAGAGGCTGCTCCAGGTTCGCGGCAATGTTCTTGAACAGATTGGTCTCGTAACGCTCAGAGTGGCCCATCTTTCCGAGAATCTGACCGTTCTTGCTGATGATGCCCTCGATCGCGTAGTACGAACCGTTCGGGTTGGACGGAGAAGCCATTGACACAGCCTCGTCGATAGGCTCCGCATACTGGAACGCCACCTGCCCGTTCTCGAACAGTTCCTTTGCAAGCTGCTCATTCACAACGAATTTACCCTCTCCGTGGCTGACCGGGATCGCGTACACGTCACCGATATTCATGCCGCTGAGCCAAGGCGAATTCACGCTGGCAACACGTGTAAATGCCATCTGCGAGATGTGCCTGTTGATATCGTTTCGGAACAATGTCGGGGAATCCTTGGTGACGCATCCGAGATGTCCGTAAGGGAGAAGTCCGGATTTCACAAGTGCCTGGAAGCCGTTGCAGATGCCCAAAATGAGTCCGCCTCGTGCAATCAGAGCCTCGATGGCTGCCGCAATCTTCTCATTGTTAAGGACATTGGCAATGAATTTTCCGCTTCCGTCAGGCTCGTCACCCGCAGAGAAACCACCGCAGAACGCAAGAATCTGGCACTCGTCGATATTGCGTTTCATCTCGTCTATGGAGTCGAAGACGTCCTGCTCCGTAAGGTTACGGAACACGCTCATCTTCACTTTTGCACCTGCCTTGCGGAAAGCTTTTGCAGTATCGTAATCGCAGTTCGTTCCAGGGAACACAGGGAGATATGCCACCGGTTCCGCTATCTTCTCGCCCTTGTACTTGAGGTCTATCTTCTTGGCCTTGAACGGCTTGACACCCTCCATACCCTTAGGCAGAAGGCGCTTCATGTCAGGCTTGCTTGTGGCCGGATATACTTTTTCAAATCTCTCGAAGGCACTGTTCTGGAGAGCGTCGATGGAGATGTTCTTTCCATTGACACGGAGAGCGCCGTCGATTCCTGAGGTCACGATTCCGATAAACTGAGCGTTTTCGAAGTCAATGTCTGACTCCGTCTCGAGAATGATGGAGCCGTAACTATAGTCAAACAGTTCATTTTCAGGGAGATTCACATCCACACCGAAGGCGTTTCCGAATGACATCTTGCAGAGGCCTTCAGCCACACCGCCGAATCCGACAGCCCAGCCGGAAACCGCATTGCCGCTCTCAATCTGCTCCTCGACGAACTTCCAGTTCTTTTTAAGCTGCTCTACATCAGGCATATAGTTCTTCAGCGGAGTATGCTTTACGAGGTAGAGCCTGTTGCCTTCCCACTTGAGCTCAGGCGAAATGACTTTCTCTGCATTGACAGTAGTCACTCCGAAGGAGATCAATGTAGGAGGTACATTGATATGCTCGAAGGTTCCGCTCATCGAGTCCTTGCCGCCGATAGACGGGAGTCCGAGCTCTATCTGCATCTTCAGGGAGCCGAGCAGAGCGCTCATAGGCTTGCCCCAGACTTGAGGACAATGTGTCATTCTCTCGAAGTACTCCTGGCATGAGAACCTCATTTTCTCGTAATGCGCACCGGCTGCCACCACTTTCGCGCAGGCCTCGACCATCGAGTATGCCGCGCCGTGATACGGGCTCCATTTGGATATGACCGGATTGAATCCGAAGGCCATCATGCTGGCTGTATTCGTATATCCGTCGGTAGGGAGTTTCTGCACAGACACCTGAGTTTCAGTAAGTTGCAGTTCTCCACCATAAGGCATAAGCACTGTAGAGCGGCCGATCGTGGAGTCGAACATCTCTATAAGGCCCTTCTGGCTCACCACGTTAGGGTCGCTGAGGTTGTTCACCATTTTCTCTTTCAATGACTCTCCCTCAACCTTTCTTCTGAACGGATTCTTCTCCTCGACAGCCGCGATTTCAGCTTTCGCATAATGCTTCGCGCCGGCACTGTCAATGAATTTTCTCTGGAGGTCAGCCACTACCTTGTCGCCATAGAACATTCTCATACGCTGTGTATCGGTGACGTCGGCGACATGAGTTACTTCAATGTTCTCGCTGTGGCAGTATTCCATGAACTGTTTCTCGTCCTTGGCTTCCACCACCACTGACATTCTTTCCTGTGACTCACTTATAGCCAACTCAGTGGCATTCAATCCGTTATATTTTACAGGCACTCTGTCCAGATAGATATCCAGACCGTCGGTAAGTTCTCCGATGGCCACGCTCACCCCGCCAGCTCCGAAGTCATTGGACTTCTTGATGAGTTTGGTAACTTCCGGACGGCGGAACAGCCTCTGGAGTGGTGGAAGCCAAGGACGAGAAACAGTTCATGTCTTCAGTATGCTCCTTGGATGAACCCGTAGCGCCTCCGATTCCGTCACGGCCGGTTCTTCCTCCGAGAAGAAGCACCACGTCGCCCGGCACCGGTGACTCTCGACGCACCTTGTCTGCTTTCACTGCGCCGACAACTGCACCGACTTCAAGTCTCTTGGCCAGATAACCTTCATCATAGATTTCCCTTACGTGAGTGGTGGCGAGACCGATCTGGTTTCCGTAGCTGGAATATCCGTGGGCCGCCTTCTTGGTAATCACGCACTGCGGGAGCTTGCCCTGAAGCGTCTCTGACACAGGCTTGTAGATATCTCCAGCGCCTGTCACGCGCATTGCCTGATATACATAGGAACGACCTGAAAGAGGGTCACGGATAGCGCCTCCAAGACAGGTGGCTGCACCTCCGAACGGCTCGATTTCAGTAGGATGGTTATGGGTTTCGTTCTTGAACATGAGAAGCCATTTCTCGAGTTTTCCGTCCACATCCACGTCCACGTAGATGCTGCAGGCATTGTTCTCCTCGCTGACTTCCATGTCGTCCAGAAGACCGGCCTTGCGCAGATACCTTCCTCCGATTGTCGCCATATCCATCAGGTTCAGGCCCTTGTTCTCGCGACCGAGTTCCTTTCTCATTTTCAGGTACAGGTTCAATGTACCGTCTATTTCCTCTTTCATGAAGGACTCCTCCACCCCGATTTCTTCAAGTTCGGTGGTGAAAGTGGTGTGACGGCAATGGTCGCTCCAGTATGTGTCCAATATGCGGAGTTCAGTCTCGTTAGGGTCGCGGCCTTCTTCCGTGAAGTATTTCACCACCTCACGAAGATCATCGGCATTCATAGCCAGTCCCATCTTGCGGCAGAACGGCTCCAGATCCTCTTCCTTCATATTGACAAAACCCTCGAGCACCGGCACCGGCTTTACCGCAGCATGCTCAGTATCAGTGAGTTTGCTGAGGTCTTTCTCACGGGACTCCACAGCATTGATATAGTAATGCTTGATTTTGGCGATGGTCTGCTCATCGACATCCGCGCTCAGGACAATGAGCTTGGAGCTCTTGATATGGACGTCGGCTTTCGGGTCAATGAGGTGCACGCAGTCCACTGCAGAAGCCGCTCTCTGGTCGAACTGTCCAGGGAGATATTCCACTGCGATGTATTTGGTTCCTGTCAGGTCACATTCATCTGAGACATTGTCGGTCACGATTTCTCCGAACACGCTGTAACGGCTCTTTTCGAGGAGTTCAGGAGTAAATCCGAAGAGGTCATAGACATTGAGAAGTCTAAGTGACTGAAGGTCAAGCTGAAGGTTCTCATTCAGCTCTGCCTTGAGGCTGCCTGCCTCCACCTGGAATTCAGGATACTTTTCTACAAAAATCCGGTAGTTTGCCATCTGTATATTTGTTTTTTATTTTACGAATTTGTCCGCCCAGTCTTTTTCATATTCCGCCAATGTCATCGGCACGAATGTGATATGGGCCATCTTGCGTTTCGGGCGCGATTCCGTCTTGCCGTATATATGCACGAACACTCCCATGCCGGCCTCGCCGCAATACGCATTCTCCCTCTTGGCCGAATTGCTCACAGGAACCGATGCAGGATTCTGCCAATGCTCCGCATGGGCTGTGTCAATGATTTTCCACGCCGCTTCAAGGTCCTGTCCCAGAATGTTTTTCATCACTGTCGGTGCCACCAGTTCCGGCTTCTGCAATGCTTTTCCGAGCAGGAAATGACAGAGTTCGGTGTACTGGGATGAAGTGCATCCCTCTATGGTATAGTGTCCACTGTTGTGAGGACGCGGAGCCATTTCATTGAAAATGAAGTCATTGCCTTTGATGAACAGCTCGATGGCGAGAATTCCGCGATAGTCGCATCCCTCCATAAAATGTTCACAGGCATTGACAATGCGGCTGCAGAGCTGGTTTTCCGCAGGCTTCTTTCTGCCAGCAATTTCATACAGTGTCCCGGCCGGCACGATGCACAGGTCGAGGATTCCGCCTTTGTGGACATTGCGGCCTATCGGGAAATGGACGGTGTCTTTTCCGTCTCTTACCAGAATCACGCTGCACTCGTAGTCGAACTGGATGAACGCTTCGAGGATGCAAGGGACACGGAGCATGTCGGCAGCTGCTGCAATATCATTTTCTGATTTTATAACTGCCTGACCATGACCGTCATAGCCAAGTCTTCTGGTTTTGAGCACACAAGGCATACCGATTTTCTTCACGGCCGCCGTGAGTTCCTCTATGCGTTGCTCGTCGGTCAGCTGACATGGAACCTCGGCGCAGTCCTCGTCGGAAGAGCAGGCCGGAAGCGGAATATATTCAGGTACGGGAAGTCCGTGACGTTTCGCATTGTTCTTCTCACGCAGTCTGTCCTGGGAGTCGAAAAGCGGCGCAATGCCCTGAGGGATATTGTATTTTCCCTCCAGGTGGCGAAGGATGTCACCAGGAACATTCTCGAACTCGTAGGTGAGCACGTCGGTCATGTCCCCGAGTTTTTCCAATGCGTCAAGGTCATCGTAGGCTGCGACTATATGACCGTCGCATTCTGCAAATGCAGGAGCATCCGGAGAAGGGTCCAGCGCATAGACAGCGGCACCTTGGCGGTGGGCTTCCTCTGCGATCATAAGACCGAGTTGCCCGCCTCCGATTATGCCTATTTTTCTTGTCATCTGATTATGGTTTAGATTTCAGCTTCAAGTACGGAGTCCGTCTGTTCCTGTCGGAATTTTTCAAGTCTTGCAGATACGCCCTCATCCTGCAGTGCAAGTATCGAGGCAGCTATCAGGGCTGCGTTCTTGGCACCGTTGATGGCCACTGTCGCAACAGGCACGCCACCAGGCATCTGAACAATCGAAAGAAGTGAGTCCAAGCCGTTCAGGGCTCGTGATTTGACCGGAACACCGATAACAGGAAGTGTAGTCATGGCTGCCACCATTCCAGGCAGGTGAGCTGCCCCGCCGGCTCCGGCGATGATGACACTGATGCCCCTTGCTTTAGCAGTCTTCGCATACTCGTACATAAGATCCGGTGTCCTATGTGCGCTTACAATCCTCTTTTCAAATGGGATATCGAGCGCTTTGAGCATTTCTTCGGCTCCGGACATAACTTCGTAGTCACTGGTGGAGCCCATTATGATTCCGACTTTCATACAATCAAAGATTTTCGCGTTCGGTTCATATAATATATAAGAGTATATCTGTATCTGCTGTAAAGCGGCACAAATATACTCTTAATTCGCGGCATAACCAAAAAGCCGGAGTGCAATATTTCTATAAAATCATTTTAGGAGATTACTTTCCGACCTTGTTGGGAGAAGCCTTGAGCGCTTTCTTGATTGTCGGCAGAAGAGCCTTGGCATAATATGTCACTCCGAGATCCGTGAAATGGTCCCCATCTACGGTGCCCTCCTTCATTTCATCTAAAAGTTTGTCACCAGGCACATAGTAGATTCGCTTCTCCCCCGCCTTGCGAAGTTTTTCGTAAAACGCTTTCTGGGCATTGTTCCTTGCGATAATATCCTCGCGTTCAGCATTGTTCAGACGCATTGTCGGATAAAGCGGATGCTCCACGATAACCACCGGCACATCTGGATGGGCATCACGGAGGACACGGAAGAATTCCACACTATGAGCTTCGATGCGGTCAGCCTTGCAATTCGGAGCATTGTCCAGAACATAGAGCGCAGGGGTCTCCACCGATGCCATCAGTTGGGCGATATCCAAGTCGAGGAGCGCATTGCCGCTGAAGCCGAGATTGATGACTTCGATGTCGAGAGCCCTCTCGATCAATGAGGTATTCACCATTCCCGGACGCGATACGCAGCCTCCCTGGAGGATACTTGTGCCGTACATCACTATCGGGCATCCTCTTCTCGGGCTGTCCACCTGAGGCTTGCCGATGACACTGGCCTTGTCCACACCGATTTCAAGTGATGTGACTCCGTCATACAGAGACAGATAGATCATGTACTCACGTTCCTTGCGGTCCATGTTCTTCACGAGCACATACTCCGAAGTCTTGTCATTCTTTGAAGGTCTGCCTACGCCGGTGAAATACCATTTTCCCTCGTCGAGCACATAGAGGTCAAGGCCTCTGATTCCGGACGGGGCCATGTGGTTCATGTACGCTCCGTAAAGCGAGGTCCACCTGGCCTTGATAATCGGGGAATCCGTGCGGAAACGCACATAGATACCCGCAGAATGATGTCCGTGTCTCCAAAGTTCAGGCCTTGTGGTCTTTTCATAAGAGGCAGGAAGCCTGTCATAAGGGGTCAATGTCTCCTGAGTGGCTTTCCCTCCAATCAGAAACTCCGTGGCATCGTGATATACCAACTCTTCTTTCTCCGGCTGTCCGGCGTTTGCGACAAATGCCATAGCAAGCATTGTCACAGAAGCGACTGCTGTCGCCAACATTCTGCTTTTCATCATCATATGTTATTTAGATTTATTCCGATTTTCTTCTGTCAATGAACTTCTTGACATCTTCCCATCTGTAGTAAACTCCGGAGACAGCCTCCAGCTCCGCGATGGTGCGTTCCTTCTCGTTATACACGAACTTGACCAGCACGTCCGGCGACTTGCGGCTCCGGTAGAATATCATCTGGAGATTTGACGCAAGAGGGATGTTCATCGGATCATTCCATTTCAGAGGTATCTCATCGAAGGACAGTCTCTCGCCCACTCCGCTCAGGTGCAGGTATCCGGCCAATGCCATGAGCGGATAGTCGTGTCCGAACTTAAGATCAGCCGCATAATGTCCAGATGCAAGGACTTCGTCAGCTTTCGCGACAATGTCATTGACAAGAGGTTCCGTGTTCTTCATCCTTTCCTTGCCGAACTCCACCGAATTTCCGTGCCTGATATAAAGTTCACGGTTGCTGTAGTCCCACCATTTGTAGATGACGTCTTCAGGCAGATGTCTGTAAACATCGGTCTCGACTCCTGAGGAGCGCGCGATTCTGGCGACTTCCCAGATTTTCGTCTGGAACTTGTCCGCATTGCGCACGAACTGCCTTGCAGCCTGCGGGTCGGTGAACAATGACGCCATGACCTTCACGGTATCAGTCTGCACATGCTTCAGTGGTTCAAGCATCACTTTCGAAGCCTCATTCTGTTCTTTGGAGGCTCCGTTGCTGATATACGACATGATGACGTCATCGCTGTCTATCTCGAACTGGAGTCCCGGCTGCAGACGGATGAGTTCGCCCACGAAGTTGGCCATGCTGACAAGGCAACGGTGCACGGTACTGCTTTCCACCCTTATCAGTCCGCTGCCCTTGCGGAACACTTCCGGATAGTTCCTGTACATCCTTTCCGCTATCATCCTGTGCTCTTTCTCGCCAAGGCGGGTCAGATGCCCGTTTGCTCCGTGATGGACTTCGGCCACCTTCTTCGCCTCCTGCAGAAGGCCTTCGCCTTCCGACGTAAGAATGCCGGCGCTGTCCGCCTTTTCCAAGATGTCGATTACATAAGTGTAATTCGAGAGTCCCCAGTTCACTCTGGAGCCATGACGTCCGTAATGACTGATATACACAGGTTCATATCCCTTAGGAGCCGGTGTTACCTGCATTTCCTTGAATTCATAAGGATGGGTATTCACCCCGGCCCTGTCCGGATCTTCCCGGAGCATCTGTATCGGCTGCAGCTGCAGCAGTGCGATAAGCAGTAAAGAAAACATTGTCTATAATTTTTGTGTTTATGAAATCACATGTCGCAAATCCTTCAGAGCCAATGTAAGATGCCTTTCCACCGTTTTGGGAGAAAGATTCATTTCCTCGGCAATCTGGTCCACCGTCTTCCCCTCAAGCCTGCGTTTCTCGAATACTTGACGCCGCTTTTCCGGAAGTCGGCTTACGGCATATTGAAATTATCT
>OQVN01000610.1_pt1 | contig 13435 bp, 8 predicted proteins | sample 1691621 | NCBI WGS metagenome assembly OQVN01 (sample SAMN03418278, study PRJEB22391) | human gut metagenome | biome: human-gut; feature: organic feature; material: feces | host: Homo sapiens | place: Tanzania | collected 2013-01 | reverse complement strand
GCTCGTCTGGTGAGTTCTACACTCCAAGAGCCTTGACCGAGTTTATGGCAGAGATTGTCAATCCGCAGATTGGCGAAAAGATGGCAGACTTCGCCTGTGGTACGGGAGGCTTCATCACCAGCTGGTTGGGTGAACTGGATAAGAAGGTCAAGACTGCAGATGATCGTAAGCAGTTCAATCAGTCTGTATTCGGCATCGAAAAGAAACAGTTTCCATATATGTTATGTGTAACAAATCTGTTGTTGCATGGCATAGATACACCATTGGTATATCACGACAATTCGCTTACAAAGGATGTTCTCAACTACACAGACGAAGACAAGTTTGATGTTGTGTTGATGAATCCACCCTACGGAGGTAATGAAAAGGCCGACGTGAAATCTCACTTTCCTTCAGATATGCGCAGTAGCGAGACTGCCGACCTCTTCATGGTGCTTATCATGTATCGCTTGAAGAAGAATGGCCGTGCAGCAGTCATTGTTCCTGATGGTTTCCTTTTTGGAGCAGATAACACAAAGATTGCCATTAAGACAAAGTTGCTCAGGGATTTCAACTTGCACACCATTATCCGTTTGCCAGGCAGCATCTTTGCGCCCTACACTTCCATTGCCACGAACATTCTGTTCTTCGACAATACCTGTGCAGAGGATGCTCCAGAAGGATTCTCTACAAAGGAAACATGGTTCTACCGTTTGGATATGCCGGAGGGATACAAGCATTTCTCCAAGACCAAATCAATGAAGTTGGAGCATTGCAATCCTATCCGTGAATGGTGGAACGACCGCAAGGAGATGATCATTGCCGATGGAGACGAGAAATCACGCTGCTATCCTGTTAAGGAACTGATAGATTCCGATTGCAACTTCGACTTGTGCAAGTTCCCGAAAGAGGATGAGGAGATTTTGCCGCCAGCCGAATTGCTTGCCGACTATTTCAAGAAACGCAAGGCTCTTGATCATGAGATAGACAAGACATTGGCAGAGATACAACGTATATTGGGGATTGAGGTGAATGTGGACGAATTGTAATATGTGGGACAATGTACCACAAATCTAAAGATTGGCATGGAGAATAAAGAGTTGACAAACATAAATGATGTTGCCTACCAGAAGTTGATAGACAACATAACCGCGCTATGGGGTGAGGCGAAGTCAAAAGCAGTCAATGCTGTCAATACAGAATTGCTTGAAGCAAACTGGCAGACAGGTAAATACATTGTGGAGTTTGAGCTTAAAGGTAAAGATAGAGCAGAGTATGGAAAACATTTGCTCATGAATCTTTCAAAAGATTTGACTGTTAGAAATGGCAAGGGGTTCAACCGTACTAATCTCACTTATATGCGTAAGTTCTATTTGGCTTTTCCAATTTTGGGGACAGCGTCCCCAAAATTGACATGGAGCCATTACTATGAACTACTAAAGTGTGATAATTCTCTCGAAATGAAGTTCTATTATAAGGAATGTATCAAGGAAGGCTGGAAAGTTCGAGAACTGAAAAGACAGATGAAAAGTTGTCTGTTTCAGCGACTTGCACTAAGCACAGACAAGGCTGGAGTTCTTGCATTGGCTAATGAGGGGCATCAAGTTCAAACTCCACAAGACATTATCCGTGACCCATTTGTGCTTGAATTTGCAGGACTTCCCAAACAGAAACGCTATAAGGAGAGTGACTTGGAAAAGGCCCTGAAAGACCACATGGAGCAGTTTCTTTTGGAAATGGGACGTGGTTTTGCTTTTGTGGGCAGACAATACTCCATGCAGATTGGCAGCCGGCAGTTCAAGGTGGATTTGGTGTTCTACCATTGTATTTTGAAATGCTATATACTGATTGACCTCAAGCGAGCAGAGATAAAACATGGCGACATCGGGCAGATGAATCTCTATCTGAACTACTTCAAGACTGAAGTGTGCCAACCAGATGACAATCCGCCCATTGGCATAGTTTTGGGAGCAAGAAAAGACGAACTCCTGATGGAGTATGCCTTGGAGGGTGTAACCAATCAATTGTTTGTGGCACGTTACCAGCTATATTTGCCAAAGCGTGAAGAACTGCAAGCACAACTTGACAAATTGTTGGACGAAGCGAAATAGCACCCATCCGCTGACACTGACACTGACAGTCCAAAAATCCGATGCTATACATTCAACTGAACTTTCGCATATCAGGAGCCCAGCGAAACCCAGCGAAACTTGAGCATTCAAAAAAATGGCGAATAAAAAAGGGACATATAAAAACAGCTTAAAAGATGAGGACCCCAGGAAAACTATGACTTCGGGAGAAGAAAACTAAATTTGCGCGCGCCGAAAACTATGGATTTCCGTAGGGTAAACTTACTGAACGCATTTTTGCTGAAAATCGCCAGTTTACGCATACCGAAATTTGGTCGTTCCAAGAAAAGGTGGTATCTTTGCAACAGATATAGAAACATCGAAAAACATTAACCATTAAACACACATTACAACTATGGCAAACAACACAAAAGGAACATTGAAGTATCGTAAGGTAAAGCGCATTCCACCCCTGGGTGAAAACGCAGGTAAGGAAAAGTGGTACGCCACGGTGGTAACCGACCGAGAGTTGTCGTTCGAAGACTTCGTCAACCACATCTCCGACCACGGCTCGCCCTACTCACGAGGATGTATCAACGGTGTGCTCACCGATGCACTCGACTGCCTGCAGGAGCTCATCCTCGATGGCAAGAGCGTACGACTCTCCGACCTGGGTCTCTTCTCCATCGGTATGACATCACGTGCCGAGGATACCAAGGACAAGGTATCGGCAGCGAGCGTGGAGGGCGTACACCTCATCGTGCGTAACACCAAGACTTGGAGCAACTCTGAGCTGCGCAAGAAGTGCAAGATTCAGGAGTACGGCGGCTATATCGGCACCGACGAAGAGGGCACCACAGGCGGTGGTGGCACAAATCAGGGCGGTGGCTCTGACACCAGCCAGGGCGGCTCAGGTACTACCGGCGGCGGAACCCAAGAAGGCGGAGGCGGCTCTCAGGATAGCGGCGACGGGCTTGAATAAAGCCCTCGCCTGAGGGCGGCAAGCTAGCCTGAGGCGGATTTCTAATCCCGCAGGAACGCCTAACAGGGATTACGTATCCCCCACAAAGTTAACATTTAACACTTAACATTAAAACATAAGCATTTAACATTAAAAACTAAAGATTATGAAAGCAAATACTTGGAAAACAATTTTGCAGATTGCAATCTCCGTCCTTACAGCCATCGCTACTACGCTCGGAGTTACCAGCTGTAGCGTGTAAAAAAAAGATGTTTTTAAATTCTGATTCGACATAGCAAGGCCCCCGGTGCATCACGCATCGGGGGCTTTTTTTACCCTTTTTTCTTTTTTACCTTTAATCGAGATAAAACCGCAAAAACGCGGTAACAGGTTGGTTAACTCACTGATTATCAATCAAATATTTATTTGCTACAGCCACAATATCTAAACATTTTTTAAAATATCATTCAAAAATCTTACTTAACGGCAAAACAGGCAATCTGACGGCAAAAAATCGGGAAACATACACAAATTGAAAGATAGAAACTCTAAAATACTACACTTTTATACTAAAAACTAGGTATTTTACACTATTTTCGACAAAAAAGGTACCAAAAAAAATGTTTAATTAAAAAAAATATTGTATCTTTGCCCGCAGAAAGAAACATTCCGTATTATTACTAAATTGAGTTTCATGGAAAGACAGAGAGAGAATTTTCTTATGACGAGAAAAGTAAATCATAGCATTACTGTCGGATTGGCTGCCATAGCTTTGTGCTCGGTGTCGGCTAATCTCATGGCTGCTGTGAACAACCCTAAGATATCCCGAGAGGTTATCTTACCACAAAACGAAAGTTTATTTGGATACGTTTACGACCAGGATAAGAATCCGCTGCCGGGAGTTACCGTAAAAGTGGAGGGAACACAAATCGTAACCATTACGGATGATGAAGGCCGTTATTCCTTCAGCCAGCCTATTAGGCGAGGTGCTAACGTAAAATTTTCGATGCTCGGCTTTAAAACCAAGCGAGTTGTTTATAAAGGTCAGTCGGCTATCAGTCCGATGCTCGAACCTTCTGCTACCTCGGTTGGCGAGGTGGTGGTAGTGGCGCGCAGCAACATCAACGCTATCGACCTGCGTGCCAAATCGGGTGTGGTAGAGAATGTGGATATGAAACGCGTAGAAGCTAAGCCGATGATTGACATGGCACTGGCACTACAGGGTGCCGTGCCGGGCCTTGTCGTTACCAATACGGGCGATCTGGGTACTGCTCCGAAAATCCGTCTGCGAGGAAACTCTTCGCTCCGACAGGGCAATGCAACCAACGAACCGCTGTATGTGATGGACGGTCAGATTATCTCTGCCGAGACATTCTATAACCTGAACCCATCTGACATCAAGGACATGAAGGTGCTCAAGGATGCTACAGCCTGTGCACTGTATGGTGTGAAGGCGGCTAATGGTGTAATAGAAATCACATCACAGCGTGGCCATTCGGGTGCTCCACTCATCAACTACAGCACCAATATGGGTGTAACCACACGAGGCCGAAGAGGCCTCAAGATGATGACCTCTGCCGAGAAACTGGAACTGGAGAGACTCATCGGTAACGTGGAGACTCCGGGCTACAGATACAGCGAGGATTACTACCGCAAGTACTTTGCCAACAATCCGAATCTGGCAAGCATGATTGCCGATGGACAGAACAAGCTCGATTCTTTGCGCAACATCAATACCGACTGGTTCAATGAACTTCTGCGCAACAGCTTCTACCAGCGCCATAACCTGAGTCTGCGAGGAGGTAATGAGCGCACCACCTATTTCCTCTCAGCCAACTATTCCTATCAGGGCGGCCGTATCGAGGGAAATGACAAGCAGCGTATGGGCATCCGACTGAATGTAGACCAGAAACTGGGAAAGATTGGTTATGCCATGCTGGGCGTTACGGGTTCTTATTCGAAGACCAATACGCCTAACGGAACCTCAAGCGACCCTTCTTCGCTGATTTACGAACTGAACCCTTATGAACAGAAGACAGGCAAACTCTGGTCGTATCCGGGACAGACCTATAAGGACCTGATGAACCAGTACAGCGCCGAATCTACCGACAAGGAGTTTGGCGTGAATGGTAACATTACCCTGAGCCTGCTTCCGGGACTGGATATTGCGGCCGTTGCCGGTATCGATTTCGTATTAGATGAATCACACCAGTTTACGCCATCTACAGCCTACTCTGAGACCCATAGCGGTGTACCAGAAGTGGCGCGCGGTATCTATTCGAAATCCAAGAATACCACCACCAATATCTCTGCCAACGTGCGTGCTACCTATACCCGTACGTTCAATGAGATTCACGACCTCACCTTCAGTGCCAACATGGATTATTATGATACCAACATCGATAATCTGAGCACTACCGGTTATGGCGTAGGAACCCTGAACTCAGCGGCAGCCATCAACCAGTCGCTCACCGGCTCACGCAGAGTGAAAATGAGTGCTCCCAGAGACAAGAACCGCCAGTTGGGTATCGGTGGCGTGCTGGGCTACAGCCTGATGAGCACCTACGACCTCTATGCTACCTACAAGGCAGATGCCTCTTCGGTTCTGCCATCAGACAAGCGATGGAACAAGGCATGGGCGGTAGGTCTGGGATGGACACCTTCCAACTATGCCTTCCTGAAGGACAACAAGGTGATTTCACGCCTCAACTTCAAGGGCTCGTATGGTATCACAGCCAATCTGAACGGCGTTTCGGTTTCTACCACAACAGGAACCTTCTCCTACTCCACCAACACCTACGAAGACCAGCGCGTACTGGAACTCATCTCCTTATATAATAAGGACCTGAAACCAGAGCAGAACAAGTCGGTAGACCTGGGTATGAGCATGGACCTTTTCAACCGCATTACGCTGGATGTAAACTATTACAACCGCCGCACCGAACAGGCTTTGCTCGATGTGCCAATCCCTACATCGGTAGGCTATTCTACCCTGAAGCGCAACATCGGTGTGCTGGAGAACAGAGGTATAGAGCTGGGACTGAGTGCCAAGATCATCGATACCTACGATTGCCGACTCAGCATCGGCGCCAACCTGGCTTACAACGACAACAAGGTGCTCGACCTGTATTATGCCGACAAGATTTACACCACCGAAGATGCACTGGTTCCAGACTATGAGGTAGGCAAATCATACGATATGCTCTACGGACCTACATCACTGGGTATCAATCCGCTCACCGGCTATCCGGTATTCCTGCTGCCAGACGGCACAGAGAAACAGGCTACCGAGGCACTGACCAAGGACGATGTAGTGGCATTAGGCCATCTCACACCACCTTATTCAGGTACCTTCAACCTGAGTTTCTCATACAAGTCGTTCGACTTCGATATGGACTTCTACTACGTTCATGGCGGAATCCAGCGTTTCAACTACTCGTATGTGAGAGACAAGGACAATGTGAACAAGAATGCCGTGGCCGGACAGACCGATAAGATGTGGTTCAAGCAAGGCGATGAGAACAAGACCTACTGGACACCGTTCTACACCTCATCCACCGCAGAAGACAACATAACACTCTATCCAAACTCACGCACCGTGGGCAAGAGCGACTACCTGCGCCTCTCTATGGTGAGCATGCGCTACCGTCTGCCAGCCGCTACCCTACACAAGATACTGCCATTCATGCAGTATGCCACCGTAGGTTTCCAGGCATCCAACCTCTTCACCTGGACCTCTTACAAGGAGAGCGACCCAGAAAGCGGAACCCTTGCCGGCACCACACAGCCAATTTATACATTCAATTTGAATCTTACATTCTAGGAGACAGAAAAGATGAAGAATATCAAGAATATCATCAAGAAGGCACTACTCTTCACGGGCAGCACCCTGCTTCTGGCAGCCTGCTCGCTCAATGTGCCACCACCAGACCAGTTTTCAGACCCCGATGCCATCACCGATGTCAACGCAGGGCGCTCTCTGCTCACCTCCTGCTATCTGAGCTATCCGCATCAGGAGTATGAGTTTTCGCTCCTGGGCAACGACTTCTGCCCTACCAACCTCTCGGGAAAGGATGTAGAAACCCAGAACCTCTACAACTGGCAGGACAAGAACATCAGCAACCTCTCGTCAACCGTATGGCCGGCATATTACACCTGTATCTCCAACTGCGATGTACTCCTGGAGCGCATCGACAAGATTACGACCGAGATCTCAGCCGATCTGCAGGAGAAGCAGGCTATCAAGGCAGAGGTGCAGTTGCTGAAGGCAATGTGCTATTTCGACCTGCTGCGCATCTATGCCACTCCATACGATGAGAATCCGGATGCCGACGGCATCATCATCAAGAACATGTTCGGTTTCGAAACCAATGGCCGCAGCAGCAAGAAAACCTGCATCGGCATGATCAACAGTCTGATAACAGAGGCATCAGAAGTGAGAAACCATCCCTCAAAGAACGGATGGTTATCGCAGACCGCAGCCGATTATCTGCTTGCCGAAACCGCACTCTATATGGGCGATTACAAGAAAGCAGCCGAATATGCCGACGATGTGATAGCACAGGGCGAAGACAGCAAGATAGGCGGCGAAAGCTACTCCCGACTCTGGCGCACCGAGAGCTATGGCGGCAGAATCTTTGCCTTCAACACCCAGAACAGCTATTATATCGCCATCGAATACGACAGCTCTGAAGGCGACTATTATGCCGTCAATCCGGCATTCACCTTTACGGATGAGGATGTACGCGGGAAATATACGCTCTATCCGAAAGACCAGAACGGTAAGACCCGCAACCTGATGGGCAAGTACAACATGATGAACAAGCAGGGCACCCAGCCCAACTACATCAACCGTATGCGTTACGCCGGTGCCTACTTCATCGCTGCCGAAGCCTATGCACGCGATAACAACGAACAGATGGCACGCGAGCGCATCAACCATTACCTGCAGCTGGTTTCTGCCGATCCTATCGCAGAAAGCGTAACGGGCGATGCACTGGTTCAGGCTATCCTGGCAGAGAAGTACAAGGAATTCGTTGGCGAAGGCAGCAATTACTTCGACCTGAAGCGAACCCACGCAGACTTGAACCGTCTGTCGGCATGGGGCGGAGCAGCCACAGCGAAAATCAGCAAGGACGATTACCGCTGGAACTTCCCTATCCCTGCTTCGGAATATAAATATAACAACAATGTGACCCAAAACGACAAGTGGCCAATTAACAGATAATATTAACATTTAAAATAAAGAGAACGATGAAGAAAATTACATTCATGCTTATGTGCATGCTCGCAATGCTGACAGGTTTCAGCGCATGCAGCAGTGACAACAATGATGGCGACAAGCCGATGACCAACTATGTATCGATTTCTGCAGCCGGAAACAATATCATCAACGAGGATGATGATGAAGAAGTAAAATTCAACATCCTCATCGGTAACACTCTGACAGCCGATGCTACCATCAATCTTTCGCTCGAAGGAAACGATGACAATGTGGCTACACTCACTCCTTCTACCATCGCGCTGAAGGCTGGCGCCAAGACAGCATCCTTCACCGTAAAGTCGAACAAGAAGAGTCTGCTCAAATCAGATCGCGTACTGACCGTAAAGGCAACTTTCTCTGATGCCAACATGAAGACAGACGGAAAAACCGTAACCCTGACCATCAAGCCAGACTCCGACATCCCTGTCCTCACGGCAGAACAGCAGAAACTCATTGAGGGCTACAAGCAGAACCTCAACATCGACCTGACCAAGATTCTCGGTAAGGTAAAGGTAGATACCAAGGTTACCTTCAATGACGATGACAAGATTGATATCAACGACAACAAAGATACCCGTTCATTCAGCGGCGTTACCATCATCACACTGAGCGAGAAGGCTACAGCCGATAAGCCTGTCTTGAAGATGGTTTCAAATGCAATGGGTATGGCTGCGTTCAACTATGAAATGCTGAGAAAGAGAACCGTAGAAGATGCAGAAAACTGGACACAGATGCCATACGGTAAGGCTGTTATGGAGAATATCAACTACAATTACAATAAGGAAACCTTCACCATGACACTGGATGGTATCGAGGTAAACCCAGCAGATATGACCCTCAAGTTTACAGGCAGCAAGGTAACTGTATACGAGGAAGAGATTACAACCGTTCCATTCGACTATACCTTCTCTGCATGGGACCGCCTCAAGGCTAAGGCTGATGCAAACGAGTCGTTTGTCGTAGACGAAGGAGAAACCAAGACCAAAGTTTCTGTACAGGACATCATTGATGGTGGCGGTTCGCTGAATCCTTATTCCTTCTTCGACAATACCGATGTCGTAGCAGACGGAGAAGAGACAGATTATAAAAACATCTACGTTGCTCCAACAGGCAAAATCGACTTCACCAGTGGCAAGATGACCTTCGCTTTCCCTTGGTATCTTGATAATACATACGGATGCCAGCGAGTTGAAGCAACCTATACATTTGGTAATTAACAAGCATTTTACCATCTAATGCCGACATTATGTATAAAATAACGAAACAATTATTCCTATTGGTCCTGCTTGCGGCTTTCTGTCTGCCGGCAGGAGCGAACAAAGATTCTAAAATAAACCTTCCACGGGGAACCGTGGAAGGCTACCTTGGTAACGGACTCCACTATATCATTATGCCTAATGCACTGCCTCGCCATGGCATAGAGATGCGACTGGTGATGAAGGTAGGTTCTCTGCAGGAGAACGACCAGCAGAAAGGTGGCGCCCACTTCCTGGAGCACATGTCTTTCTCGGGAACCAAGCACTTTCCACAGGATGCATGGGTAGATTATTTCGAGCGACTCGGTATGAAATACGGACGCGACATCAACGCCTTCACCGGCTTCGACCGTACCATCTACTGGCTCTCACTGCCGGTTGCCGACTTCGGGACACAGGTAATGGACAGCACCCTTCTTGCCGTACGCGACATTCTCGACGGGGTTTCTTTCGAGCCTCAACTCGTAGAGCAGGAACGTGGCGTCATCAAGGAAGAACTGCGCGGCTACAGCACGGGCGATGACTTCTACAACCTGAAGATTGGCGACGGAAGATACATCCTGCGCATGCCGCTTGGCACAGAGCAGGATATCGAAACCATCTCGCGCAACCAGTTGCTCAACTATTATCACCAGTGGTATCTGCCTCAGAATGCCTGTCTCGTGGTGGTAGGTAATGTAGATGCCCAGGATATGCAGAAGCGCATCCAGGCAACCTTCAGTTCGATAGCCAAGGGCCAGCCTACTCCGCTGGGCAAATATCCGCTTACCTATAAGAAAGGTATCACCCTGCACGAGGTGAAAGATACCGTAGGCACCAGTTCCAAACTGGAGTTCATCATCCCTCACGAGGGTGTGGTAGGCAACACCATCGCTTCTACCGCCCTGAAAGAGCAGTACCGGCTGCTTATCTCGGCTATCAGCAAGCGACTGGCAGCACAGGGCATCAGATGCGACATCAGCGATGCCTGGTATCTCGCTACCCAGAACCACTTCTCTTTCTCTGTAGAAGGCAAGGGTAAGCAGGAACTCAAGGAGAAGATGACACAGGTGCTCGGTGCCTTCGCTGATATCACGAAAAAGGGATTCGGAAAAGAGGAACTCGCTGACTATGTTACCGAAAAGGTGAACAGAATGAAGGCGGATACCGTTGGATTCCAGTCGGGTAAATGGTGTGATGACTTCGTAGATTACATCATCTCAGGCGACCGCTATGTGGCATGGGACGAGGATATGGAAAAGGTAAAACTCCTGGTAAGCAATACCAGCAGCAGCCAGCTCCAGAAACTCTTCAAGACCATTCTGAACGAGGGTAAGCAATCGCTCCTCGTAGCCTACCAGAACAACGCCGGAAAGACTGAATCCTTCACCGAAAGCGAGTTGCAACAGCTCTGGCTGCAGGGACTGAAGACCCGCATGCCGGCTTATACCTACCAGCGCAAGGAAGTAGAGGAAAAGCAGCACGTTGACATGCCAGCCTGTCTGTCTGCCACCCACCCGGATGCCAGCGCATCTGTAGTAAGCAAGCGCAGATACGAGGATATCGGAGTATCGGAATATCAGCTCGCCAACGGACTGAGACTGGTGATGCGCCCTACAACCGACAAGGACAGCACCATCTATATCGCCATGCACGGACGTGGAGGCGTGGGCGACCTCAGCAAACAGGAATATCCGCTGCTCAAAGACGCAGTAAGCTATGTAGACATGGGCGGTCTGGCACATATCAATACCGACCAGCTGACCGAAGTGATGCAGGCAGAGGGACTCTCTATGAGCGTAGGCATCGCCGACTACTGGCACCAGGTACTCGCCTCAGCCCCAACCGACAAGGCACAGGAACTGATGAACCTGGTTTACGAGAAGATTACGGCTCCAGGTAAGTCATACGAAGATTTCAAGGAAGTACGCAATGCGGAAATCGAGAGATTCGGCAAGGAAACCCTGCTCGAACGTCTGCTCAAGCGCGACATCAACCGCATGCTCTCCAGAAGAGTGGATTCGCTGGTGTGCAACATGCCGGCAAACAGTGGTGTCAAAATCCAGAAGGAAGACCTCAACAGACTCAATCTGGATTCCATGACCAACTATTATACATCGCTCTTTGCCAACCCTCAGCAAACCACGCTGATTGTTACCGGCAACATCGATGAAGAGCAGGTTCTGGGCACCATCGTCAACACCTTTGCGCGCCTCAAGGCATCAGCCCGCATGACCCGTTTCGAAGACAAGCCAAGCAACATGCCGAAGAGTCCTTACAAAGAGGCTTTCGAAAACGATGTGGAGACGCAGACCGTGCTGAACTACATCTATTCGGGCAACTACAAGCCAGGACTCCGCCAGTCGCTCATGCTGAAACTGATGCGTGATGTCATGCAGAACCGTCTGCTGAGCATCCTGCGCGAGAAGATGAACATTGTTTATTCTCCATACGCCGACCTCTACTATGCCGGAGTGCCTCAGGCTAAATACAACTTCTGGCTGGAGATTGCGCTGAAGAACGAAAACCGCGACAAGGCTATCCAGGCACTAGACGGAATCATCAAAGAGCTGCAGACCAGCAGAATCAGCGAAGGAGAACTCAACAAACTGAAGATGTCGTTCCTCGTTACCAAGCGCAAGTCGCTCTCTGATGACGCACCGGCAGAATGGAAGAACATCCTCACCACGCTCTTGCAGAACGGCGAGAGTCTGGAAGATTTCGACAACTACAGCAACTGCCTGAAGAGCATCACTACCGAGGATATCCGCAAGGGATTCGAAGAGTATGTGCGTCCTGAGCGCGTAGCTCTGCTCTATAAGGGCAACCCATTTTAAACTTTAAACAACACAAAGAAGAAAAGATATGAAGAAGATATTATGGATGGTCATGTTCATGGTGAGCATGACTGCCTATGCACAGAAGACACCTGAGATATACCGTATTTTCGATGCCAAAGGCAAGGAAGTTACTTACGAGAAGATGATCAAGAGCGTAGCCGGCAGCGATGTGGTGTTCTTCGGCGAAATCCACAATTGCGTCATCAGCCACTGGATGGAGCTGAAGGTATTGGAGTCGCTGGCAGAGAACAACAGTAAGCTGAAGGTGGGTATGGAGATGCTCGAAGCCGATAACCAGCTCATCATCGACGAATATACCGGCAGCGTGATTTCTTCCGACCGCTTCGAGGAAGAGTGTCGTCTCTGGCCTAACTACAGTACCGACTATGAGCCATTGGTTTATTATTCCAAGCGTCATCATCTCCCGCTGATAGCAACCAACGTGCCTCGCCGCTACGCCAGTGTGGTAAAGGAGAAAGGTCTCGTCTATCTCGATTCTCTCTCAGACGAAGCCAAGCGCTATCTCCCGAAGTTGCCTATCAAATATGTGGAGAATGAGAACGCCCAGTCGGGGTTTGCCCTGATGGGACTGATGGGTAAGGCTAAGGGCTCAAAGCCGGAACTGATGGCACAGGCTCAGGCTATCAAGGATGCCACGATGGGCTGGTTTATCGCCCAGAACCTAAAGAAGGGCGAGCAGATGATTCACTTCAACGGCACCTATCATTCTGACGCCAACAACGGCATCATCCCTTATCTCAAGGAATATCGCCCAAAGACTACAGTCAGCACCATCAGAGCGGTGCGTCAGGAAGAGATTGACAAAATAGATGAAGATTATCTGGGACTGGCAGATTTCTATATTTGCATCACAGAAGATATGAATATGTCATACTAGCCCAGCGAAATACGAAACTAGAAAGAGCCTGTATTATGGAAAGCCCCTGATGCAAGAAAGCACCAGGGGCTATAAATTATTAACTATTAACTATAAACTATAAACTTCACACAGTTCCCAGTATCTGTGGGCGAGGTCATGGATGAACTTCCGTCCTCGTTCGGTCCATACGAGATAGCTATGGGTGTAG